>Ga0210400_10002838_pt1 | contig 15627 bp, 14 predicted proteins | sample IncBWH26MmetaG_FD_155456 | JGI IMG/M metagenome (GOLD analysis project Ga0210400, IMG submission 155456) | Forest soil microbial communities from Barre Woods Harvard Forest LTER site, Petersham, Massachusetts, United States - Inc-BW-H-26-M | ecosystem: Environmental > Terrestrial > Soil >... | reverse complement strand
TGATGGCCGTCTATTCGATGATGTTCATGGGCATGGCTCCGATCGGAGCACTGCTGGGTGGAGCGCTGGCAGAACGTCTGAGTGCGCCCATTACCGTGGCAATCGGCGGCCTGGCGTCCATCGCGGGCGCGTGCTGGTTTGGATTGCAACTGCCGAAAATTCGTGTGGAGGCGCGGCGGCTGATCGTGGCCCAGGCTGCAGCCGGCGGCGAGCCGCCGGAGATGACGGTGCAGGCGGTGGAAGAGTAGGGCGCCCAGACACAGTCAGCATCTATCGTCTTTGTGGCTATCGTGGGTATCCCTCGTGACTACGGCAGTTCCACGTCCAGAGCGTAGATTTCATCCGTGCTCAGGTTGCGGGAGAAAAGGGGCGAGCCGTCTGGTGCGGGCGCGCTCCATCCGAAAGCCGGTGGGGCAGAGTATCGGACCAGGCTCTTCAGATCGGCAACAAGTTCCGAGTGAGTTGCGCCTAGCTTGATCCGCCGAAACGTAGGATGGTCGGTGAAAGTACTGTCGTAGTAGAGATAAGTTCCATCGCGTGACCAGTTGGGGAACCCGATCAGTTCGCTGGTCCAGTCCGACCACTTCTGGGTTTTGAAATCATAGAGCAGAAGTTTCGTGGACTGCGAATTCATCGCTGCCAGGTACCGGCCATCGGGCGACCAGCGCGCGCTGAACAAGCCCTGCGATCCGGGGATAACAGAGACTTCGTGGGTGGTGAGGTTGATGGCGCGTATCACGCATTCGCCGCCAGAAGGGTCCTGGCCGAAGATGAGTGTGTTGCTGTCCGGAGACCAGACAGGGTCGGCCTGGCTCCTGGTTTCCGAAACAACTTCGCGGGGCGACCCGCCCTCCGAGGGAACTATGAAAATCTTCCAGGGTTGACTTGGCCGAACATCCAGATAGGCGATCTGCGTACCGTCGGGCGACCATCGGGGCAGCCCTGCCGCGACAGGCGGATAGGTTAACTGAAGTCGATCGGTGCCATCTGCACGACTTCGCCAAAGCGTGTCGTCGGGATAGGAAACATAGGTGATCCACTTGCCATCCCGGGAGTAGTCCAGTTCGCCGGCCGAGATTCCAGAGAGAAATGGAACGAATTGTTGCGACTTGGAATCGTAACGGACAAGCTCCGCGCGTCCTTGCGACGCATCCACAAAGAGCTTCTTGCCGTCGAGGCTGGGCACCACGAAATCGAAGGACAGCGGACCCGCGCTCAACTGGACGGGCCGCGAAGAACGCCAGCGAAACCATCCACTGGGCTCACGCATGGCCCAAACGTTTCGCACCGAATTGCTGGAGCTAACAAAAAAAAAGTAGCGCCCGTCCGTTGACCATCGGCCACAGCAAGCATCGCCTGGGCCACTTCCGCCAGGAAATAGAGGGTGCAGCCCGCTGCCGTCTGCGCGAATTTCCCATAAAGAGTCTCCGGATTTGGAGACAGAGAATCGAATCCGAGATCCATCCGGAGAGAAACGGGGAAACCAGGGATATCCTGAAACCGTGACCAGTTTGTGGGGATCGGTACCGTCGGCGTTCGCCAGGTATAGATCAGAGCCGCGGGCGAAAGCCAGATGTTGTTGATCAGGCGACCACGTGCCTCCGGCGCGATTCACGGCCACATCCACCAAACGGCGCGCGGTGCCAGAAGGCAGCGGCACGCTCCACAGGGGGGATACGGATTCCGTCCCAACCTGAGTGCCGACCAGCAGCTTCGTATGATCCGCGGAAATATCCTCGGCGAAGGCGTTGGTAAAGGGTGTGACAAAGGGAGAGCCTTCACCTCCGCTGGTGGACACCTGAACGATCTGGATATTCGCGCCATTCTCGCTTATGTAGAGCCGGGAGCCATCCGTCACCATTTCAATCTTCGGGATGCCGTCGCGGGTGAGTTGCGTGGTGCTGAGCACGCGGGGCGGTGGCGGCGAGGAACTAAGCCAGACAAAAGCAGCGGTGAGAACAACGATCAGGGAACCGATTGCCGCGGGCCATCGCCAGCGCGACTTAGCGTTCGCAGACGGAAGGTCTGCATCGATCTTGCCGGAGCTGCTGTCCCGACTCAGGCGCTTCAAGTCAGCGCGCAATTCGGAGGCGCTCTGAAAGCGGACTTCGCGATCCTTCTCGAGTGCTTTGAAAATGATGCGCTCTAACTCGCCGGGAGTCTGAGGATTGAAGCGCACGGCCGGCTCAGGGGCTTTATTCAGAATGGCGTTGAAAACCGCGGCACTGGCGTCGCCTCGAAAGGGAAGAGTTCGCGTGACCATTTCGTAAAGAACCACGCCGAAAGAGAAGAGGTCAGTGCGGCCATCGAGTTCCTTGCCCAGCGCCTGTTCGGGCGACATGTAGGCCACGGTGCCCAGGGTGCTGCCGGGGCTGGTGAGATGGCCTTCGCTCATGGTGCGGGAGCCGTCCGATGCCGGGATGACGACGGAGCCGATTTTGGCCAGACCGAAGTCGAGAATCTTGGCGTGTCCGCGATTGGTGACGAAGAGATTCGCGGGCTTGATGTCGCGATGCACGATGCCTTTGGCATGAGCCGCGTCCAGGGCGTCGGCAATTTCGGTGGCCAACGACAAAACAGTTTCGATGTCGAGAGGGCGGGCCGCGATCTGGTGTTTTAGAGTCTGGCCTTCGAGGAACTCCATGACGATGAAGGGCTGGCCGTGGTCGTCGCCGATTTCGTAAATCGTGCAGATGTTGGGATGGTTGAGCGCAGACGCTGCCTGAGCTTCGCGGTGAAAGCGAGCGAGAGATTGCGGGTCTTTGGCGACCTCATCGGGCAGAAATTTCAGGGCGACGAAGCGGTGCAGTTTCGTATCCTCGGCCTTGTAGACTACGCCCATGCCCCCGCCGCCGAGTTTCTCGAGGACATGGTAGTGCGAGATGTCGCGGCCGATCATTGTCGGGGAGTCACAGCTCCTTGGAAGCCATATGTTAGGGAGGCCGCACAGGGAAGTCAAAAGGAACGGTGGCGGGTTGGCGAATCGCTCTAGCGATACGCTTCGGGCGGCAATCCGGTAATGCGGATTCCGGCGTGCCCTTTGTGGCGGATGTTCAGGCCGATCAGCAGGGCGGTGATCTGCTCGAGGGTGCGGGCATTCTCGAGCTTGCCGGCATCGATGGCTCGGACCCCGGGAATCTTGGCTGCGAGCGAGCGCGTGAGTTTCGCGGCATCGGCATCGTCGCTGCACACGATGACGTCGCAGTCGAGGAGATCGTCTCCGTTCAGCAACTCAGCTGACAGGTTGTGGAACGCCGCCGCCACGCTCACCCCCTTGGGCACGAGTTCAGCGGCTTGCTGCGCGGAGGAACCTTGCCAGACGCCGAGGGTGCGCGAGGCGCGTCCGCCGACTCCGGCGGCTAGCGCGACGGTGGCGTCAATGAGAATGCTGCCGGGACGGATCGCGGGCTTGAGTTGCTTGAGCAGCGTGGCCTGGCTCTCGAAGGGGACGGTGAGTACGAGAATATCCGCGGCGGCGCAGGCTGCGGAATTTTCCATGCCGGAGATGCGGGCCTGGTTTCCGGTTTTCAGTTTGATCTTTTCGGCGGCTTCTTGCGCGCGCTGGGCGTCACGCGAGCCGATGAGGATGGCTTCGCCGGCGCGCACCCAACGCAAGGCGAGACCCATACCTGCGGGCCCGGTCCCGCCTAGAACCGCGATGAGACGCGAGGCGTCGCTCATGCAAAGTCCGGCTCCAGCGTTTCTTCCGCAGTGCATTCTTCCAATAACGTTTTGAGTTTGAGGCGGGTGTAGGTTGTGTTGCGCTCGGCGGGGACGCGGCCCATCTCGAGAATCAGCGATTGAAAGTCTTCCGGGCTGGTGTATTGGCCGGCGGTGGCTCCCGCTTCGCGCGAGATGTTTTCTTCCATCAGGGTGCCGCCGTAGTCGTTAGCGCCGGCATGCAGGCAGAGCTGTGAAAGACGGCGGTTCAACTTCACCCACGAAACCTGGATGTTGTTGATGGAGCCGGCGAGCAAGAGTCGCGACAGAGCATGCACTTTCAGATGTTCCGCGAGGGTGGGGCCGCTACGAGCCAGCCCTTGGTGAAACAGCAGGGTGTTCTGGTGAACAAACCCGAGCGGGACGAATTCGGTGAAGCCTCCGGTCTCATCTTGAATTTCGCGCAAGAGCCTCATCTGGCGGACCCAGTGCTCCGGTGTTTCGATGTGTCCGTACATCATTGTCGAAGTGGAGCGGATTCCGCTGCGATGGGCGGTGCGGATGACTTCGACCCACTGCGCAGTGGAGAGTTTGTTGCGCGAGAGGATGGCGCGGACTTCATCGTCGAGAATTTCGGCGGCGGTGCCGGGGAGCGTGCCCAGGCCGTTGTCGCGCAGCATCCAGAGATAGTCGGCGAGCAGCATACCGGTGAGCTCGATGCCGTAGACGATTTCCATCGGCGAGAAGGCGTGGATGTGCATCGCCGGTATGGCGTTCTTTACCGCCCGCAGAATGTCTCGATAGTAGAAGGGAGGCAGGCCGTGCGGCAGTCCACCTTGAATACAGACTTCGGTTGCGCCGAGTTGCCAGGCTTCGATGGCCTTCTGCGCGACTTGATCAGGGTCGAGGAAATAGGTGTCGGACTCGCGCGGGCCACGGCTGAACGCGCAGAATTTGCATCCCACGAAGCAGATGTTGGTGAAGTTGATGTTGCGATTCACCACGTAGGTGACGAGATTGCCGGAGAGTTCGGCGCGCAGCAGGTTGGCGGCGGCGAGCAGGCCGAGCAGATCGTCGCCTTCGGCGTGGGCCAGTGCGTCAGCCTCTTCCAGGGAGACGGCGTTTCCGTTTTGAGCTTCGAGAATTCTCTCCAGCGAAGAACGCACTTCCGGCGCGACTCGCAGTGCAATGTCGAACCAGTCGAGGGCGGGAAAGCCTTCCAATTCCGAGGATGAGAGTTGTCGCGGCACGAGATCCTCCAAACCTATGAGTAATCCAAATTACTCCTACGGACTGGCGTTTGGCGAGAGCCTAGCGAAACAGGTCAGACCTTGCGGGGCGAAGCAGGTCGCCAGCGCGGCCGCGGGCTGGCTCGTAGGGAAATCCGCGAATGATGCAGGCCGGCGTGCGATTGAGCTTGCCGCAGACCAGCGCGGCGGCGCAGGCCAGTTCGTCGACGACGGCCTCAAGGCTGGCCTGCAAAGTGTATCCGTGCGGATCGTGGTGACCGCGATCGTCGCGCAGCGTTTTCATGCCCGCGATACCGATGCAGAAGTCCACCAATCCTTCACGCCAGGGACGGCCGAATGTGTCGGTGATAAGAACGGGGATGGCGAGCTTGGTGCGGTGTTTGAGTTCGCGATGAAGTTTGCGCGCGGAACGGTCGGGGTCGGCGGGCAGAAGAAGAGCGTGGCGGCCGCCGTCGACGTTGGAGACGTCCACGCCGCTGTTGGCGCAGATGAGACCGTGCCGTGTCTCGGTGATGAGGACGCCGTTCTTGCGTCGAATGACGGCACGGCTCTCGCGCAGGGCGAGTTCGATGACGCGGGCGTCGAGCTTGTACTTCTTCGCCCAGGCGATGGACGCTGCGGATGGCTTGATGTTTACCAGATCAACGAGGCGGCGCTCCGCTTTGGAAACGATTTTGTGTTTCACGACGAGAATGTCACCGGGCTCGAAGGCGAGCGTGTGTTGCCGCAGCGCTTGCAGCAGTTTGTCGGCCAGCGCATCGCCGGGTTTGATTTCATCCGTAACCGGAATGCCGATGGCGCGCAAATCGGCCGACAATGTGAGCGCATTTGGTTTCTTCCGTCCCAGCGGGGTTGTCTCTCGTTTCGTTTTCGATCCACGGCTCGCGCCGTGGGCTGCATTCTTTCGCCGCTTCGCGGCTGGCTTCTCAGCGGTTCGACGGGGCTTGCTCACAAGCCCTCCGTCCCTGTGGCAAGAAAACGGCCATCGAGTGCCCAGCGGCGAATCAGGCTCTGGGTGCGGGTTTCGCCGGGATGTCCGAGAAGTTGGCGCAGGTCTTCGGGATTGTCAACATCCACCGCGATGCTGGGCAATTGCAGAACGACGCAAGGCTTGCCTGTGGCTTGGGCGGCGGCGAGGTGGGGCTTGAAGCTGTCGTTTCCGAAGCGCAGCGGGAACAGATTTGCGGGCCGGCGGAAGGCGGCGTTGGTTCCGCGTCCATCGGCGGCGGGCACCAGCAGCGACCCTTCGTCGGGCGCCTGTGCAGAGATCTGATCGAGCTCACCGGCCTGAATCAGAGGAATATCCGCAGGGATGACGAGTGTACTGTCGATGCCTCGCGATACGCAGAGGCGCGTGGCCATCTCGATGGCGCCGGTTTCGCCGGGGTTCGCGGGATCGGGGATGATTTCAAAATCGTATTGCCGCGCGAGGTCGAGCGCGAACGGGTCGCTGGTTACGAGTGCGCAGGCCGGACGGCGGGGCCAGGCCGCAAGTGTGGCGGCAACGTCATGCAGCATGGCTTGCGCCAATTCGGTGCGCGCGGGCTGATCCAACACGGCGGCGAGACGCTGCTTGGCCGCCGCCAGATTCTTGACCGGAACAAGGATCACGGCTTATCGGCGGCAGCGCGGGCCGTAGATTTGCCAGAAAGCAGTCCGCTGATCGTGGACGAGAGAACAGTTCGTGCCAATGCGGCCCGGTCTTCGGCAGAGCGCATGATGGTTTGCGTACACTGTACCCGCAAACCGCTTTTGCGAAGCCCTTCGGCGGGGCGAACGTCGGAGGAGTCGCAAATGAGGAGATCGAGAAAATCCTCGTAAGCCTTGGCCACGCCGGCGATCGAGCAAGGCAGTCCCTGCGCGGTCATGAGAATGCCCGCGGGTCCGGCAACTGGGGCGTTCCCGACTATCGGACTCACGGCGGCAACTTTACCGTGCGCGCTGCGCAGAGCGTCGCGGATTCCGGGTACGGCAAGAATCGGGCCGATGCTGGTGATGGGATTGCTCGGAGCGATGAGCACAGCATCGGCGGTGAGGATGGCTTCGAGTACTCCCGGCGCAGGCTCGGCGTCGGAGGCCCCGGCGAAACGTACCGAGTTCACGGGATCCTGATACCAACGCTGCACGAAGTACTCCTCGAAACTCAACTCCCCCGAAGGTGTATCGACGCGCGTCTCGACGCGCGAATCGCTCATGGGCAGGATGCGCGCCTTTACGCCCAGCTTGTCGCAGATGGTCGAAGTGGCCTCGGAAAGCGTTTTGCCCTCGGCCAGCAGGCGGGAGCGCAGCAGGTGCACGGCGAGGTCGCGATCGCCGGTGTGAAACCACGTGGGCTCGCCGAGTTGCCCCATGGCTTGCAGGCAGAGAAAGGTGTCGCCTTTGACGCCCCAGCCGCGCTCGCGGCTGAGCAGGCCGGAGAGCACGTAGGTGATGGAATCGATGTCCGGGGAAACATAGAGTCCCCACCACAGCAAGTCGTCACCCGTGTTGACGACCAGGGTGATTTCTTCCGCCGGGATCACCTGTCGCAAGCCATCGACGAACTTGGCGCCGCCTGTGCCGCCAGTGAGTACACAAATCATGCAGCCCTCACTCTCCGGGAGAGGCCTTCACCGTCACCGGCAGCTCGAAGCTTTTCCGAAAGCAAGCCAGGTCTCAATAGGAGTTCGGACAAGAACTCGGGATACACTGGCAAGCGCTGACGCAACCGGAATCCCTTGCTCGCGGTACGCAGACGGAGTTGTTCCAGATGCGGCCAGGGTTTCTCCGGATTGATGTAGTCGGGGGTCAGCGGCGAAATTCCTCCCCAGTCGTTGATGCCAGCGTCCAGCAACTCTTCATAATACGGCGCATTGAGGTTGGGGGGGGCTTGAATATTGACGTTGGGCATTAACAAGCGAGCTACCGCCACGGCGCGGAGCATTTCGCCCAGGCCGGGTTCGGGCACGTGAGCCATGGGGATGGTGGGCTTGGCGCGGAAGTTCTGGACAATCACTTCCTGGATGTGACCGTAGCGTTCATGCATGTCGCGAATCGCGAGCAGCGTCTCGACGCGGTCATCGGGAGTTTCTCCGATGCCGATCAGCAGGCCCGTGGTGAAGGGAACGCGCCGCTTTCCGGCCTCTTCGATGGTGCGCAGGCGCTTGGCCGGGACTTTGTCGGGCGCATTGTCGTGGGCCTCGCCGGGGGCGAGCAGGGCGCGGCTGGTGGTTTCGAGCATGAGGCCCATGCTGGGCGAAACGGCTGCCAGGCGGGCGATCCATTCCGCGCTCAGAAGGCCGGGATTGGGATGCGGCAGTAGGTTAGTCTCGCGCAGCACCAGTTCGCACATGGCTTCGAGATAGTGCAGCGTGGACTTATATCCCAGATGCCGCAGTGTGTCGCGCATCTCCGGGAAGAGCAACTCCGGCTTGTCGCCTAAACTGAATAAGGCCTCGATGCAGCCGAGCTTTTCGCCGCTGCGCGCGACGGCGAGGACTTCTTCCGGAGTCATGGTGTGCGCGCCGTGATCCCCGGGATCGTGGCGGTAAATGCAGTAGCCGCAGTAGTCGCGGCAGAGATTGGTCAGCGGCAGGAAGACTTTCCGCGAATAGGTGATGAACCCGGGCTTGAAGTTTTCTTTTGCAGCGCGGGCGGCGGCGAGCAGGGCCGGGAGATCGTCGTCGGTGCAACGGATCAACCGCAAGGCCAGGTCGCGGGAGATGGGCGAGCCGGGGGGCAGGTCGGCCAGTTCAGTCGCACACGCTGAGCCGTGTTCTGAGCCGACTGTTTTGATGGCAGTTGGAGTCACAGGTTCTCTTCCGCGAGCGAGCCGATCCATCGAATCATACATCAGCAGCCAGTGGCCAGTGATCGGTGCGCAGTCAATACAAGCCTGCCCGTCCGCTGAACACCTGCTCTGGCAGGGGTCAATGAGTGCTGTGGCGATGTTGGACAGTAAACGTACTTGGGCGTTGGCTTTCTGGAACCTTCGCCCCGACGAACTCGGAAAAAAACGAGCTAGAACGGGTTGACCTGGGGAAAATGAATTTTCAGCTTATAGCAAATGAAGAGAATCAGGATCGCGCCCAGCGTGGAAAAAATGAGGCCCGCGGGATGATATCTTTCGTTTGTCGGGCGCGAAAACATGTGGGTAACACCGCCGCCGATGATCGACCCGATGATCCCGAGCACCATCGTCCAGAAGGTCGTCATATGGACGTGCATCACTGATTTCGCGATTACCCCCGAGATCAGCCCAATCAGAACGTACCAGATCAAGTGAAACATGCTCTTCCCTCCAGCGTTTGCCTTCAGAACGTCGTCGAGTCTGACCGGCAGGTGCGGGAATTCTAATGTTCGAACCCGGCATCGGCCATCAAAAACTGATTTTGTCTCTTGTTGCCGGCGCAATTGCTCTTGATTACTTAATATCCGATTAAACCTGGCTGCAACCTCTCTCAACCTCTCTGAGTCCGTTTGTTTGGCGACCTGTGCGGCCACAAATTCCCACTCGGCGTCTTCGTTCAGGACCATATCGAGACTCCGATTCGGGGTAAAGCAGCAGCCTGCCGCTGAGGGAACAACTGGTCTGAGCACAATTGCTCAGTGAGGCTTGATCACAACTTCCCTCTTTTTCACCCCACTGGCGAATCACTGGTTGACCCCAGCCAGCCACTGCCGTGCTAATGTAAGCAGTCGCGGCTCCAAAACTCCAACCACGATGAACCTCAGTCCGACTGAATTCCGAAAAGCAATGGGATCCTTTGCCACGGGAGTGACCATCATTACTCTCGATCTGGAGGGCGAAGTTCATGGCATGACCGCCAATGCTTTTGCTTCGGTGTCGCTCGACCCGCCGCTGCTCCTGGTCTGCGTCGACCATAGCGCGCGCACCCATGCTCATCTTCATGCCAAGAAGCGGTTCGGGGTTAACATTCTGGCGGAAGACCAACGGGTGATTTCCGAATACTATGCGCGGCCGGTCCACGTCCATGAGCACGCAGAGGAGGAAGCCGGGGCGCGCTTTGAGCGCACGGCCCAGGGTACTCCGATCTTGCACGGGGCGCTGGCCTATCTGGAATGCCGGCTTCAGTCAGCGCAGGAGGCCGGCGATCACACCATTTTTATTGCGGAAGTGGAGGACGTGGTGGTGCGCCAGGGCGAGCCGCTTCTGTTTTTCCGAGGCAAGTACCGCAAAATTGGGGCGGAAGTGGCGGACTAGAATACACTGAGGCCTCTGATATTGGACTGGAAATCGTGATCGACCAGCTTCGATCTGGGCGAAGGGATAATCGTCAAACAATCTGAATGGGAGAAGATGGATCGATATGAAACGACTCGCGCAAGTATCCCTGGTGGCGCTGCTCGCATGTTCCGTCTCTATCACTCCTTCCATGGGCCAAAGTGGCCGAAGTCTTTCCAAGACGACGCTGGATGATTTGAGTTTCATCGCTGGATTATGGCGAGCAGACTGGGATGGCGGGCTTGGCGAAGAGCACTGGAGCGCTCCTTCCGGAGACAGCATGGTGGGCACATTCCGCTTTGTGAAAAATGGGAAAGGCCAATTCTATGAACTCATGTTGATCGAACATACGACGGACGGGCCTGTCCTCAGGTTAAAGCATTTCAATGCGGGATTGATTGGGTGGGAAGACAAGGCGCAGGTTTACAGCTATCCGCTGATTGAATATCGACAGGGCATAGCGGTATTTGAGAGGGAGGATAAGAAGTCGCGGCTGACCTACAGTAGAACAAAAGAGAGTCTTTCAGTTGTGTTGGACGAACCGAGCGATGGCAAGCCGCATTCTGAGTATTTCAACTTTCGGCTGGTTGAGTAATTTGCAATACGCGCAGAAGTGGGGAGAAGTCTTTTGTAGTGCTCACGCGCTGTCGAGCAGGGGATCCGGAGCAGAAAAGGCCCGGTGCCTCATGAGGAGGTCACCGGGCCGGAGGGACTCGCAGACGTTCCTGGCATAATCGCCGGACGGGCCTGTTGAGGACAAGGTTAGATGTCACAGTGCAGCTGTGACGGATGTCACAGACAAAGCAGGCAGGATGTGAGTCAGCGTTCGCCACTTTTCTGGCCGCCGAACATCTAATCAAGCAGTGATCAGTGGCCAGTGGCCAGTTGAACCGGACGCCGTAAATCCAATGAACCAATGGCTATTGGCCGATAAAACCTGATCGGCTTTTGCTCTTGTTTTACTGATCACTGAGCATTGGCCATTAATCACTGATTTGGGGGCTTGCATTCATGGCAGAGAGAATAGAAAAGAGCGAGTCGGAGTGGAAGCAGAAGCTCACTCCGGAGCAGTATCACGTGACCCGCGAGGCCGGAACCGAGCCGGCCTTCACCGGCAAGTACTGGAAGACCAAGGACGCGGGGACCTACCATTGCGTTTGCTGCGGGGAACCGTTGTTTGATTCCTCGACAAAATTCGATTCAGGAACGGGCTGGCCGAGTTTCTACAGACCCGCGGGCGAGAGCAAGGTCGAGGAGCATAAGGATTCCAGCTACGGCATGACCCGCACCGAGGCCCGTTGTGCGAAGTGTGGAGCTCACCTGGGGCATGTGTTCGAGGATGGTCCGGCGCCCACGGGGCTGCGGTACTGTATGAATTCCGCCGCGCTGGATTTGAAGCCGAAGGAGAAGAAGTAAGGCTTCACGCCGGTCGGCCGAAAACGGCCGCAGATAAAACAAGGGGCACGCTCATGCGTGCCCCTCAATTTCATTCCTTCAAAGTTTCTCAATGGCGCTTACGCGTGGGCAGTTGCGGCCAGGGCCTTCGGCGGTTCAACCGCTGCGGGCTTCTGTGTCTCTGCAGATTTTGCTTGAGACTGTGCCTGGTTCTGCTGCTTGTGCTCGCCGCTCTTCACCTGGATGCCGCCCTTGAGCACAGCGCCGTCTTCCACGCTGATACGCACGGTGGAAACGTCTCCCGTGACCGAGCCTTCGCTGCGGATATCCACGCGGTCGCTGCAGTCAATGTTTCCACTCACCTTGCCCATGACCACAACTTCGCGGGCAGTGATGTTGGCCTGCACGCTGCCGTTGCGGCCGATGGTGACACGATTGTCGGGCAGGCTGATCTTGCCCTCGATACGGCCATCGATGTAAAGCGCTTCCGCACCGCTGATTTCGCCCTTGATAAAGAGCGTACGGCCGATGGTGGCCTGCTCGATGGGCGCGCTGACGGTTTTGACTGGATTATAGGAGTTAGGGCTCGAAGCTGGAGAGGTGGACCTCACACCGTTCACGCCATACGAATTTTCTGAGGACTGGAGCATTTGACCTTCCTTGGTTTCCGCGAGGCGCGTGCTGCGTGCTCCGAGCCTGGCGTTACTCTGGGATTCTCGCCGACGGACGGTTCGTGTCCCTTCGGCCATGCTCACTATCGCACAGAGGTAAGTAATCCTCCGAGATTACGAAAGAGGCTGTACGGTTGCGCGCATCGGCTGGAGGTTAGATGGGCTGGCCGTTAGTTTCCTTCCTGGAGAGACTCGCTGAGATCTTCCCATTCCTTGATCAAGGCGGCGTGCGCGGTTTTTTGCTGGTCGAGTTCCTGGGACTGGCGCTGGCTCTCGTCGGCGCTCACGAAGTCCTGCAAGGCCGTTTCGCACTGTGCGATCACCCTCTCGGTGCGGCTGATTTCCGCCTCCAGTTCATGGATGCGATCTTCCAACTTCTTGCGTTTGATGGGATTCAGCCGTTTTGTCTTGGCGGCGGACACGGCGTCGGCCGCAGCCTGATTGCCGTTTGAAGGCATCAGCACAGCGGGCGCGGTCGAACTCAATTGCTGGCGGATGGACTCATTCTGCTTCGCGCTCCCACCTTGTTTACGCCACAGATAGTCCTCGTAGTTGCCGGGATAGACCTCGACCTTCCCGTCGCCAATCTCGAAAACCCGCGTGGCCAGCTTGTCGATGAAGTAACGATCGTGCGATACAAAGACGACGGTGCCGGTGTATTCCATGAGTGCATTCAGCAGGACGTCTTTGGCGCGCAGGTCGAGGTGATTGGTGGGCTCGTCGAGCAGCAGGAAGTTCGCCGGATGCAGCAGCAGGCGCAGCAGGGCATAGCGCCCGCGCTCGCCGCCGGAGAGCACGCCGATCTTTTTGAATACGTCGTCTTCGGAAAACAGAAAGCAGCCAAGGAGGCTGCGCAGTTCAGTCTGCGTAGAGCGTGGAGAAGCTGCTCCCAGATCGTCGAGTATGCGCGCATCCTGATCGAGCTCCTTGTATTGATCCTGCGCAAAATAATCGGCTTGAACATTATGGCCGAGGCGGAATTCGCCCCGAGTTGTCAGTTCCGTGCCAGCCAGCAGCTTGATCAGAGTGGACTTGCCCGCTCCGTTCACGCCTACCAGCGCAATGCGGTCGCCGCGCTCGATTAGAAAGCTGACACCGCGGAAGACTTCCTTTTCGCCCCCGTCGGCTTTTGCGTAACTCTTGGCCACGCCCTCGAATTCGGCCACGATCCGGCCGCTCGGCTTGGGCTGCGGGAAAGAAAAGTGAATCGTCTTTTCTTCCGGCGGGACCTCGATCCGCTCGATCTTCTCCAGTTCCTTGATTCGGCTCTGAACCTGCTTAGCCTTGGTGGCCTGGTAACGGAAGCGATTGATGAATACTTCCAGTTGCTCGATACGATCGCGCTGATTTTTGTACGCCGCCTGCAACTGTTCGTTGCGCTGCGTCTTCTGCGTCAGAAACTTGTCGTAGTTGCCGGTGTAGAACCAGAACCGCTTGTTCCAGATTTCTGCGATCTTGCTAACCGTCACATCGAGAAAATAGCGGTCGTGCGAGATGAGCACCAGGGCGTGCGGATAATCGTGCAGATATTCTTCCAGCCAGTTGCGGGCTTCGAGGTCAAGATGGTTGGTCGGTTCGTCCAGCAAGAGCAGGTTGGGCTTCTGCAATAGCAGCTTGGCCAGTGCCAGCCGCATCTGCCAGCCCCCGGAGAACTCGTCCGTCTGGCGCTCCCAGTCTTCTTTGCGAAAGCCTAGTCCCTGCAGCACGCGCCCCACTTCGGCTTCAATCGAGTAGCCGTCGCGAGTGCGGAATTCATGCTCCAGACTGTGATAGCGGTCGGCCACGTCGGCATATTCCGCGCTGGCGTGATCGAGTTCGGAGATTTTATGGGTGAGCGTTTCCAGCTCCCGCTCCATGGCGTGGAGTTCGGCGAATACTGACATGCATTCCGCAAACACCGTGCGCCCGGAAAGCGAGAGCCCATCTTGTGGCAGATATCCAGCGGTGGTTCCCTTGGCGACGATGAGCGAGCCGTAGTCGAAGCTGTCCAGGCCCGCGAGAACCTTCATCAGCGTGGACTTGCCGGTGCCGTTCGCGCCCACCAGGCCGACGCGGTCGTGAGGCGTAATCAGCCAGTCGGTGTTTTCAAAAAGAAGTTTGTGGCCGAAACGTTTTCCGGCGCCGGAAAGTTGAATCATGGGCTGGGTTCATCGTCTCATAAAAAGGCAGTACCTAGTACCCAGTACCTAGAGACGGATTACGTATGTGCGGCGGCGCGGGCGTTGCGGTTTTCCGGATACTTACCCCACAGCTCGTTGTGGAATTGAATGCGCTCGAGCGCACGATCGATCACAGCTTCCTGTTCGTGGGCGTACTTTACTTCACGGCCTTTGGCCAGCCGTTGCCGGGCCTCTTCGGGGCTGAACCAGGTGGGATGCCGCATCGGTTCATCAGCTTTGCGCAACTGATGAACTTCCATCAGAAAGGCCTTCACCACAAATTCCTGCACGCCGCCCGGCTGCCAGAACACGCCCTTGGAGTGAATGTAGAGATGAAAGTGGCGAGGCTCGATGGTGCCAAGGGCCCCGGCTTCTTCCGCGGCTTCGCGCTCGGCGGCCTGGCTGTGCGAGAGGCGGGCCTCTGGAGACCCTTTGGGGAAGGTCCACTTGTTTCCGCCGTTGGTGTTTACCAGGAGAAACTCCACCGTGGCCCCACGCTTGCGGTAACAGACCGCAGCCACCTGCAGCGGCAGCGATTTCGCGGTGCGCGGCGAAGCCATGCGGGAATCTCCTCCCATAATCCTAGATGCACCATATTGCAGCAGTGTTAATGTGCAGCAAAAATTGTGCAGTAAGGTTGTTACCGTAGTTACCCAAACGGGACACAACCTTTACAGCCCGCGCCCATACACCGGAATTGCCGCACCGGTCACGTCTTTGCCGGCGTCCGATGCCAGCCACACAATCAAACTGGCGATTGAGGCAGGCTGCACCCAAGTGGAGACGTCCGCGCCGGGGATGTCTTTTCGGTTGGCGGGCGTGTCGATGGTGCCAGGGAGGATCACGTTCGCGGTGATGCCCGCGTCTTTATTTTCAAGCGCGACCGTCTTGATCAGCGACACTAGGGCCGCCTTCGACGCGCTGTAGGCACCAATTGTGGGCGCGGGTTCTTCGGCCTGCCGGCTGCCAATCGCGATGATGCGGCCTCCGCCGGCCTTGCGCATTTCAGGAATCACCGCGCGCAGGATGTGAAACGCGCTGTTCAGGTTCGCGTCGAACATGCGCTGCCAGGTGGCGTCGTCTGTTGCGGCGACGCTCTGGCCACCCGTGAAAGCGCCGACTAGGTGGGCCAGCACGTCAATCTTGCCGCAGCGCGTGATCACGCTGTCGACAGCCTTCTTCGCCGCGTCGAGACTGGTGAGCGCGGCGGGAAGCGCGATGAAATTCGGATGGTCGAAGTCAGACTGCTGGATTCGGGGCGACAGACC
>Ga0210400_10002837_pt1 | contig 15629 bp, 14 predicted proteins | sample IncBWH26MmetaG_FD_155456 | JGI IMG/M metagenome (GOLD analysis project Ga0210400, IMG submission 155456) | Forest soil microbial communities from Barre Woods Harvard Forest LTER site, Petersham, Massachusetts, United States - Inc-BW-H-26-M | ecosystem: Environmental > Terrestrial > Soil >... | reverse complement strand
CGGTACCGTCACTACGGCCTCGAGCATCTTGGTCGCCGCCGGCAATGTGATCAGCGAAAGCCCCGTCGCTGGCAGCAGCGTTGCCGCCGGGCTGGCGGTCAGTTTGACCATCAGCAGCGGGCCCATCCGGGGCGACATCAATGCGGATGGGCAGGTCAACAAGCTGGATCTTGCCTTGATCACCTCGGCCCTCAACACGCCGGCATCCGGACCCAATGACCCGCGGGATCTGAATCATGATGGCGTCATCAATATTCTCGACGCCCGGATTCTGGTGACGTTGTGCACCAATCCCGGTTGCGCGATCAATTGAATAATTTGACAAGGAGAAGAAGTGTGAAAGCTCTCATGATGGTGATCGCGCTGGGTGGTGCGCTGGGGTCGATCGGCGCATATGCGGAGCCGACGCTGTCCGTCGGTTCGGCCTCGGTTGGCGTCGGTGGCGCCACGACCGTGGATTTGAGTATTTCCGGATTGACGCCGGGGCCGGCGCTGGGCGCATTCGACGTGACTCTGAGCTTCAATCCGAGTGTGGTCGGCCTGAAATCCGAAACGTTGGGTGATCCGCTGCTGGGCGGGGATCAACTGGATCCAGAAGGCTTCGGCGTCATATCCAATGTCATCACCGGCAGTGGCAGCGTCGAATTCCAAGACCTGTCGCTTGATGATTCTTCCGCCTTGACCAGTCTGCAGCCCAGCAGCTTCACGCTGGGAACCCTGACGTTCACCGGACTCGCTGCGGGCACATCCGCCCTGACGGCGTCGGATGTCATTCTGAGCGACCCATCCGGCGAGGCAATCAGTGCCTTCACGGACGCTGGCACGCTGACGGTGACCGGTACCACCATGGCCGCGCCGGAGATCGATCCGGCATCAGCCGCAAGCGCCCTGACGCTGTTACTGGGGGTACTGGCGGTCATACGGGGCAGGCGCGTCGTCCGCACCGGCGAGTCGGAGCCGTCGTCGCGAGGTTGCTGATCGTCCGTCACTGCTCGGCGTTGCTCCGGACGAACTGTCTGGCTTAAAGGAGATTCACTTGGACCTCCCGATTCGCTGGCAATTGGTCCCCGAGAGTCAGCTGGTGATCGCAGACGCCTCCGGAGGCGTTTCGGCGTGCAATTTGTCCACCGGGGCAAGCGTCGAAGGTTATAACGTCGGCAACAACTCTTCGTCCCTGGCGTTTGCGAGCATTACCCCGGCGACTCCCGTGTTCATACCGGGCCCGTTCCGAGGTCCCATCAGCTTTCCGATCGTCGCGCGAACCTACCTCTACGTGCTGATTGATTTTCCGGATCCGCCAATCGTTTTGTATGGCGCACTGTCCTCGGTATTGATGGCCGCGCCGTCGCAGAACAATCCGGCCTTGCAGCCCGTATTGCCGACCGCCGTGTCCTTGCCCAGCCCGCCCAAACTGTTCAATGGGGACACCAACGGCCTCGCGGTGTATCAAAAGCACGCACCGAACGGGGCGGTATATCTGGAACCGCCCCCCGTATATCTGTATGTGCTCGGGGGCAGTCAGAACTCGGCAAGCATCCTGCGCTATCAGATGACCAACAATTCTGCCTATACGCCCGCCGGCACAACGAACATCCCAGGCGACGCAACGTTCGTGTCGGGCCAGGTCGCGACCCAGGGCGGCAACGTTCCGGTGCTGACGACCGACCTGACCATGGGCCTGGCCTGCAGCGCGCAGGGGGTACTGGCGGCATCGGACAGCTCAAACGTCTGGCTATTCGACGCCGAAACCGGCGGGTTCTCCGCAACAGCGAACAACATCAATCTCGCCAATCTGAATCTGGTGGCCTATACGCTCGCGTATGGTCCGGACGGCAATCTCTACATACTTGCCGGGTCCGCGCAGGTCCCGGACACGAATGGGCCCACAAACCCGGTCGTGCTGCAATACAGCGGTCCTGGCGCTGGGGTCGTGGAGGTACTGACCAACAACCTGCTCTCCCAATTCCAAATCTCCGGCCCAGCCATGACCGTCGGGGGAACAGCCGAGGCCCCGATCATCTATCTTAGCGGCACCAATCAGTACGGCGAGTGGATCGTTTGCACGTTCAATGCGGCCAATGGCCAGGACGTACCGAACTCAATTCAGTATACAAACCTCAGTGGTGTACCCCCGCAGGCCTTCGGGATTACCGATTTCTACGTCCTGCAAGGCGAGGTAATTCACTGGCCGCTGTGAGAGGGTGCGGGCTCCGCAGGGGAACACCTACGTCCCCAATCGCGTTCAGGCGGCAGGCTTCGCCGGCGGAAACAATAATTTGTGGTTGCGCAGCTCCTCCTGAAACGCATTGCACACGGCTAGCGATTCACGCAGCTGCGGCCGTGGTAATGAGTAGTCGAAGGCCGCCGACCATCGCTGCACGCGGGTTAAGGACCGGATGAGCGGTTCGGCAGTATTGTTTTGGCTCAAAGCCTTTAATGGCAAAAGATAGTCTTCTCGGTACACCGTTGGAATGATGATTCGGCTTGAAGCGTGCGCGCTCAACATGCAGTTCATGGCCAGCCGTGCCGTAGGTCCGTTTCCGTCGCTGAATGGATGCACTTCGGCCACCACGAACATGATCATGATGGCCTGTGCCAATGGATGGTGCAGGGCACGAATCCGTTCGAATCCTTCTCGCAAACTTCCGACGACGAGTTCCGGAACGACGAAGTAGGTGCTGCCAGCCTGGTTGGCCTTTTCCTTCCATTCTCCCGGCTTCTTGTCCGCTCGCTGTTGCATGACCAGTGCATTGACGTTTTGCAGCCATACGAGAAATTCATCAGCGCTTTGTGGCGGGCGATCCCGCCAGGGTGCGGTCGTGGCGGCTTGAAAGGTTCCCAAAATGTCATGCGAGTCTTCGTACCGGTTTTCAATGATCTTGCCGTCGAAGATGATTGCTTCGGCTTCTTCGACTTCGAACGTCGTTCCTTCGATGTAGTTGGAAAAATAGGCCTCGAAGAACGCGAAATCCTCGCGCGCGAGGCCGGCGGGTGCGGGATCTTCGATGTCTTCCAAGACCGCTTGATTCAGCGCGGTGAAAAGTGAGTCAAAGATCTCCATGCGATTGGGATCGTAAGGACGGCCGGCGGCGCGTGCGACGGCCTGTTTGGCCGTCAGGATTGTTGCTTCGTGGGTATCGAGCAACGCGCCGATGAGGCCGGTCAGGCGCCTGAACTGTGCTTCATATCCTAAGAATGGTGCGACCTCGCGCGCGTGATCGCGCAATTGGATCAGACGCCGGGGACCGCCGACCATCAGGATGCGGTCGAGCGCAGCCTCCACGTCCTCCTGCGGCAGCACGCGATGACTCCAACCTCGCCCGCGCGTGAGATTCTCCAAGAATCGCCGAGGATCACTGGCGAGATACAGTGAACCGAAGCGTGTATCGGGCGCAGGAGGTTCAAGTCGAGGGCCCGGCCCTGGCACGATGTGAACGGTCAGTCCCGGCAGCTGCAAGTCTCGGCGAGTCTTGCCGCGAGTGATGGATAGGCTGCCCGCATGAGGTCGGCTGTCAAATGCTGAACGATGAGAGATCACACCATCGGGCAGAAGGTGCCCAACGATCGCCTGCCAGTGCCGCGAAACGATTGCTTCTGGCGGAGCGTCTACGTTGGAGCTATAGACGCTTGGGTATAAGCGCCGCAGCGTGCCCTGCGCCGCGAGTCGTCGTGCGCGTCGGGCGGCCGCTGCATCGGCCTCGGCGACCAGGAGGAGTTCGGGCATCGTGTCCGCCAGGGAGGCCATTCAGGTGCTTGGAAAGGTCAGAATGTCCGTATTCTACCCTATTTAAGGCTCAATTGTCCGTAAAATACAGAATACTCAGTCGGCGCCACGCAGCCCGTCATTTGCTGCGCCCGAGCCCCAGGGCTGGGGATCGTGGATTCAAGCGAGATACCGGATGGCTCCGGTTGGTCGGGTGACGCAATGTCGCCAGACATCATCCAACCTGCTCACGACCATGTCATCGGGCTATGCAGTGGCCTGTCCGCTCCGAACTCAGCTCTCGCGAGGTCTCAATGCATTGTTGCGCGGCGCATGCGAGAACCGTCACAGTTCTCCAAAGGCAGGCTGGCCTGGAAAGGTTTGACGCCGGAGCATTAGGGAGTTGGGCCGGCACGGCACCTCTTAACGTCAATTGAAGGTGTTTCTAATGCGCGCGCTGAAGGCTATCAGGTATTGCGTAATAGTGGCCGGTACGTTGGGCCCGCTGGGCTGTGCAAGGGCTCCTGCGACCAATGATGCTTCGGTCTCACTCAAGGCCGGTATCGTAGACGGATACGTCCGTGCCGCAGTCAAGCGCGGGCGCGACCCTGCAGAGGCGAAGGCCGAAGGAGACTGCGTCGTCGACGTCCTGTCAGCGAGGCTCACTTTGGTGGATTGGACGGAACTCTCTGCAGCGACCACCGTGGGATCACAGATGCCCAAGCGCTTCGTGCCGGTGCTAAAGGAGGCCTCGTCGCGCTGTCTTCGCCCTGATGCCCCAGAACATGCGGTGGCGTCCGCTTCGGAAGCAGAGTCGGCGGCATCCGTGCAACCGGACCTTGAAGATCAGTCTCGCATTGCACGCCAAGTGCGTCGCCTGCGCGTCGAGGAGGAGCGTAGGCAGCGACAAGCCGAAGGGCACCTGGTTTCACTGCCAACGGGAACCTGTATCGCAGATGCGGTGGTGGAGGATCATGGTGTCGTCGCAAAGCAGCTGACTGTCCACTGCAGCGACGAGCGCATTGCAAGTTTCATGCGTGACGCGATTCTCGCATCTCAGCCGCTCCAGGCATCGGCGGGCTCCACGGTGCGACTCGCTGTCAACGTCAATGACCCAATGCCCGTCGATTCTCCTGAGTAGACGTCCGCGCCTGCAATTGCCGCGCATTCAACTCGGATCTCTCCTTTCCAAAGCACGTTCCCGACGCAAGTTAATCGCATGCTCGGGGTAGGCGCTCGCTGGGCGATGAGGGGGATAAGCTCGTCAGGCGAGTGCTCGGACATTCCGATGGCAGCGTGACGGCGATCTACAATCGGTATGGATATGTGAGAGAAATGCGGCGGGCGCTGGAGCAATGGGGGAACGACCTGACATCGACACACGCGCCGGCCCATTCGTCAGTAGCTGTGGTCTCGCGACGTCGGTTTGATCGGAGCGCGCGCTACGCTAGGCTGATGTGGCGGGGTTAAGACGACGATCCGGTAATATATATAGAAAAATCAAACAGTTAGGAAGAAGATAGTCCAGAACTCCGGAAAATCCGTTGGATAAGGTCCATTGAAATAGACTTTAAGTTCCTTAAGGTCTATTTTACGGGGTCTTATGAAGACCACGAAAAGCAAATCCCTCCTCCCACTTCGCTTGCGCCAGACTATTGCCAAGCTTGGTGCCGACATTGCCATCGCAAGGCGCAAGCGCTCGTTGACCGTCGGCATGATGGCTGAACGGATTGGCGTTCATAAAAATACCTACCTGAAAATCGAGAAAGGCGACCCAACTGCTGCATTCGGGATTTACGCCATGACTCTCTTCGTTCTGGGGCTGTCCGAGGGTCTCACCGCCCTAGTCGATCCTGGCCGGGATGACACCGGTCTTTTGCTCGACGCAGACCACCTGCCGAAACGGGTCCGCGCGCGTAAGGAACCTCAATCCCTATGAAACGCACGATCGGTGTCTTTCTCGGGGAAGCCGGTCGTCGCGTCGGTACGCTGCGCTTTGACAGCCACGGCGCACGCCAGAGTGCAGCCTTCGAATATGACCGCGAATGGCTCACCGCCTCGGATCGCTTCGCACTCGAACCCAATCTGCCTTTAGTGGCAGGCCCACAATTTCACAAGTCACCCACCCGCGAGGCATCAATTTTTCATGGTGCAATCGCCGACACCGAACCGGATGGGTGGGCGCGTCGCGTCATACTCCGGGATCATGCCAAGTGCCGCGCTGCGGCTCGCGAATCCGGACAGACGCAGGACCACCAACCACTCACCCCAATTGACTTTCTCCTGGCGGTCGATGATGTCAATCGTGTCGGAGCGCTGCGGTTTCAAGATGAGGAAGGGGTGTTCCAGCGTGCTCAAGAGGAGGGCCGCAGATCCGCCCCGCCGTTGATCGAGCTGTCGATGCTGATGTCGGCCAGTCGGGCGGTCGAGACCAATACCGAAACAGCAGAGGACCTGGCGTACCTACGCGGCCGAGGAACCTCGCTGGGCGGATTGCGACCCAAATGTTCAGTCATCGACGAAGAGGGTGCCCTCAATATTGGTAAGTTTCCAAGCGTTGCTGACGAGCGGGCCGTCACCAAGGGCGAGGTGCTGGCCATGCAACTCGCCAAGGCTGCAGGCATCAATGCGACGCCGGCACGACTGATTGACAGCGACGGCGTGCCGGTCACTCTCATTCGTCGATTCGATCGTCCCGCCGGGGGCAGACTCATGTACGTCTCCGCGGCAACTTTGCTCGGCGTGGACGTTGGCGAGCCTACCGAACATACCTATACCGAAATCGTCGATGCAATCCGGCAGCATGGGGCAGACGCCCAGGCGGACATCGAGGAGCTCTGGCGCCGAATTGCCTTCTCTATCCTCATCAACAACGTTGATGATCATCTGCATAATCATGGCTTTCTACATGTCACAAAGAACCAATGGCGCTTGTCGCCGGCCTTCGACATCAATCCTTTCCCGGATCGGCAGCGTGAGCTGAAAACCTGGATCTCCGAGGATGCGGGCCCGGCTGCCTCGATCGATGCGCTGATGGCAGTCGCGCCGTATTTCAAACTTGATAAGAAAGCTGCAAGCCAAATCCTTGCGGAGGTCGAAAAGACCGTGTCAACGTGGCGCGTGCGTGGCCGTGAACTTGGAATGCGCCCAGAAGAACTCGAGCAATTCGCCGATGCTTTTGAGCACCGTGAGCGCGCCGTGGCGCAGGCAATCTCGCGGGAGAAGAGGAATTAGAACGCCCCATCACTGCCGAAATGCTCGGTACGGCGTCCGGACAGCAGGTGACGACTGAGAGGATTCGTTGATGAGAGAGCACCGTATCGCCATCGTCGTAAGCGGAAGATTCGCGAGCACGGCTTCTTTCTAAGCTAGATCATTGCCACCTCGCGCAGCCGGTCCTATTCAGTGCGTATCTCGCCCACGAGGCGGTCGCATGGCGAATCGCCATTCGATGTGAGCAAAAAAGTGGAACCCGAAGGGCTAAAGGGTACAGAAACTTCAGTGGAATCATTGGTCGGGATGACAGGATTTGAACCTGCGACACCTACGTCCCGAACGTAGTGCTCTACCAGGCTGAGCTACATCCCGAATCTGGCCGGACGGGTGAGCCTTCGGGGGCTCACGCGGGGGCGCGCAGTGTACTCGACGGCACGGCGCAGGAACAAGGGTGGGGCCCCTTTGGCGGGTGGATCAGCCCGGGGGCGCGGCGCCGGAGAATTTGACCGGGGTCGCCCCGGTCACGTGGCCGATGGTCGCGGTATCGCTGACAAAGAGCCTAACGGCGCGGTCGAACTGCATTTCGCCCTCGACCGTGGCACCCGGGCCTACGACCACCCGGGGTTTGTCGGTGTCGCTCCACCAGTGAAAGAACCCGGTGGAGGGCTTGTGCACGATGATGCCGCCCTGCACATGGGAGTTGGCGCCAATGTCGATATTGCCGTTGACGGTGGAAATGCCGCCGTTGACGGTCGCGGCGACGATAATGATGGTGCCATTGACGTTCGCGAGCCGGCCGCCGACCTGGGAGCCGGGGCGCAGGGCCAGGGTCCCGTTGACGGTCGTCACGGTGTTGCTGACCTTGGCGCCGTCCCCTAACGAAATGCCGCCGTTGACCGTGGTCAACGAGGTGGCCATGGCGTGTTCGCCCAGACTGATATTGCCATTGACCGTATGCCCGCCGGTCAACTGGGCATTGTCATCGGCCCGGATGGAACCGTTGATGGTGCTGACATCCCCGCCCGGGGTACCGGCGCTGACGTGCAGGGAGCCATTGATGGCATGGCTGCCCGTGCCACTGTCGTGATCATCATCCCCGCTGTTGCCGGCTGGGCCCTGGTCGGTACTGATGTCCGAGGAGCTGTCGTGGGAGTTGATGCAGCCGCTAAGCGCCAGGGTGCCGAGGGCGGCCCAGGCCAGGGCCAGCGGCACGTTGCGAGCAGTCATCATGCGTTTCATGGCTTCCCCCGGCACTCAAGTGGTGTGCGCAACCGCGAACTGCGCCAGCGCTGCGAGTCCACGCTTGTACGGTGTATCCGGTAGCGCGGTCAATGCCTGCAGCGCCAGCTCGGATTCGCGCTGGGCCACGCGGGAGGCGTAATCGATGCCACCGGTGGATTCGATGGCGGCCACGATCGGTTCCAGCTGCGCGAGGCCGCCCTGGCGGATCGCGGTGCGGATCAGCGCGCGGTCGGCTTCACCGGCGGAGCGCAACGCATAGATCAGCGGCAGGGTGGGTTTGCCTTCGGCCAGATCATCGCCCAGGTTCTTGCCCCGTTCAGCGGGATTGGAGCGGAAATCCAGCACATCATCGACCAGCTGATAGGCGGTGCCCAGGTGCCGCCCATAATCCGCCAGCGCCCGCTGCACTTGCGGGGTGCCGTTGGCCAGCACCGCGGCGACTTCCGCGCCGGCTTCGAACAGCCGCGCGGTCTTTCGATAGATGACATCCAGGTACCGCTGCTCGGTGGTCTCCGGGTCATGGGCATGCATCAGCTGCAGCACTTCACCCTCGGCGATGACATTGGTGGCATCGGCCATGATGGCCAGCACCCGCTGGCTGCCCAGCGCGGCCATCATCTGGAAGGCGCGGGAGTAGACGAAATCACCGACCAGGACGCTGGCCTGGTTGCCGAAGACCTCATTGGCGGTGTCCCGGCCGCGGCGCATCGAGGAGCCGTCCACCACATCGTCATGCAGCAGGGTCGCCGTGTGGATGAACTCGATAAAGGCCGCAGCTTCAACGTGACCTGTACCATTGGAATCGCAGGCGCGGCCCGCCAGGACCACCAGCAGCGGCCGCAGGCGTTTGCCGCCGCCGGCGATGATGTGTTCGGCAATCCGGTCGACCAGGGGTACCGAGCTCTTCAGCCGGGCCCTGATGACCGCATCCACGGCGGTCAGGTCGGCATGGACGATGGAGCGGATTTCTACAAGGGTCATGGGTGCCAGGGTGTTTAAAACTGGGGCATCGTAGCTGACGGCGAGCCCATTGTAAGTCCCCGTGACGGCTGGAAAACTGAACGTTTGACCCGCCCGGCCCCGGTCAGTAGAATGCGCGACCTTTCGCGTAGCCTGGGGACCTGGGCCATACGCGCAACTCATTGCAGGAATTCAACATGTACGCGGTTATCGCCACAGGCGGCAAGCAGTATCGGGTCACGAAGGACGCGGTCCTGAAAGTAGAGAAGCTGGATGCCCTGCCGGGCGACACCGTCGAATTTGACGACGTGCGGCTGGTGGGCGAAGGCGCCGATGTCAAAATCGGTTCCCCCCGGGTGGCCGGCAGCAAGGTCCTGGCCACCGTCGTGCGTCATGGCCAGGGTGCGAAGGCCGTCATCGTCAAGTTCCGCCGCCGCAAGCACTATCTGCGCCAGGGCACGCACCGGCAGCTCTTCACGGAAGTGAAGGTCACCGACATCAGCGCGGCCTGATCGCGCCACTTACTTAGGATTCAGCAGACATGGCACATAAAAAAGCTGGCGGCAGTACCCGCAACGGCCGCGATTCCCACTCCAAGCGGCTGGGCGTGAAGCGCTTCGGCGGCGAACTGGTCGCCGCGGGCAACATCCTGGTGCGCCAGCGTGGCACGCCGATGCGCGCCGGCCCGAATGTGGGCGTGGGCACGGACCATACCCTGTTCGCCCTGGTGACCGGCCGGGTGCAGTTCGCCCGCAAGGGCCCGGACCAGCGGACGTTTGTCAGTGTGCTCCCCGAGGCTGCTGCCACCTCCAACTGATCCCTTGAGGGCCGACGCGGCCTAGGTTCGCAGGTTCCGCCCTCATGAAATTCGTCGATGAAGCCCGCGTCAAAGTTCAGGCGGGCAATGGTGGTCGTGGCTGCGCCAGTTTCCGGCGCGAGAAGTTCGTCCCCTTCGGCGGTCCCGATGGCGGCGATGGGGGCCATGGCGGCAGCGTCTGGCTGCGGGCCGTCCCCGGCATCAATACCCTGGCGGATTTTCGCGTCGAGCGTACCTATCGCGCGCCCCATGGCACGGCCGGCAGCAGCAATGACTGCTTCGGCGCGGCCGGCGCCGACCTCTACATCTCCTTGCCCGTGGGTACCGTGATTCGGGATTCCGAGACCGGCGAGCAGCTGGGGGATCTGGCCAAAGTCGGCGACGAACTGCTGGTGGCCCGCGGCGGCAAGGGCGGTTGGGGCAACATCAAGTTCAAATCCAGCACCAATCGCACGCCCCGTCAGTTCGGCTCCGGACTTCCCGGTGAAAAGCGCCTGCTGGAACTGGAAATGAAGGTCATTGCCGATGTGGGTTTGCTGGGACTGCCCAATGCCGGCAAGTCCACCCTGATCCGCGCGGTCTCGCACGCGCGCCCGAAGGTCGCCGATTACCCCTTCACGACCCTGTACCCGAATCTCGGCGTGGTGAGCGCCGGGGATCAGCGCAGCTTCGTGATGGCCGATATTCCCGGCCTCATCGAAGGGGCCGCGGAAGGCGCAGGCTTAGGCATCCGTTTCCTGAAGCATCTGCAGCGCACCCGGCTGTTGCTGCACCTGGTGGATATCGCGCCGCTCGACCCGGATGCGGATCCGGTGAAGGGCGCCCGCGCCATCATCGCGGAGCTGAAGAAATTCAGTGCCGACCTGCTCGAGAAGCCCCGCTGGCTGCTGCTCAACAAGAGCGATCTGCTGCCGCCCGCGGAAGCCGAAGCCCGCGCCAAGGACATCATCCGGCGCCTGCGCTGGCGCGGATCGCACTTCCTGATCTCGGGGGCCACGGGCGCCGGCACGCCGGAGCTGGTGCAGGCGGTGATGACTTTCCTGGAGCAGAATCAGCGCGCTGCGGATGACAGCGCGGCTGAGGACTAGGCCATGGCGCGAATGCGCGCTGCGAGCCGGCTCTTGTGCCGGTCGGCCTTGTTGCGATGAATGATGTTCTTGTTGACCAGCGAGTCGATGACGGGCACGGCCTCGCGGTAGCTGGTGCCGGCCACTTCCTTGTTGCCACCCTCGACGGCGGCCGTGACCTTGCGTACGGCACTGCGCATGCGCGAGCGCAGGGCGACGTTTTGTGCGCGGTGCTTCTCGGCCTGGCGAGCAGCTTTTTCCGCGGACTTGGTATTGGCCAAAGGACTCTCCGTAAAAACGCCGGGACTTGCCCGATTCAAGGGGCCGGTAGTCTGCTGATCGACCCTCAGGTTGTCAACTTAGGTGTGGCCGACCTGCCTATAATTTCAATGAAATGCACCTGATTCGAGGACTTCCGCCGGCCGGCGCCCTGCAGGGTGGCCAGGCCCTCACCGTGGGCACCTATGATGGCCTGCACCTGGGTCACCAGGCGCTGCTCGCCCGCCTGCGTGAGCATGCGCAGCGCTTGGCGGTGCCCACCCTCATGGTCACCTTCGAACCCATGCCGCGGGAGTTCTTAAGCCCCGACAACCCGCCCGCCCGGCTGACCTCGCTGCGGGAACGCTGGCGCTGTCTTGAACATATGCAGCTTGACCGGTTGTGCGTGCTGCGCTTCGGCACGGCGACCCGGTCCCTGAGCGCCGAGCAGTTCGCGGAGCTGCTGGCCGAGCGCCTCTGCCCCGCGGTGGTGGTCGTGGGCCATGATTTCCGCTTCGGCAAAGGCGGCGGGGGCACCGCCGAGAACCTGCAGGCGGCCGGTCAGCGGCTGGGGTTCGCGGTGGACATCGTGGAGCCGGTGACGCTGGCCGGGGAGCGCCTGAGCAGCAGCGCCATCCGCGAAGCCCTGGCGGTGGGGGATCTGGCGCGGGCCGAGCGGCTGCTGGGCCGTCCCTATACGATGATCGGGCGGGTGGTGCGCGGAGAGCAGCTGGGCCGTAAGCTTGGGTTTCCGACCGCCAATGTGCGCTTCCCGCACCGGCGGCTGCCCCTCGCCGGCATCTTCGCGGTGCGGATCCGGATCCGGGGCGGCCCCGATGCGCCCTGGAACGGGGTGGCCAGCATCGGGACCCGGCCCACCGTGGGCGGTACCGAGCCCTGGCTCGAGGTGCATGTATTCGATTTCGAAGCAGATCTGTATGGCCGCGAGATCAGCGTTGAATGTGTGCGGTTCCTGCGGCCGGAAGTGAAGTTCGAGTCGCTCGAGGCGATGGTTGCGCAGATCCACCGGGATGCCGCGCAGGCGCGAGCGCTGTTGAAAATTTGAGTGAGTGAGCGAACGGAAAGTGTCTGACAACAAGCCAACCAAGCAACCCATCAACCTGCCGCAGACCAGCTTTGCCATGAAGGCGGATCTGGCGCAGCGCGAACCGAAAATGCTGGCCGAATGGGAAGCATCGGATCTGTACGGCCGGATTCGCGCCGCCTCCCGGGGCCGGCCGCGCTTCCTGCTGCACGATGGACCCCCGTACGCCAATGGCACCATTCATCTGGGCCATGCGCTCGACAAGATCCTGAAAGACATCATCGTGAAGTCGCGCCAGCTTGACGGCTTCGATGCGCCCTATGTCCCGGGCTGGGACGGACATGGCCTGCCCATCGAACAGCAGGTCGAGAAGAAACATGGCCGCCCGGGCCAGAAGCTGGATGCGGCGGCCTTTCGTGCGGCCTGTCGGGCCTTCGCCAACGAACAGGTGCAGCTGCAGCGGGCGGACTTCAAGCGCCTGGGGGTCTTGGGCGATTGGGAGCATCCCTACCTGACCATGGATCCTGGCTACGAGGCGCACCAGATCCGCGTCCTGGGACGCGTCATCGCCAATGGGCATGTGTACAAGGGCGTCAAACCCGTGCACTGGTGCTTTGATTGCCGCTCGGCGCTGGCCGAGGCCGAAGTCGAATACGAGAACCACACCTCGGTCGCCATCGATGTGGCCTTTCGCGTGCTCGACAACCGCGACCTCGAGGCGCGCGTCGGCCTGCCACCGGGTTCGCTGGGTGCGACGCCCACCGACATCGTGATCTGGACCACGACGCCCTGGTCGCTGCCGGCGAATCAGGCCGTGGCCTTGAACGCCGAGTTTGATTACGTGCTGGTGCGCACCGCGGGCCGCAACCTGGTGCTGGCCCTGGCGTTGGCGGAAGAATGCCTGGCGCGCTATGGGCTGCAAACGGATGATCCGGTTGAAGCCGAGCTGCCGAAAGCCTCCTTCAAGGGCAAAGTCCTTGAACACCTGCGCGTGGCGCATCCCTTCCAGGCCTACGATGTGCCGGTGATCCTCGGGGATCACGTCACGGCGGATGCCGGCACGGGCGCCGTCCACACCGCACCGGCCCATGGTCATGAGGATTTCGCGGTCGCCCGCCGCTACCACCTCCCGGTCCCCAATCCCACCGGCAACGACGGGCGGTTCCTGCCCGACACCCCGCTGGTCGGCGGGCTGAAACTGGAGGAGGGCGGCAAGCTGATCGTGGAGACCATGCGGGCCAATGGCACGCTGATCCACGATGAGCCCTACGTCCACAGTTATCCGCATTGCTGGCGGCATCACTCCCCGGTGGTGTTCCGCACCACGCCGCAATGGTTCATCAGCATGGACCAGAAGGGGCTGCGGGCGCATGCCCTGCGCGACATCAAATCCGTGAAATGGACGCCGGCGTGGGGCGAGCAGCGCATCGGCGGCATGATTGCCGAGCGCCCGGACTGGTGTATTTCGCGCCAGCGCACCTGGGGCGTGCCCTTGGCATTGTTTGTTCACAAAATCACCGGCGAGCTGCATCCGCGCACGCCGGAACTGATCGAGGCGGTGGCGAATCGGGTGGCCCGCGGCGGGATCGAGGCCTGGTTCTCGCTGGATCCGGCGGAACTGCTGGGCGAGGAGGCCGGCGAGTACGAGAAGCTCAAGGACGTGATGGATGTCTGGGCGGATTCGGGCGTGTCATTCGACTACATGGCCACCACGCGTCCGGGCTTCGCCATGCCGGCGGATCTGTATCTGGAAGGCTCGGATCAGCACCGCGGCTGGTTCCAAAGCTCGCTCCTCATGTCCGAGGCCTTGTATGAGAAGGCGCCGTATCGGGGCGTGCTCACCCATGGGTTCACCGTGGATGAGAAAGGCCGCAAGATGTCCAAGTCCTTAGGCAATGTGATCCTGCCGCAGAAGGTGGTCGGGGCCTTGGGCGCGGATGTGCTGCGGCTGTGGGTCGCCGCCACCGACTACGCCAATGAGATGAGCGTCTCGGATGCCTTGATCAACCGGACCGCCGATGCCTATCGGCGCGTGCGCAATACCGTGCGCTTCCTGTTGGGCAACCTGCACGGCTTCGAGCCGGCCCGGGACCTGGTGCACCCGGCCGACATGGTGGCGCTGGATCGCTGGGCGGTGACCCGCACGGCGCAGCTGCAGGCGGAAATCATCGAGGCCTACCGCGAGTACGCCTTCCACCTCGTCTATCACAAGATCCACAACTTCTGCATCGTGGATCTGAGCGCGATCTATCTGGACATCGTGCGCGATCGGCTCTACACCACCGCCGCCGGCAGCCAGGCGCGCCGCTCGGCACAAAGCGCGCTGTACCACATTGCCCATGCCATGGTGCGGTGGCTCGCCCCGGTGCTGTCCTTCACGGCCGAAGAGATCTGGCGGCAGCTGCCCGGGACGCAGGGTGATTCGGTTTTCCTGGCGCAATGGCACGCCCTGCCCGAAGGCGCCGCGCATGATGTCGACTGGCCGGCCTTCATCAATCTGAAGCGCGATGTGTCACGGGAGCTGGAGAAGCTGCGCGAAGCGCAGCAGATCGGGGCGCCGCTGGATGCCGAAGTGCAGGTGTACTGCGTGGCGGCGGAATTTGATCGCTTCAACGCCTTGGGCGCGGAGCTGCGCTTCCTGCTGATTACCTCGGAAGCGAGCGTGCACAAGGCCTCCACCCCGCCGCCGGGCGCCGTGCCGGCCACGGAGGCCGCGCGCGAGGGCGTGTGGCTCACCGTGCGGGTCAGCGGCAATCCGAAGTGCGCACGCTGCTGGCATCACCGTGCCGATGTGGGCAGCCATCCGGCGCACCCGGACATCTGCGGCCGCTGCGTCAGCAATCTCGAGGGTCCCGGCGAAGTGCGGCGGTTCACATGAGCCCCGGCGGCGCGTTACCGAAGCACACCGCCCTGGGCAGCGGCTGGCTGTGGTTGCCCCTGGCGGGCCTGGTGATCGGCCTGGATCAGCTGACCAAGGCCTGGATCGTGAACCACATCCCCTATGGGGGCATCCGGACGGTGCTGCCGGTGCTGGATATCACCCTCAGGTACAATCGGGGGGCGGCCTGGAGCATGCTGGATGGTGCCTCGGGCTGGCAGCGCTGGCTGTTTTCGGGCCTGGCGGTGGTGGTGGGCGTGGGCCTGCTGTACTGGCTGCGACGGTTGAATGGGCGCACGCAGAAGCTGCTGTGCCTGAGTCTCGCGCTGATCCTGGCCGGGGCGCTGGGCAATCTGCTCGACCGGCTGCTCAGCGGCCAGGTCGTCGATTTCATTCTGGCGCATTGGAATGATTCGCAGTTTCCCGCCTTCAACGTGGCGGAT
>Ga0210400_10002836_pt1 | contig 15630 bp, 15 predicted proteins | sample IncBWH26MmetaG_FD_155456 | JGI IMG/M metagenome (GOLD analysis project Ga0210400, IMG submission 155456) | Forest soil microbial communities from Barre Woods Harvard Forest LTER site, Petersham, Massachusetts, United States - Inc-BW-H-26-M | ecosystem: Environmental > Terrestrial > Soil >... | reverse complement strand
GCAGCAGCAGAGTGCAAGCTCCAGGTTGCCAATGGCCTATCTGTCACCAACCCCTACTGTGGCAAGCTTCCCGGCCACTGGACCAAAGCCATTATCTTCGAGAAGTATGGGGTGGGGCTGTAAATGGAGGATTAAAACTCTATCTTGTATGCATAAAAATGTAAGGTATAATTAAAATAATATAATTAATATAAAAATATGATGATGCAACATAGACAATTATTTTTGTTTGCAATTCTTCTGGTGCTTCTTATCGTTTTGTTTATTCAAACAAACGGTACTGCAATGGTGTTTGCAGGTTAGTAAAAAAACCGCGAGCTCGCGGTTTTTTTACTGTCTAATAAGTTATTTTGATTTCACTTCTTCTACGATTTTTTCAAAAATATCCGGATATTTTTCTACCAGATGCGCTAATATTTTCCTATCAAGGCCAATTTTTTTTACGGTTAGTCCGTGTATTAATTTACTGTAATTAATTCCTAATTTTCTTGCGGCGGCATTAATTTGTAATTGCCAGAGCTGGCGAAAATCTCTTTTTTTTACTTTTCTATCGCGATATGAAAACGTCCACGCATGGCGTAACGCGTCTTTTGCTAATTTATATTTTGATTTCCTGCCATATTTAAAACCTTTGGCATGTTTTAATAAATGCTTTCTATGTTTATGGGCTGTAGATCCTTTTTTTACTCGTGTCATGCTTAGTTATAAAGTTGAAAGTTTGTAAGGTTATAAAGTCGTCGAACTTGATGAACTTTATGGCTTGATGACTTTTAACTCTGAAGGTATCTTTTTACTCGCTTGGTTTCTGATTTAGATAATTGAATCCATTTACGGCCTTTTCTTCTATCCTGGCCGGTTTTTTTTGCACGATAATGATTCTGGCCTGAAAGCCTCCTCAAAATTTTTCCGGTGCCAGTGATTTTAAACCTTTTTATCAACGCTTTTTTTGTTTTGTTCATTGTTTTGAAATAATCATCGTAAATCCTTTTGGCTCCCTTTTTAATTCCCGTTCAATTTTAATGGGGAGCAATGCCTGCAAGGTATCAAAGAAAAATTGAACTTTCTTTTTGGCAAACTCGCCCATAGCTTTTTCCCTGCCTTTTAACATCATGCCAATTTTTACCTTGTCGCCATCTTTTAAAAACTTTTCTGCCTGTTTTGCCTTCACCTCAATATCGTGGGGCGAAATGTTAAATCCAATTTGTATTTCTTTCAGTTTTGATTCTTTAGTGTTGGCTTTTATCTTGCGTTCTTTTTTCTGTTGCGAGTAAAGGTATTTGCCATAGTCGCCAATCCGGCATACCGGTGGCTCAACTTTTTCGGTAACTTGGATTAAGTCTAACCCCTTTGATTTGGCTAAATCAATTGCGGCAAAAATATTCATAACTCCAAGTTGTTCGCCAGTTTCGCTGATAACACGCACCTCTTTTGCCCGTATAAAATTGTTGATAAGTATTCTTTCCAAATCTTTAGTGGAGATGCCGAGATTGAACTCGGGTCCAGAAGTTTTTACAAAATAATTCTACAAATATAGCCCATTTTATTGTTTGAATATCAAATAAGAAATGAGCAAAATTTTTGATATCCTAATCCTCTTAATTTCGGCAATTATTTGAGGAGAATAATTACCTATCCTGAATATATAACACCCTTGGTCTGTCTATCAGGAGTTGATAGTAAGGATGGACATTAAGCGTATGCTAATGCCGGTTGCTGATTTTTGAAGTTAGCAATTATGTTTTTTCTGAAAGTTTATTCAGGTTTCAGAATACTGAATTTGCTTATTTTGAAAAAGGACTCCTGTCGAGGCTTACATCCCCCAAATTATTTAAGCGCTCTTTGTATATCGCGCTGCACATCTCGCTTTTTAATTTTTTCCTTTTTATCAAATGTTTTCTTTCCTTTTGCCAGTCCGAATTCGAGTTTTATCCTACCATGTTGCTCATAAACTTTCAAGGGCACCAAAGCAAAACCGCGTTCTTTTGCGCGCCCGGCCAGGTAATTTATCTCTTTTTTATTAAGCAATAGCTTGCGGCTTTGCTCGGGATTATAATCAGCCGGAGCATTTTTGGGTTGATAGGCTGGTATTTTTGCGCCAATTAAGAAGGGTTCACCTTGGTTGAAAACCACATAAGAACTCGTCAAATGCATATGTCCGGTTTTAATGCTTTTTACCTCTTGGCCGTGTAATACCAAACCAGCCTCATACTTTTCTATGATTTCATAGTCATAAGTGGCTTTTTTATTTTCTGAATAGACATTCATTCAGTCAGTCTATCACTTTTTTCTAAAGCTGAAACTATTGACAAAGTAAATACATTGTATACAATGTATTTACTGTTTTGGTGTTTGACACATTTTCTTGGTTTTGGAGGAAATCTCATGGATATGACCGAGCTTTGTGTTAAGTTCGCTCGTTTGAGGGGAGTCGACAGTGAATCTGTCGCCCTTGAGGTTACAGAAATTGTCAGAAGGTTGCTATTCACGGGAACTCGCGATGATGCGATCAAAATTTCTGGAACCTACGAACGTATACGTGCTTGGACCGAAAAAAGTGGTGATACGATCGGAGGAGTTGCGAGAGAGTGCGCAACACTTGGGAGCCACATTTTCGCAGCAGGTCTCATTGGATTACTAGAGATGGCAGCCAAGAAAGAAGACGTTGAGTCTGGTGAATATCTTGTCAGAATTCTCACTGAAAACCTTAAGGGAAAATAAGAAATGGGGACGGCCATCATTTTGTATTAGGCTCGGCGATTCACTTCATCGGGCATTTTTTTTGGTGGAAAACTGTATTTTTTGGGTAAAATAAGATAGAATTACTGAATGACTAAGGAAAATATCATTATATCTTTGGGAGGATCTCTGGTTGCGCCACAAGAAATTGACACGGCGTTTTTGAAGGTGTTCAAGAAAGCGGTGGTGAAAAATCTTGCCACGCATCGGTTTTTTATTTTTGTTGGCGGAGGAAAAATTGCCAGAAATTACCAAAAAGCCCTACTGGAATTTGGGGCTGATAACAACGAGCGTGACTTGGTTGGCATTGATATTTCTCGGCTCAACGCAAGCGTGGTAAAACAAGTTTTTAACGAAGTGGCTTTTTCTGAAATTGTTACCAACCCAACCAAAAAGATTAGCACTAAAAAAGATGTTGTTGTTGCCGCCGGCTGGAAGCCCGGCTGGTCAACAGATTATTGCAGTGTGATATTAGCCAAAAATATGGGCATTAAAACGATTATCAATCTCACCAACATCGATTATGTTTATGAAAAAGACCCCAATAAATTTAAGAATGCCAAAGCATTTAAAGAAATGAGTTGGAAAGATTTTAGAAAAATTGTGGGAAACAAATGGAGTCCGGGTTTATCGATGCCTTTTGATCCTCGCGCCTCGAAAATGGCCGAAATTTTAAAAATAAAAGTGGCAATTATGAATGGAAAAAAAGTAGAACGATTGGATCAATTTTTAAGCGGTAAACCATGTATTGGAACCGTAATACATTGAAAGAAAAGATCAAAAAATTAGTGATAGAAAGTATCAAAAAAAATTTCGGGCACGTTGATGCGCTTGATTTTTCTGTTGAAAAACCGCGGGAGGTAAGCCACGGCGACTACTCAACCAACATTGCACTGTTTCTATCTTTGGAATTGAAAAAAAATCCCATAGAAGTTGCCCAAAAGATTGCTGAAAAAATAAAGAATAGCAGCTTTGAAAAAATTGAAGCAGTTAAACCAGGTTTTATTAATTTTTATTTGTCAAAAGATTTTTTTGTTAAAGATATAAAAGAAATTTTAAAGGATGAAAAAGATTTTGGGAAAAATAAAAATGCAAAGAACCAGAAAGTAATTGTTGAATATACCGACCCGAATATCTTAAAAGAATTTCATATTGGGCATCTTATGAGTAACGCCATTGGCGAATCGTTGTCGCGCATCATAGAATTTCAGGGAGCTAAGGTGAAAAGAATGTGTTATCAAAGCGACGTAGGGCTTGGTATTGCCAAGGCGGTGTGGGGGAAAATGAAAAATCCGAAATTATCGTGGCAGGACGCCTATGTATTTGGCACACAAGAATATGAAAAAGACGCTAAAGCAGAAATTATCAGTATCAATAAAAAAGTTTTTGAAAGAAGTGATAAAGCAATAAACAATATTTACGATAGAGGAAAAAAGTGGAGCTTAGGGTATTTTAATGAAATTTATAAAAAGCTTGGTACAAAGTTTAATGATATTATTTTTGAAAGTGAAGTGGCAAATGCCGGCAAAAAAATTGTAGAGAATAAGATGGGAAAAGTATTTGAAAAAGGAGCCAATGGAGCCATTATTTTTAAAGGAGAAAAATATGGTTTGCATACGAGGGTGTTTATCAATTCAGAAGGCTTGCCAACCTATGAGGCCAAAGAATTGGCGCTGGCGCAGGAAAAATATAAAAAGTACAAGTATGACCAATCGGTGGTGGTTACCGGTAACGAAATTAACGAATATTTTAAGGTGTTGTTGATGGCGATGAGGCAAATTTTTCCAGGGCTGGCGAAAAAAACTTTGCACATTGGACATGGGATGATGCGTTTGCCAGAAGGTAAAATGTCTTCAAGAACCGGCAATGTGATTACGTTTGAATTTTTGTTGAGCGAAGTGGAAAATTTGGTGGCAGAAAAAATCGCTACGCGGGAATTTTTAGAAACCGAAAAAACAGAAGTTGTAGAAAAAGTTGCAGTGGCTGCGCTAAAATACTCAATTCTCAAACAATCTATTGGCAGCGATATTATTTACGATGCTCAAAAATCAGTTTCTTTTGAGGGAGATTCGGGTCCGTATTTGCAGTATTCATATGCCCGAGCCGTTTCTATCTTAAAGAAAGCAAAAACAGAAAAGGTAAAAATTTCTTTAAAAAAAACACCACAAGAGATTGGCCAATTAGAGAAAATGATGCATTATTTTCCGGAAATTGTAGAAAAAGCCGGCAAAGAGTATCAGCCTCACTTTATAGCGATATATCTTACCGAGTTAGCGCGCGAATTTAACAATTACTACGCCCACAACAAAATTGTAGACAGGGCCGATGAATTTTCGCCCTATAAAGTTGCTATAACTCAAGCGTTTTCTGTTATTATGAAAAATGGTTTGTGGCTCCTGGGGATTGATGCGCTTAATAAAATGTAATTTAGTTCAAAATAATTAAACAAAAAACTATGGAAAATCAAAAAGGTATTCAGCCATTGTTAGTTATCATGATTGTTTCGTTTGTAGCAGTTGTATGTATTGCAGCGTTTTTCTTGATTCAGCAATATTTTGTTTCCCAACAACAACCGCAAAATCAAAATATTACCCAGCAGCAAAACACTCAAACCGACCAAACAGCCGGCTGGAACACCTACAAACCCGATAATGCTGATTTTGAATTCAAATATCCAGAAACTTTGAATACAAAATACGCCTCGTTTGATATGGTTCCTGGGTTATATCCTGCTGCCAGTGTGATTGCGCAAAATAACGATACGGCTGGAAATATTATCAATGGTTGTTTTGTGCCAGCAATGGATACAGCATTTGCAAAAACCCAACCAGGAATTACTATAAATAACATGCAGTTTTGTTTAACTACCGAAAGCAGTCCGGGAGCAGGCCAACTCTACAACACGTATTACTATACGACCCTGCATAACGGGAGTTACTACACCTTAGATTATGTAGTTCACACTCTGAACGGATGCAGTCCGTATATGGGCACGCCTGACTATCAACCCTGTACCGATTTTATGAATAACTATGATAGTATCGTAATGAGACCAATTCAAGAAAGTGTTGCCACCCTTACATTTTCTCATTAGAACATTAAATTATGACTTATAATTTTCCAGAAAACGAAAACAACATACTGAAGTTTTGGGCAGATAATCAAATTTTTGATAAGCTGCGAGAAAAAAATAAGCGCGGCAAGCGATGGAGTTTTTTGGATGGACCGATTACGGCCAATAACCCTATGGGTGTGCATCATGCCTGGGGCAGAACGTATAAAGATTTGCTGCAACGTTACCATGCCATGCAAGGATTTGATGAACGCTACCAAAATGGCTTTGACTGCCAAGGGCTTTGGGTTGAAGTGGAAGTGGAAAAAGAATTGGGCTTTAAAACTAAAAAAGATATTGAGGTGTATGGCATTGGCAAATTTGTGGAAAAATGTAAAGAGCGGGTGTTAAAATATTCAGCAATTCAAACAGCGCAATCACAACGCCTTGGCCAATGGATGGACTGGGAACATTCTTATTACACCATGTCTGACGAAAATAATTATGCCATTTGGCATTTTTTAAAAAAATGCTGGGAGCTTGGATATTTATATAAAGGGAGGGACAGTGTGCCGTGGTGCCCGAGATGCGGAACCGCAATTTCCCAGCACGAAATTTTAACCGAAGAGTATAAAGAAATTACGCACGATTCAATTTATTTTCAGTTGCCAATAGTGGGGCGCGACAACGAATTTTTACTGGTATGGACAACAACGCCATGGACATTACCGGCTAATATTGCCGTGGCCGTTGATGAAAAAATTGATTATGCTTTGGTTGATAATGGCACAGGAAAATTTTGGGTGGCAAAAGAATTGGCAGAAAAGATTTTTAAAGGCGAGCATGGCATTTTAAAAACGATAAAAGGAAAAGAGTTGGTTGGGTTGAAATATTCTTTTGCATTTGATAATTTGCCGAAAGTAAAAGAGGTTGCCGAAAAAAATCCCAAAACATTTCACACAGTGATTGCCACTGATGACCGCATTATGCCGATTAACATGGAAGATGGCACGGGGTTGGTGCATACGGCTGTTTCTGCCGGCCAGGAAGATTTTCATCTGGGTAAAAAATTAGGATTGCCGCTCATAGAAGTTATTGGCGAAGATGCAAGTTACTTAGATGGCTTGGGAGAATTTTCTGGTCAAAATGCCAAAAAAAATCCGGCCATAATTTTAGATTACTTAAAAGATAATGGAGCTTGGGTATTTAAAATTTTACCTTATAAACACAAGTATCCCACCTGCTGGCGATGCAAAACAGAATTGGTGTGGCGCGTGGTTGATGAGTGGTATATCTCCATGGAAAAATTGAGAAAACCGCTGGAAAAAATTGTCAAAAAAATTAATTGGATTCCGGCATTTGGCAAAGAACGTGAACTGGACTGGCTTAAAAACATGCACGACTGGCTCATTTCCAAAAAAAGGTATTGGGGGTTGGCCCTACCTATTTTTGAATGTACCGAATGTAAAACATTTGAGGTTATTGGCAGCAAAGAAGAGCTGAAAAAACGGGCGGTTGAAGGGTGGGAAACATTTGAGGGCAATTCTCCTCACCGGCCATGGGTTGATACTGTAAAAATCAAATGTAAAAAATGTAAAAAATTAGTTTCAAGAATTAAAGACGTGGGAAATCCCTGGCTTGATGCAGGCATTGTACCGTTTTCCACCATGAAATATTTTGAAGACAAACCGTATTGGAAAAAATGGTTTCCTGCCCAAATAGTTTGCGAATCTTTTCCGGGGCAATTTAAAAACTGGTTTTATTCTTTGCTGGTAATGTCGGCGGTGCTGGAAAATGTTGAACCCATGAAAACCATTTTTGGATTTGCGTCGGTCCGCGATGAAAAGGGCGAGGAAATGCACAAATCCAAAGGGAACGCCATTTGGTTTGACGACGCCGTTGAAAAAATTGGAGCCGACCCCATGCGTTGGATGTACGCGCGTCAAAATCCTGCTGAAAATATGAATTTTGGATTCAAAGCCGCCGAAGAAATAAAAAGAAAACTGCTGACATTGTACAACACCTACACGTTTTTTGAAACCTATGTAAAAAAAGAAGAATTTCCCGCTGATAAAAAAGTAGCCCCTAAAAATATCTTAGATGCATGGATTATTTCAAAAATGGAGCATGTTGTTTCAAATGTTGAATTTAATTTAGAAAGATACGATATGGCAAAGGCAACTTTAGGCATAGAAGATTTTTTTATTAACGATTTGTCGCTATGGTATGTGAGGAGGTCGCGCAAGCGCTTCCACGAAGATAGCAACGACCGGCAGGAGGCCGTTGGCGTTTTATATTTTGTATTGTTAAATACGGCAAAATTAATTGCTCCGATTATGCCATTTTTTGCCGAGCAAATGTATCAAAAGTTAAAAACAAGTGACATGCCCGAGTCGGTCCATTTGTGTGACTGGCCGCAAAGCTCCAGTCAAACCGATTTGGATTTAGAGCAGAATATGGACGAGGTAAGGGCTACGGTTACCTTGGCGCTGGCGGAAAGAATGGCACAAGCGATAAAAGTAAGGCAACCATTGGCTTCGTTAAAAATAAAAAATAAAAAATCAAAAATTAAAGATAATCAAGAATTATTGAATTTAGTGAAAGACGAAGTAAATGTGAAAGAAATTATATTTGATGACACCATAGAAAATAAAATAGCGCTGGATACTCATATTACACCAGGATTAAAAGAAGAGGGAATGGTGAGAGATATTATTAGGTTGGTTCAAGATTGGAGGAAAGAGCAGGGATTGAGGCCTGAAGATAAAATTCCAATCTCTATTTCTGTATTGCCAGAAGAACAGTTAGTCTTAGAAAAAAATAAAGAACTTTTGAAAAAAGAAATAAGAGCAACGGAAATACTATTTCAAGAACCAACCAGCGACCAGAAAATATCAATTAAAAAAATGTAATTGGTGAAAATAATGATATGCCGTTTTTAAACGATGATAATAAGCCGTCTTTTTTAAGCAGGGATTCTCACCTTGGTGAGCCGCCTTTTAAGATTCCACCAAACGACCATTCTAATCTAAAAAATACTCTTGATAATACCGTCAATAAAGAATCGATTGAGCAACAATCTCCAAACGTAAAAAATCCATTAGACAAGCCGTATCTTTTCAGAAGCAAGATATATCGGGAATTCTTAAACAATCCCGATGTTAGAAAACAGGCGCTTTTAGAAGGAAAAAAACCCTGGGACTTGGCCAAAGAATTAACCGAAAAGTTTTCCTATGAACTCTATGGTTCAACCATTGAAAAGTATGAAGTTGAAAAACAGCTCTACCTTGATAACCTAAAAATGAAGCACCAGCAAGAACAAGAAAGCAGCTCACCAGAAAAATTCAAAGAACTGAAACAAGAACGGCAAGAACACAGTTTACTGGAAAAATTATTCGGGGTTAAGAAATCTCATAAGTAAACAATTATGAAAAGCAACCTGTTTTTGATATTGCTACTGTTTGTCCCCGTAACCTTGGTTGCGGTGTATTTGAATGTATCTCCACTAATTGTTTTTTTCTTAGCTGCTATTGCAATTATTCCACTGGCAAAATATATAGGTCAGGCAACCGAAGAACTAACCGTGTATACGGGGTCTGCCTTGGGTGGTTTACTCAATGCAACATTTGGAAATGCAACCGAGCTTTTAATTGGCATTTTTGCTCTCCGCGAAGGGTTAGTTGAAGTAGTTAAGGCTTCAATAACCGGTTCTATTATTGGAAATTTATTGTTGGTGGCTGGCATGGCCATGTTGGCCGGCGGGTGGCGCCATAAAAAGCAGGTATTCAATAAAACAGGGGCCTTGGCGGCAAGTTCTACATTACTATTATGCGCCATTGCGTTGATAATGCCGGCAGTATTTTTACAAACCGCTCCAAATGTTGGGAAAAGAATTATTGGAGAGCTTTCAATTTTTGTTTCCATTTTTATGTTAATCGTGTATGTTGGCAGCTTGTTTTTTGTGTTGTACACGCACAAACATTTATATACCCAAGAAGTTGGCGCCTATGAAACTACATGGACTAAGAAAAAAAGCATCATGGTGTTGTTGGTTGCAACGCTGGCGGTGGCATGGATGTCGGAGATTTTAGTTGGTGCTATTAAACCCTTAGTGGTTGCTTTTGGCTGGACAGAACTTTTTATTGGAGTGATATTCATTGCCATCATTGGAAACGCGGCCGAGCATGTTTCGGCCATTACCACTGCCTTGAAAAACAGGATGGATTTAGCTTTGCAAATTTCTATTGGTTCGGCAACCCAAATTGCCATGTTTGTAGCTCCCTTTTTAGTGTTAGTGAGCTTGCTTTTTAAAACCCATATGAATTTGGTATTTAACACTTTTGAGCTCATTGCTATTGTGCTTTCCATATTAATTGCCAACTTGGTGGTGGAAGATGGCGAAAGCAATTGGTTTGAAGGAGCGCAGTTGCTCATGGCGTACGCCATTATGGCGGTGGCTTTTTTCTTTCATCCTTAATAAGCATGGCGCAAAGCTACAGAACCAAAGGATTTATTTTTAAAAAAGAGGACAGGCAAGAAGCCGACAGAGTATTTTCGATATTTACCGAAGATTTTGGCCGGGTGGAAATTTCTGCAAAAGCCATACGAAAAATTGCATCAAAATTAAAGGGAGGGATAGAGATTTTTTCTTTATCTGAAATTGAATTTATCCAGGGGAAAAACAAAAAAACCTTAACCGATGCCATTTTTTTAGAGAGGTTTAACCGTATTGCTCAAAGTCCGGAAAAAATGGAGACTGCTTACCAGGTATCTGATTTGATAGATCATTTCGTGCGAGGTCAAGTCCCCGATGAAAAAATTTGGAAGGTCATGGTTAAGTTTTTCCAAGCATTTAATGGCCAGAGTGTTTTGCCAAACAAACCATCGTTCTGGTATTACTATTTCTTTTGGAATTTTGTATCAGCTGCTGGTTTTATGCCAGAACTTTCCCGCTGCGTTACCTGCAGTCAGTCACTGCATCCTGAACACCTCTATTTTTCCAATAAAGAAGGCGGAGTTATGTGCCAATCTTGTGCTCAATCACACCGCCAAGCCAAGAACATTAATGCCGACGTGGTGAAAATGATCAGGCTATTTTTAAAAAATGAATGGGACACAGTTAGCAAACTAAAAGCTCAAGCATCGTCAAACGCATTGCTAAAAAGTATCTCGGATACCTATTCTGATTACCTTATGCACACATATTCTTTTCAAGCTTGAATGACAAAATGCTTTCTTGGGCTTTTGCCATTCAAGCTACTTTTAAAAAAATCCCAGGAGGGTTACAATACTAAATATGAAGGCAACACATTTCCTAAAAAATAAAAAAGTTATTTTTATCGTATTGGTAGCGATAGTAGTTGCTGGTTTTTTTGGTTTTTGGTATTACCGCGACCAAATTTTTTCAAAAGAAATTCTAAAGTTGGAAATTTTAGGGCCAGAACAAGCCACTATGGGAGATGAAATCCAATACACCGTTAAATACAAAAATAACGGCAACTTCGTGCTGCAACAGCCAAAACTTACTTTTGAGCTACCCGATAATTCTCTTACCGAAGATTCAAAAACACAATTTGAGCAAGATTTGCCAGACATTTATCCTGGTCAGGAAAATACAGTTACCTTTAAAACCAGGCTTTTAGGAAAAGAAGGAGATTTGGAAGTTGCAAAAGCGTGGTTGTCATATGTTCCTAAAAATTTATCAGCTCGCTATGAGTCAGACACCACTCTTACCACCACTATTACCACGGTTCCCATTACTCTTACTTTTGATCTGCCATCAACCGTGGAAAAAGGGAAAGAAATCACCTATGCGATTAACTATTTTTCAAACATAGATTATCCGCTGGAAAACTTAAGCATTAAGGTGGATCCGGTAGCCGGTTTTCAGCTGGAGTCGGCAGACCCGACTTCGCTTGATAACGTTGAATGGAAGTTAGACGCCCTGCAAAAAGCCCAAGGCGGGAGGATTAGCATTAAAGGCTTGGTGAATGCCGATACCGGAAGTAATTTAACATTTTTAGCTCACTTAGGTATGTGGGTGAACGGCACGTTTGTGGTGATAAAAGAAGTGAACCAGACTGTGCAGGTAATTCAGCCCCAGCTTTTTATCTCCCAGCAAATTAACAACTCTGCAAGTTATACTGCGTCTCCTGGTGAATCTTTACACTACGATATTTCTTTCAGAAATATTGGCGCCACTCCTTTTAATAATGTATTTGCCATTGTAAGACTGAATGGCTCGGCCTTTGACTTTTCTACCTTAAAATCAGATCAAGGTCAGGCACGGCCCAATGACAACTTAATTGTGTTTGATCCAAATCAGGTTATTAATCTCCAACATATAGATCCCCAGCAAGAAGTGAAAGTGGGGTTTGATATAAAACTAAAAAATAGTTGGACTCCCGCCGATTCAGAAAAAAATAACACTATGATAAAAAGCAACATAGATGTTTCAGATATTAGCCAGGAATTTGACACCAAGGTAAATACCAATCTTGAACTTTCACAAAAGGTATACTATGCACCTCAAAATGGAATTCAAAATTCAGGCCCAACCCCTCCCCAAGTAAATACGCCAACTACGTACACGGTTGTCTGGCAAGTTAAAAATGATTTTAATGATGTTAAGAATGTAAAAGTGAAAGCGGTATTACCTGCCGGTGTCACCTTAACTGCAAAAATATCACCCGACAGTGAAATTTCTCATTTTTCTTTAGATAGCAACAGCCGAGAAATTGTTTGGTCGCCCGGTGACTTGACTGCTGGTGCGTCTTTACCAGCGCTCTCTTTTCAAATTTCACTAACCCCAAGCCTTTTAATGCAGGGAACCGCGCCCCAACTCATTGGACAAGCCACGGTTTCCGGCGATGATCAGTTTACCGGAGCCACTGTGCAAACTACCGCCCCTGCGGTGACCACGGCTTTGCCCGACGACTCTTCAAATTCCGGTGGGGGAATTGTAAAGTAACGTTACAACCAAAAACCCGCCTTAAGGCGGGTTTTTGGTTGGGCAAGGCGAAATATTGACAAATATAATTTACTATGATAAGACAAAAACATAGCAAAGATAGCACATTTACAGTAAAAAATTACTTGCAAAATCAGCCATAGCCAAAAGCCTTTTCACAAAAGAAGGTTTCTGGCTATGGCTGCTATTTCGGCGGCCTAAATTTCGTAAGAGGAACCACCATGTTTCATGGAACTGCCTCGTTAGTTGTCCCGGGTTGGTATGTAGAATTTCAGCAAGCCTTGTTACGTGCCGCGCCACGCGATATCACTTCTGATATTGCTCTAGGATGGACGAACAACGGTGAAGGGCTTGTGAAAGTTCTTCGAGAAAGCCTACTTCCGCCTGAAATCTGCAACGAGCAAGAAGTGGGAGTCATCTCCAAAGAGAAGGAGTGGTCGATCTGGAAATGGATTGATATCGGCCTGCCTAATCTTTGCACCGCCGATGATTTCCGATCCGACTTCAAGGCCAACGAATTGAGAATCGGCGAGCATGCCAATAGTATGATGGGGCATCGTGACTTCATAATTGCCGAAAAGTCCTTGAAACTGCCGTTGACAAAAGTCACGGTTGCTGAACTGGGCTTTTTTAAGGGCACGCCATACAACAAAATCTGCAATCGGGCCAACAACCTTGGCCTGGATCTATGTCCAGCAGAAGTTGGTCCTCAATTGCGCCGGCAATATCGCGATCAGCCTTTAGGAGAATGGATTGTAGTCGCAATGAAAGCCATTCTTGCTTCGGACCATATCCTCAACGTGTTTGGCGTTGGACGCCAAATCAATGTCTTGTGGCTCCGCAGCTTCGTTGGTCGCCCGGGCTATAAGTTCCTTCCTCATGCTCAGCTTGTGTTTGTCCCTCGCAAGTATCAACAAAAACCCTTGGCTGCTTGAGGTCTTAGTTCTCGCTAAGATACTTGGTTTCTTGGGTTCACGCCTCGTTTCGTCCCGATTTCATCGGGACGAAACGAGGCTTCTTTTTTTGTAAAAAAGAGGTATATCTATAAACAAATTCATTGAATTTATTTGTTTTAGAGAGTAACATAAACAAATGAAAAAAGAAACTGAAAACTTAATGGAAAAGGTGATTTCGCTGTGTAAACGACGGGGTTTTGTGTTTCCTGGAAGCGAAATTTACGGCGGACTGGCTAATTCTTGGGACTACGGACCATTGGGTGTTGAATTAAAAAACAACATCAAGCAGCTGTGGTGGAAACGTTTTGTTCAGCAGAGAGACGATATGGTGGGCATTGACGCGGCTTTGATTATGAATCCAAAAGTGTGGGAAGCCTCTGGGCATTTGAAGGAATTTTCCGACCCACTAGTGGAGTGTAAAAAATGCCACACTCGTTATCGAGCCGATCAGCTGGAAGGCAAATGTTTGAATTGTGGTGGTAAAGAATTTTCAGGATCAAAGCAATTTAATTTAATGCTCAAAACTTTTTTAGGTCCAACGGAAGAAAAAGCGAATGCTGTTTATTTTCGTCCTGAAATCGCCCAGGCAATGTTTGTAGACTTTAAAAATGTATTAGAAACTTCACGGAAAAAATTGCCTTTTGGTATTGCTTCTCAGGGTAGAGCATTTCGCAATGAGATAACTCCCGGTAACTTTATTTTTCGCCAACGCGAATTTGATTTAATGGAATTTGAATACTTTGTAAAAGAACAAGATTGGGAAAAGTATTTTGAATACTGGCTCAATGAAATGAAGCAATGGCTTAGAAATCTTGGTATAGGTGATGAAAAACTACATTTTGTTGAGATTTCTGAAAAAGACCGTGCTCACTACAGCAAACGAACCATTGATATTGAATACGATTTTCCATTTGGTCAAAAAGAATTATATGGCCTGGCCTATCGCACTGATTTTGATTTGAAAAATCACTATCAAGAGCCCCCGTATCAAGACGCAGAAACCAATGAAAAGCTGTATCCGCATGTAATTGAACCAACCTTCGGCGTTGATCGTTCTGTTTTGGCGGTACTGTGCGATGCGTATGTTGAAGAAGCCGAAAGGGTAGTGCTAAAATTAAAACCTTCGCTGGCGCCATACAAAGTGGCGGTGTTCCCATTATTAAAAAATAAGCCGGAGCTGGTGAAAAAGGCGCAGGAAATTTATGCGGATTTGCGCAAAAATTTTATGGCAGCCTTTGACGACCGAGGAAACATTGGCAAGCGGTACTATAGCCAGGATGAAATTGGCACGCCGTTTTGCGTAACGATTGATTTTGAAACACTGGAAAACGATACAGTAACATTGCGCGACCGCGATACCATGGCCCAGGAAAGAATTAAGATATCTTTTTTAGCCAACCACATCAATCAAAAATTAGTGGGGCAATAGCCATGAAAGAATCCCTCAGATACTTCTTGAGGTTAGTGAGGCCATTAAGCAACATCAAAAATATTGCGATAATTTCTCTGGCATTTTATTTTTCAAAAACTCCCTTTAATCTTGCGTTGTTTATTTTAGGAACCATTTCCTTGTCGTTTGTTTTTTCGAGCATCTACGCCTATAATACGCTTTGCGATGCCAGATTAGATAAAGAAAACAGCAACAAGTTTTTTTATTCAGAGGCAGTTCAATATTTTGGCGAGTCAAAAATTTCTGGTATTGTAATTGCGTTTCTAAGTATTGGTTTATTTCTTGGACTTTTCATTAACACTTATTTTTTTGTTGCCCTGTTGGCACTGCTCTTGGTGGGATTTTTATACTCGTGTCCGTATACGCGGTTTAAGGAAAAAATAGGGTTGGATATTTTATTTGGCGCTTCTCTTACATTTTTATTAAGATTTGTTGCTTCGTGGTTTATTTTCAGTATTTCTTTTCC
>Ga0210400_10002834_pt1 | contig 15634 bp, 10 predicted proteins | sample IncBWH26MmetaG_FD_155456 | JGI IMG/M metagenome (GOLD analysis project Ga0210400, IMG submission 155456) | Forest soil microbial communities from Barre Woods Harvard Forest LTER site, Petersham, Massachusetts, United States - Inc-BW-H-26-M | ecosystem: Environmental > Terrestrial > Soil >... | reverse complement strand
CAGGATTGCAAGGATGCTGACGTGTGCAGGCGCGGTTTGTGGTTGGGGCGTCATTGTTTTATTCACCTGGATTTCAGAATGGGCAAATGCAGTTGCGGAAGTATACCTTGAACGGGCGTCCGAAGTTCAAGTTGGTTGTGTTGTATTGATATGCTCCGGAGAACGGGCAATCAACTCGACAGGCCTACCGTGCAGCATGCAGTCGACGTGACCATCCAGTAGCTACGCCAAAAGAACGAAAAAGGGGAAGGCCTGATCGGCCCTCCCCCTTTTCCTGCAGCGAGTTAGTTCTTCCTCGCTAGAATTGTTTAGAAGCTGATCCGCAAGCCAAGCTGTATCGTCCGTGGGGTGTTTGCCTGCACAGCACCCGTGATCAGTTCGCCAGAAATGCTGCCCAGCGAACCCCAATCAGGCGTATCCCCCAGGACATTGTAGGGATCGCTTAACATCGGATGATTGAAGATGTTTGTAAAGTTGGCGTCGAATTGCAGATGAACACGTTCGGTGATCATGAGGTCCTTCCGAATACCCATGTCCACATTCCAGTACATCTGGCCGCGCAGAATCCCCGCACCGCCGCCGCCGCTCCCGTCGATACCCAGAATTGAGTTCCGGAAACAGTCATAGACCGCTTGTGGGTTCTGGAACATGCTCGGGCCAAAAAAGGCCGAGCCCATATCCGGATTCTGCGCAGAAGGCACGGGGTGATTGTGCCGGGAACTACCGCCTACACCCGGACCGCACATGTTGATGGCGTTTTCGAAGGAAGAAAAGCCGCTACTGCTGCCATCCGACTGGCCCCACGCTTGTCCACCTCCCGCCTGGTATAAGCCCAGAATGTTGCCGTCCGTTCCGACGACGGCATTCGGCAAGCCGCTCCCGATACTCAGGATCGGCGCGATGGACCAGCCGCCCAGAATCCTTCCAGCGATGCCATGCTGGCCTTTGTAGATGGGAGGCTGGTAAACAAAAAACAGGTTGTACATGAATTTTCGGTCCCAAGACTGCAGACCGTAAGCCGAGTGCAAATTGTAGGCGTCAGGGACCGTCCATTGGCTGGTGGCCTGGACGATGGAGCCGGTGCCTAGCGCTTTACCGAAGGTAAAGTTGCTCTGCAGCGTCAATCCATGCCAATCCGACATCTTTAGCGACACGAAGGCGGCGTTGTAGTTGCCGTAGCCGTTGCTGACGCTCATACCGACGCCTGTGCCCACTTGCCCACCCGCGCCGCAGGCTGGATCCGTTGGTGCCGACCCGGGGCAAGGCGTAGCCCCTGCGATCGGTGTGTTCAACATGGATCGCGGGAAGTTGAAATTGCCATTGTCGAGGTCACTCCAAAGGCTCCACACGGCGTTACTGGGAATGTTGCCTGTGCCGGTCACACCTTCGTTCGTTGCCACGGCTCGCGCGCAATTCCCTGCAGTAATGGCACAGTAGGCCGGATTCAGCGATGCCTTAAAGAAGGGTTGCTCTGTCACCGCTGCGAGGTTGCCAACGCAATTTCCGCCGGCGAGGTTCTGTTGGTTATTCGGGAAGGATGCTCCGGCGCAATACTGCCAGGCCATCTGGCCGAAGGCCTGGGCGAAGGTCTGTCCCCCCTTCGTCATCATGTAGGGGACCGCGTTGATATTAATCGACTGGAGATCGTGGGTATAGTGCCTGCCGATGTACCCGAATTCGATCATGGTCTTGCTGTTAATCTGCCGCTGCACGGTCAAATCAAATTGCTGGCTCATGCTCGGCCGGAAGTTCGGGTCGAGGGCTTCACTGGATCCAGCATTCTCCGCGTTGACCCCTGGAATGACCGGTTGGGGCAAGGTAGGAAGAGGGGGCTGTATCGGTGCCACCGTGCCATCGAAACCGGCGGAGGTTGGACCAATGCGGAAAGCAGTGTTGGGGGTTGAGGTCTGACCGGGAGAACAGGAGCCATTCGAGAGCGGGCTGAAACACTGCACCGGTTGGATGAGACCGGTGCTGAGAAGTGGTGTCAGCAAAAGCGCCACGCCATTCAGGCGCCCATAAAGGATGCTGTAGCCGCCGCGGATGACCGTCTTGTTGTGTCCAAACACGTCGGCGAGGAGTCCGGAGTCGAAACTTGGATTCCAGGCAGCCGCAATGCGGGGACTGAATGACTTGTAATAGGGGTCATAAGGATATTTCGGATGTCCGGCAACATTGTGCACCAGGGAGAATCCAACGAAGGGATTGTAAACGTTGCCTTGCAGCGCGGCATCTTCCCGCGCTTTCAGGTAAGCCTCGGTTGATATGGGCTTATTGTCCGCGCCCACCATAACAATTTGTTTGCCATTCTTTTCATCAGGCGGCATTTCCAGCGTCCAGCCTAACCCGTAAGTCAGGGTGAACGAGGGTTTCATCCGCCAGGAATCGCTTGCATACAAGTTGTAAAAAGGAACGGTGCTCTGGTCAAACACGGGCGCGCCTACGGGCTGAACCGCCAAGTTTGGGGCGGTACGCGTGTAAGCCACCTGCGTTAAGCTCGGAATACCCAGAGCGATGGCATATTCCCTATTCCAGTTCTTTAGGGTACCGCCGCCCGCCGCGCTGATTGCGGCGGGTACAAACCCTGTCATATCCACGCCGGTGCCAACACCGTTGTTGCCTGTGGTTCCGCCGCCTGAAGCCAGATCATAAACGATCTCATTATTGACGGAGCCGCCGTTGTCGGTGCGCAAATGCCAGTTATAGTTATGCTGATAGATTCCGCCGAACTGCAAAAAGTGCTTTCCTTTGTTCCAGGATACGTCGTCGCGGATCATGTGATCCTGGCCGTCCCAGAAGCGGGTACGCACACTTTGCGTATTCAGGTTGTAAGGGGCCAACAAACTTCCAGAGGTTTCGCCCTGGGGTTGCAGCGCCCCGCCCAACTCTGGCAACTGCGGTTGCTGGGATACGCCCACCCCTCCTGGGCCTTGCCCTCCGGTAAAATAACGCGCCCAGTAATTGCGCAAATAACTGTAGTGGAAATCGTTGGTCAGGTTATTGGTGATATTGGTTGTTAGGCTAGCAGTGTAAAACGAAGGCTGCTGTGGGCGTTTGTGAATGGAAGTAGGAACGCCCAACTTGTCCCCAGGAAAGAAGCCACCAATATCCACCTGGCTGGACGTGGCTCTCTGCAAATTATAGTAGTGGTACGTAGCTGAGAGATGCCACTTTGAGCCGAAGTCGTGATCTATACGGCCAACTGCAAAATTTTCATTCCAAGGTAGAGACAAGGTTCCACGAAATGCCAATGTATTCAACTTGTCGCACCTGCTGCCGATCGCTCCGCACGATGCCCCTGGAGTGGCTTCCGGCTCGAACTGCCATAAGGCCTGCATTGTGGGACTGATTCCCAACCCCCGCGGGTCAAGTGTCGTCCCTGAACCGGGATATGTGGTGCCGGGGACTAAAGCTCCGATTGCAGCAGCGGTTGAGGGGTAGAGTGTTGGGCCCGGATTTAAGTTGTAGACCGTTCCTCCGAACTGTATAAGTCCGAGTTTCAGTCCGTCGGACGGCACTGTTCTGTAAAAAGTGGTGGTGTTCGGCCAGCGGAAGCCCTCGTAATTACCGAAGAGGTACCATTTGCCGCCCAGAAATGCCTTGGGCATAATCGGGCCGCCGCCGGCGACGCCGAAGCGGTTGTAATGGAAGCTGTCTCGGGGAGCTCCGTTGGCGTTATTGTCCCAAGTGTTTCCATTCCAATTATTGTCGTAATAATACTCATACAGCGTACCGTGCCAGTTGTTGGTGCCGCGCTTGGTCACCATTTGCACTTGAGCGCCCGCCGAACTGTTGAAGTCCGCCGTTTGATTGTTCGTGCCGACCTTGAACTCCTCAATGCTATCTATGGGCGTTGGCATCACGCCTGTGGGTCCACCGCCGGAATTGCCCGTGACATAGGAGGTTACCAAGCCCCCTGTCGTGTCGCCGGCGGCGCTGGGCGTATAAATGTTCATCGATCCGTCCATGTCGTTGGAGTTATTTCCGCCATCCAACTGGAAGGAGTTCTGATCGTAAATTGCTCCGGCAACGCTGCCATCGGGCGAGACACCCGGCTGAAGCGTGACGAAGGTGCTGACGTCGCGGCCAATGGTGGGGAGAGAGTTCAAGGCGACTCCCGAAATCGTATTGCCGACGGTCGCGTTCATGGTCTGCAGTTCGGTATTTGTCGCCGTCACTTCGACCGTTTCGATGCTGGAGCCAATTTCCAGCTTGATGTCCAGGCTTTTCGTATCCCCAACTGTTACTTGCTGGTTGCTGAATTTTCCGATGCGGAATCCTACCTTGCTGATCGTCAAGCTGTATACGCCAGGTTCTACAGTAGCGAACGAGTATCTTCCCGCTTCGTTCGTTGTGGCGGTTCGAGAAGAATTCGTCGCCATGTCGGTCAATGTAGCTGTCGCCCCGGCCACCGCCGCGCCGGACGGATCGGTAACTGTACCGACAACCTGACCCGTACCAGCCATCTGCGCGAACAAACCAGATGGGATTACGACGAAAAACACTGCAATTGCGCAAATCAATAGAGACCAACGTGTGCTAGTCATAAAACGGCCTCCTGAAGCGTCCGTCGGAAATTGAACACACCCCGACCTGCAGACCTTTCCTTCACACAAGCCTGACACCTAATTTCTAGAACTAAACGGGCAACCTAGTATTTCCCCCACTCAACCACGGCAAAGGAAAGGCTGGAAATTGGGGCGTTCTTACTACATTTCCAAACATACTGCAAGGGGAAAAGTTAATTATTTTTCAGATCCTGAAATTGGCGACGAGGGCCAGGCTGGTGAAATTCACGTAGCCGGCAGTTAGGGAACGAGAATTGGCCAGTAGGGCGAAGACTGGGCATCCCGCTCTATCATGCGGATCACACGAAGCGAGGTGTCAGACACCTGGAGACTCGAGCCATCAGGAATCGGACTGAGCGTTGAACCAAAATTGTGCAGGATGGAGGGTCCAACTCCCTTGTGACGACTTACCGCAACCGCGTTGACACTTAGCGGGGGCGGCCCTATACTCCGCCCCGATTCTGGACAGAGGAATATCCTTCACGCGGAGTGTTTCATGCACAGATTCCCTTTCCGCAAGACGTTTGCACGGAGCCTGATGTGCTCCGGCATCGGGATGCTGATTCTGCTTGGCGCTTGGACGCTTGCAACGCGGGCACAGGAGGCGCCGAAGTATCGCGTGGCCCCGTTCTGGCCGCAGGAGCTGCCGAACAACTGGATCATGGGGCAGATCGGCGGGCTGGCTGTGGACCGGGAGGACCACATCTGGGTTTTGCAGCGGCCCGCTTCGAACACGGTGGACGAAGTTGGCGCTTCGCAGACGCCGCCGCGATCCCTGTGCTGCATTGCGGCGCCGCCGGTGCTGGAGTTCGACAAGGAGGGACATCTGCTCCATTCCTGGGGCGGACCCGGCCAGGGATTTGATTGGCCGAAGAACGAGCACGGGATTTATGTGGACAAGGATGGATACGTTTGGATCGGCGGAAGCGCAGCGACCGACCGGCATATTCTGAAGTTCAAGCAGGATGGAAAGTTTGTGATGCAGATCGGGCATCCCTCCTCGGATGCACCCGACAGCGCGCGCACGGACATTTTAGGGCGGCCGGCGGGCATCGAGGTGGATTCGGAAGCGCACGAGGTGTACGTCGCCGACGGTTATATGAACAAGCGGGTGATTGTGTTCGATTCGGAGACGGGGGCGTTCAAGCGACTTTGGGGAGCGTATGGAAATGCTCCGAACGATGCCGACCCCGGTGCGTATAATCCGGGCGCGCCGCCGGACCAGCAATTTCGCAATCCGGTGCATTGCTTGCACATTTCACGGGATGGGCTTGTGTATGTCTGCGATCGCAGCAATGACCGGATGCAGGTGTTCACGAAGCAGGGGAAATTTCTGAAGGAGTTCAAGCTGCGGCCGGAAACGCTGGGGGTGGGTTCCGTGTGGCAGTTCGCGTTTTCGATCGACGAGCAGCAGAAGTTTCTGCTGGTGGCCGATGGCGAGGACAACGTCATCTGGACGCTACGGCGGGAAGATGGAGCGGTGGTGGGGCAGACCGGGCACAACGGGCGCAACGCGGGGCAGTTTCACTGGATTCATCAGATTGCGTCCGATTCGGAGGGTAGTCTGTATACGGGAGAAGTGGACACCGGCAAGAGGATCCAGAAATTTGTTTTGCTAAATGGGGGGAAGCCGCAGAAGTAAAATGCGAGCAACGGGCGACGCCGGAAAGAAGCCAAAATGAATGAAAAGCCAAGCAGACAAGCAGGCCTGACTCCTGCGCAGCAGACGCTCAATGATCTTTGGGAAGAGCACCTGCGCCACGAATTCGCGACCCAGGAGACGAATGCCACGCTGGAGACCATGGTGCCGGATGCCTATGTGAACCACATTCCGGTTTTGACTGGCGGCGTTGGCCACGAACAGCTGCGTGAATTTTATTCGCGGCACTTCATTCCGAAGATGCCGCCGGATACGGAGATCGTTCCGATTTCGCGAACCATCGACTCGGAGCGGTTGGTGGACGAAATGATTTTCCGGTTTACCCACACCGTTGAAATGGACTGGATGCTTCCCGGGATTGCGCCGACCGGCAGACGGGTGGAGTGCCCGCTGGTGGTAATCGTCCACTTTCGCGAGGGAAAGCTTGCGAACGAGCACATTTACTGGGATCAAGCTTCGGTGCTGGTGCAGTTGGGACTGCTCGATGCAGCCAACCTGCCCGTCGCCGGCCTGGAAAGCGCGAGAAAGTTGGCCGACCCGAGCTTGCCTTCGAACCATTTGATTGAGCGGGCGAAGGGCCGGCCTGGGGCGGCGAATTCCGCATCCTGAAGACGCAGTGAAACAGGCTCGATTGTTGGTTGTTTCTATTTTTTTGGTTGCGCCGTTGGCGGCAGGATTCCGTTCAGGCGCAGGTACATGGCTGCGGCGCCGTAGTGGTCCGCCCAGCCTCCCACGAGAAAAAAGACTCCCATGGCGCGGGGGCCCTGGACGCGGCCGAAGTCAACGTTGTCGCCGAGCTTGGAATCGTCGACGTTGGCAAGAGCGGTGGAGCAGAAGTCGAAGGAGGCGCGGGCCGCGGCGAGCAGTTTGTCCTTGGGATCGGTTTCCTTGAATTCGTCCACTTTGGGCGCGGAAGCATCGGCAACCTTGGCGCAGAAATTGTTGTTCGACTCAATGATGTGGACGACCAGGTGCCCGAAGCTCATCTGATCGGGAGTGGGCTTGTAGCTGAACTTGTCGGCGGGCATGGCGTCGATGGCGGCGAGGATGTTTTTCTGGCGGCCGGCGAGCGACGTACGCAACACAGTGCTGACTGGATTTTTCACCGGCGCTACGGTCTGCGGAGCTGCACTGGGAGCAGCGGAAGCAGATGGGGCCGCCATCTGGGCCAGTGCTGAACCGGCAAAAATGCACGTAAAACCGAGTGTGAGAAGAATTCTGTTCATTGGAAGTTCTCCCTGAAAGATTCGATCGCGGCTCCCGACTCCCTCCCCGCCGAAATTTATTCAGGGGCCGAAAACCGGCCAAATCATACACCCATTGCGCGCTTCACCGACAGGTGGAGGGAATTTTCGAATGGGCGGGGAGGTGCGGAATGGGTCGCTTGCGGAAGCGAAGGCGTTGACCCGCAGTGGAAGGGGTACTTACCATGGGAGGGTGAGCTTGGAACGACAACGCGGGAAGATGCGGAACTCCGGAGCCTGGCTGCTGCTGGCGGCAATAGGCATCGCGGGTTGCGAGGATGCGGGGAAGCGGCCGGTGCAGGCGCACGCTCCGGCGATGAATCCTCAGCCGGCACAAGCGGCACAAGGACAGAGGGCGCAGGTGCAGGCGGGGCCGAGTGCGGTGGGCAGCCTGCCTGTACGGAACCTGAAGACGCAGCCGCTGATTTCGCTGACGCCGCAAATGCCGGGCGGGATTCCCTACCTGATTGAGAGGGTGAAGGAAAAGTTTGCCGCGGGAGAGGCCAACTACAAGGCCGGGCACCTGGCGGCCGCGCGGCGGGACTTTGACGACGCGGTGGACTGGATGCTGGAGAGCGGGTACGACCCGAACAGCGACCCGCAACTGAGCGAACTGTTTCACCACGTCACCGACACGATTTACACGTACGAACTGCAGGCGTTCCGGGCGGGAGACGGGTTCAGCGAGGCTCCGGCGGTGCCGGCGCCGATTGACGAAGTGGCGGAAATGACTTTTCCGGTGGACCCGAAGCTGAGGGAGCGCGCGGAAGAGGCGGCGAAGAGCGTCTCTCACGACCTGCCGCTGACGGTGAACGACGTGGTGGCCTCCTATCTGAATTTTTTCCAGACGCCGCGGGGGCGGGCGATCGTGGAAAACGGGTTGCGGCGCAAGGGGAAGTACGACGACATGATCGCGCGGGTTTTGCGGGAAGAGGGCGTGCCGCAGGATCTGATTTACCTGGCGCAGGCGGAGAGCGCGTTCCAACCGCTGGCGCTTTCGCGCGCGGGGGCGCGGGGAATCTGGCAGTTCGTGCAGTGGCGCGGGAACGAATACGGATTGAAGCGCACCTGGTGGGTGGACGAGCGGATGGATCCGGAGAAAGCGACGCGGGCGGCGGCGCAGCACCTGCGGGATCTCTATGGGTTGTTTGGAGACTGGTACCTGGCGATTGCGGCGTACAACTGCGGCCCGGGAAACGTACAGAGGGGCGTGGAGCGGACGGGGTACGCGGATTTCTGGGAGTTGTACAAACGAAATGTACTGCCGAGAGAAACGAAAAATTACGTGCCGATCATCCTGGCGCTGACGCTGATCGCCAAGGACGCGCCGCACTATGGAATATCGGTGGACGCGGAGCAGCCGGTGGAGACGGACGCGGTGAAGCCCGGGCGGGCGATCGACCTTCGGCTGGTGGCCGAGACGATTGACGTGGACGTGGCCACGCTGCGGACGCTGAATCCGTCGCTGCTGAGGATGGCGACGCCGGACGATCCGCAGTTCGTGCTGCACCTGCCGAAGGGGACGGCGGAGACGTTTTCCGCGGAGATTGCGGATATTCCGGCGGATAAGTGGGTAAGCTGGCGGCGGCACCGGGTGGAGAGCGGGGAGACGCTGACCTCGATTGCGAAGAAGTACCGGGTGACGCCGGGAGCGATAGCTGCGGCCAACGACCTGGAGGCGGGAACAGCGCTGGAAGCGGGCGAAAAGCTGATCATCCCTGCCGCCCGGCCGGTGGAGGAGACGAAGAGCCGGCTGGTGCGGTACCGGGTGCGGCGCGGCGATACGCTGGGCGGGATTGCGGACCAGTTCAGCGTGACGGACGCGGATATCCGGAAATGGAACGGGCTACGGGCTGGCGGGGTGAGACGGGGGATGGTGCTGCGGATTTACACGGTGGGAGGCACCCCGGAGGCGCACGCGGTGAAGAGTACGGTGAAAACGCGGCGCAAGAAGCCAGCGAGCGCGGGCGGCAGCAGGGGTGGAAGCCAGACGAAACCCTGAAGAAAGGTGACTCGTGATTGGTGACTGGTGGAAGTCGCACGAGCGGCGAAGTGATTTCGCCAAAAGGGGAACCTGGTAGCATCAGAATGAGGATTTTGCGCGGAAGGAGCGCGATTTTGTCAGGAAAGCTTGACAAGGACGTTGGAGTGGGATAACAAATCGCAAGGACGGAGTGCAGGACATCTCCGACTGGTGCAGCGTGCCAAGAACAACGGGCAAGAAAGTTCCCCATGGGGAGGAGAGCATGGAATTCGAGAAAGATCAGTTTGAAGACGACGAAGAGCTGTCCCGGTTGGAAGACGACGAGGAATTAGGGGGCGAGCCGGAAGGCGTCGTTGAAGAAGAGGAAGAGCTGCTGATCGTGGAGGAGGAGCCCGCCGACGAGGGGGACGAACCCGCGGTGAAACCGGCGGCGAAGCCCGCGCCGAAGCCCTCCCAAAAGAAGGCTGCTCCGAAGAAAGCCGCGAAGAAGGCGGCAAAGAAGCCTGCCAAAAAGAAACCGGCCAAGAAGGCCAAGGCCAAACCGAAGAAGGCGGCGAAGAAGAAGCCGGCGAAGAAGGCCAAGAAGCGGCGCCGGTAAGGACTTCGCGCGGTTTTAGAAATTTCACCAAAAGCTCCCCGAGAAGATCGGGGAGCTTTTTTTGCGCGGTGGTGCCGGAATGGAGCGGGAGTTGATCGCCGGGGGAGCGGCGGGTGGACCAAAAGGAAGAGAGCGGGGTGCCGGAATGGGAAGGAGGAGCGGAGGAATGGCGAGAAGCTTGCCTAGGGAATTAAGTATCGCTACGATAACCTCACATGATCAAGGCTTTGGAGCAGATCCGGCGGATGCGCGGCGGCGCCCAGTCGCACTTGATGCGGTGCTCCGACGGAAACTACTACGTGGTGAAGTTTCAAAATAACCCGCAACATCGAAGGATTCTGGTGAACGAGCTGCTGGGTACACGGCTGGCATCGCGGTTGGGGCTGCCAACGGCGCCAGTGGAAGTGGTGGAGGTTGGGGCGGAGCTGATCCGGTTGACGCCGGAGCTGTGCATCGAGCTGCCGAGGTCGCGGACGCCGTGCGCGGCGGGGCTGCAGTTCGGCTCGCGGTATCCGGGGGATCCGCGGGAGATGACGCTGCACGATTTTCTGCCGGATGAAAAGCTGCGCGAGGTGGAAAACCTGCACGACTTCGCGGGGATGCTGGTCTTCGACAAGTGGGCCTGCAACACGAACGGCAGGCAGACGGTTTTTTTTGAGGACACGGCGCGGGCCGCCGGGGGTGCACCAGGCAAGGTCACGCCTGGAGCGGCGGCAGCAGGGCTAGCACCCAGTCCGGGACAAAGAGAAGTTGCACGTGGAACGCTGCCGCGCGTGGACAGGCAGCGCGAAGCCGGGCGGAAAGAGGCGCAGGGAGAGGCCGGGCGCGGGCGGGCGTACCGGACGGTGATGATTGACCAGGGATTCTGCTTTAACGCGGGGGAGTGGAATTTTCCGGATGCGCCGCTGCGCGGATTATACGCGCGGAGCCGGGTGTACGAGGGTGTGACGGGGATGGATTCGTTCGGTCCGTGGCTGGAGCGGTTGGAAAAGAGGATCACGGAAAAGGTTCTGGCGGAGCTGGCCGAGGAAATTCCACCGGCGTGGCATGAGGACGACTACGATGCCGTGCTGCGGCTGCTGGAGCAGCTGCAGCGGAGAAAGCCTCGGGTGGAGGAGCTGATCTTGGCGGCGAAGAGTTCGAACCGCCAGCCGTTTGCAGCGTGGAAGTGACTGGTGATTAGTGCCTGGTGACTAGTGGAAAGCGACCCGTGGCCGGCGGCCAGTGGCAAGTGAAGAGTGACTGGTGATCGGTGACTGGTGAGTGGCAAGGAGCAGCCTGGGGTCAGTAGGTGTGCGCTGTTGGCTGTTGAGTGTTCAGACGGCGAGGTGGCGGAGCTGGGGTTGGTTTTTACCAGTCACTAGTCACCATTCACCAGTCACGTTCCGGGGGAGGAAAACGATGGGAACGCAACCAAGCTCAATGGACAGGTCCTTTGCCTACCGCGTGCTGCGATACACGCCTAATCTGGTGCGCGACGAGTGGGTGAATATCGGCGTGCTGGTGTTCGACCCGCAATCGGGCGAGCGGCGGATGCGGCTGATCGAGGAGCCGGAAGAGTACGCGCGCGTGCGGAGGCTGCATCCACGGGCGGACGAGGAGTTGCTACGGGCGCTGCGGGACGACCTGGAAAACCGGTTCTTGACGGCCAGGCAATTGTTCAACGGAAACGGCACGCACGAGCGGCCGGGCAACGGGCAGGCCAGCGAGGACTGGTTGAGGTTGCTGGGAAAGTGGGACGAGACGCTTTCGAATGCGCTGCAGCTGGCGCCGCAGAAGGGCGTGCACGCGGAGGACCTGGACGCGGAGACGGAGCGGCTGTACGCGGACCACGTGGCATTGCAGCGCGCCTCGGCGCGCGTGGGAGCGCCGGGGAGCCGCGGGGCGATCCGCTCGTATTGCGCGCAGGTTTTTAAACAGGCCCGGCTGTGGGAACGCTTGCAGAAAAGCTTGCGCGCGGAAGAGTTTACATTTGTGGGCGACCCGATGCGCATCGACTACGGCTACCGGCGGAACGGCACGCGGGGGTTCGTGCAGACGTTGAGCGTCTCAAGGGCTCCGGGCGATGTGAAGTCGCTGGCCTATACGGTGGAACGCATCCGAGGGAAGGTGGCGGCCAGCGAGTTCACCGCCGTGACCGACGTACATCTGCTTGCGGAGAACGAACGGCACCAGTTTGTGAGTGCAACCCTGCGCGACGCGGGCGTGGAAGCCGTGCCGCTGGAAGGATTGGCGGTGTGGACCGCGCGGATGCGGCCGATGATTCAGTGAGGGAGTAATCAGTGATCAGTAATCGGTAAGAGGAAAGCCGATAACAGATAACAGCGATCAGATGGCAGGATCCGACTGGTCGCTGGCCGCCGGGCACTGCTAGGTTGAAAGCAGTCAATAGTCACAAATTACCAGTCACTTTTCGCTGGGCACTGGTCGCTGGAACCCAGTCACTAGACGAGGGGCTCGGACCAGTTTTCCAGGGTCTCTTTCACTTTGTGGAGAAACTGGTGGGCGACGGCGCCATCCACGACGCGGTGGTCATAGCTGAGCGTGACGTAGCACATCGAGCGGATGGCGATGGAGTCGTTGATCACCACGGGGCGCTTTTCAATCGCGCCGAGTCCCAGAATGCCGACGTTCGGCTGGCTGATCACCGGCAGGCCGAAGAGGCCGCCGAAGACGCCGGGATTGGTGATGGAGAAGGTGCCCTCCTGGACTTCCTCGGGCTTGAGCTTTTTGGAGCGGGCGCGCTCGGCAAGATCGTTGAGATTGCGCTGGATGCCGAGGAGATTTTTTTCGTCGGCGTTTTTGATGACCGGCACGATCAGGCCCCAGTCGAGAGCCACCGCCATGCCGATATTGATCTCCCGGTGCAGGACCATGTTGGTGCCGTCGAGCGAGGCGTTGAGCGTGGGATACGCGCGCAGGCCCGCGACCACGGCTTTCACGAAGAACGGCATGAAGGTCAGCTTGGTCTCGTAGCGCTTTTCGAACTCTTCCCTGGCCTTGGCGCGGATGGCGGCGACCTTGGTCATGTCGATTTCGTCCACCGAGTAGACGTGCGCCGAAACGTGCTTGGAGGCGACCATGTGCTCGGCGATTTTCTGGCGCATGTTGCTGAGCGGCTGGACTTCGTAATTGCCGAAGTAGATTCGCTCGCGCGGAACGCCGATCTGCAGCGCCGGGGCGTACTGGCTGCCGTGCGCGGCGGGCGCACCGGGGGCGGCGATCGGAGCGGGTGCCGGCGGCGGAACCGATGGACGCGCCACGGCGGCGGGCGCAGGAACCTGTGCCGCGGCCGGCGCAGATTGTCCGGCGATGACGGCTTCGATGTCTTCCTTGGTGATGCGGCCGCCGGCGCCGGTGCCTTCCATGGCGGAGAGGTCCACGCCATGTTCTTTGGCCAAGCGGCGAACCAACGGTGAAGAGTGAATGCGTTCGGTGGAACCCGAAGCCGCGGCGGCAGCAGGTGCGGCCGGGGCGGAGACAGGAGCCGCTGGCGCAGGAGCGGCAGGCTTGGCTGCGGCGGGAATCGGAGCCGGAGCAGCCTTGGCCGGAGCGGATGCGGGAGCAGGGGCGGATGCAGCGGCGGAGCCCGCGCCGTCAATCACGGCCACAATGGTCTGGATGGGAACGGTCTGGCCTTCGGCAATCTTGATCTCCTTGAGGACGCCGGCGGAGGGAGAAGGGATTTCTGCGTCGACTTTGTCGGTGGAGATTTCAAAGAGGGGCTCGTCGCGCTCGACCTTGTCGCCGGGCTTCTTGAGCCATTTGGTGATGGTGCCTTCAAAGATGCTTTCGCCCATCTGGGGCATGACGACATCAACTGCCATGGGATTGCTCTCCTTCGCCTGATAAGCCTCTAGAAACTTACGGAATGCGTGGCGCGTTTGGCATGTTCCGCGGAACCTTTCTAGTTTACAGCGAAAGGCAAGGGGCGAAAAGGGCGGGTGAAGAAGCGGTGCTGCGGGGCCGGGAAACGCGGGGCTCAGGGCTTGACGGTGAAAGTGAAGTTGAGGGTCTGCGGCTCACCGGTCGAGTTGATTTCAATTTCGCGGGACTGCGTTCCGAGCGTTTCGTGCCAGGCGGTGATGGTGTAGCGGCCGGGAGGAAGGTCCGCGAGCGTGAATATTCCGTCGTCGCCGGTGACAGAAAAATACGGGGTCTTCAGGACGGCGAAGTATCCCTGCATCCAGGGGTGCAGGTTGCACTTTACCGGAATGAACTCTTCGTTTTCGTAGGCGTACGCGAAAGGCGGGGTGCGCGGGGGTTGAAGCTTGTTCCACTCGCGGTTGACCTTGGCGAGGGGATGAATGTTGTGGGAAAGCGGGTCGTCGTTGGAGATTTTCAGCTCCTGGCCGGCGCGGATGGCGAGGACGTGGGTGGTGTACTGGCAGCCCCGCTGGTCGAATAGCACCGGAGTGGAGGGAACGGGGCCGGGATACGGTGCGCCCTTGGAAATGTAAACGACAACGTTGCGGACGGAGTTGCCCGGACCGAGGACGAGCGATTCGGGAAAGAGCGGATTGGCGGCGTGCATCTGTGCGCAGGCGGGCTCTTTCGAAAGATCGAGGGGCCTGGGTTTGGCTGGAGAGCCGTTGAGAGTGACTTTGCCCACGAGTTTTGTGCCTCCGGGCGCGGCAAAGAGCGCAGCAGGAGCACACGAGAAGAGGAGCAGCGCGAAAGAGGCGCAGGTTCCCCGCATTCCTCGAAAGCGTCCGGAATTGGCGAATCCAGATCTCATGGGTCTTTCGGAAGTTGAGAAACGCGGCAAAGCGGAGCGTCGAAAGGAGAGAGGAATGTGCCGTGCCAACCCCGTTCAGATTTGATTGTACTCAGGCGAGGGTCGGCGGCTCGAAGATTAGGATCGCGCGGGTTCAAACGGTTAGTAACTTTTTGAATTAAGGCGAAGAGCGGGCCGGGCAAGCCCGGCCCCTACAAGCGCGGGAGGGAGCAGTCGCGCACGACCACTTGAAAGTGGCCGCTACGCGGTTAGAACTTTGCGAGGTCTTTGGCGGCGGTGAAGATTTTTTGGGCGTTGGGGAGGAAGGCTTCCTCGAGCGTAGGGGCGTAAGGGACGGGGGTGTCGAGAGAGGCGACGCGGAGGACCGGGCCGTCGAGGTCGTGGAACGCTTTTTCGAACAGGATGGCGGCGATTTCGCCGGAGATGCCGCCGGTCTTGGTGTCTTCATGGACGACGAGGCACTTGTTGGTTTTCCGGATGGATTGAAGAATGGTTTCCTCGTCGAGCGGCATTAACGTGCGGAGATCGATGACCTCGGCTTCGATGCCCTCTTTGGCGAGGGCGGCGGCGGCTTCGAGCGAGGTGTGCATCATGGCGGCGTAGGACAGAATTGTGAGGTGCCTCCCCTCGCGGCGGACAATGGCTTTGCCGAGCGGCACGGTGTAATCGCCTTCGGGAATTTCTTCCTTGATGCGGCGATAGAGGAATTTGTGCTCGAAGAAGAGGACGGGATTGTTGTCGCGGATGCTGGCCTTGAGCAGACCCTTGGCGTCGTAGGGCGTGGAGGGATAGACGATTTTCATCCCCGGCGTGTGCAGGAAATACATTTCGGGATTCGCGGA
>Ga0210400_10002832_pt1 | contig 15639 bp, 20 predicted proteins | sample IncBWH26MmetaG_FD_155456 | JGI IMG/M metagenome (GOLD analysis project Ga0210400, IMG submission 155456) | Forest soil microbial communities from Barre Woods Harvard Forest LTER site, Petersham, Massachusetts, United States - Inc-BW-H-26-M | ecosystem: Environmental > Terrestrial > Soil >... | reverse complement strand
AAGACGATCAGCAGTTTTCGCATTTGATTGTCCTCCGTTGTCGGATAGTACCACGGCCTCGGAAGCCCTAGCCTGTGCCGGATCGTGCGCCTTACGGTCTCCCTAGTCGCATACAGAACGTGTCCAGGAACAGACTCGTTTGATTGAACGTCACCATTTAATCTTAAACCCGAGCTTAATCTTAAGCCCGAGCGCCCATAGGCAGTGGCTACAGATGTCTTTGGTAATGTCTCCCAACCTAACTATCAACGTGTCGCCATACTCGCCGCAAACGAAACAAGGCAAATCGTCTTGCCGTTCGCCGATAACTTCACAAACAGGTCTGGTGAAATTTTGAGCGGAGTGCTCGTCCATTTGGGACACCTAACCCCAGATTTTCAGCAGCCCGGACGCTGAATGGGGTAGGTCCAAAATGAACTAACGCGGATAAGTGGCGAGCTTTCCGAACCGCAAAATTACGCTACCGGGCTCCAAGACCTTCATTGCCTGATTACCTGGAGTAACGTAATTTTCGCCGAACAGCCAGTCTGCGAATCAGGAGAAGCGCAAACAGAATTGATATTTAACACGAAAGAGTTTTCAAGGCAAGATGAGACGCAATCACGCGAACTAGCCTAGCGCTCTCTGTCAAAACTTCCCTGGGTGGGAGCTATTATCTATTTCTTAAGTTCTGAATGGCGATGTTTATGGTTATATTATGAATGATGAGCAGCCCAGCCCAGCCAACTGGCAGTCAGCCCGCCGCTGCGGTTGCAGCACCTGTTGTACGCTCGTTCGCCGAGTTCCTTGAATCGACGCCACCCGATACGGTGGAAACAGTGACGGGACTTTGGGAATATAACCAAGCAGGTCACCCTTATCTGAACACGCCCGAAATAAGCCTTCATTGTGAGGACGAGCGTTGCAACGGTGTTAGGGTATTCCGCAGCGAAACAAGTTCAGTATATCTGAGGAGCGATTTCGAGTACGAATATGTAACTTATGTCTGCCGCAACTGTTCAAAGAAACATAAGACTTTCTTACTGCTTGTTCTTAAATCGACTAATCGGGTGCAAAAGCTTGGTGAGTTCCCTCCCTTCGGTCCACCCGTTCCTGCCCGAGTGATAACTCTCGTCGGGTCAGACCGCGAATTATTCTTGAAGGGGCGACGTGCTGAATTGCGTGGTCTTGGTATAGGGGCTTTTGCTTACTACCGCCGTGTGGTCGAGGATAAGAAGGGCGCGATTATCGAGGAAATTGGAAAAGTTGCGAAACGATTGGGGGCATCTCCCGAAACACTGGCGTTGTTTGCCGAAGCGCAAGCCGAAACTCAATTTAGCAAGGCTATCGACAAAATCAAAGCTGCAATTCCGCAGAGTCTTTTAATCAATGGACACAACCCGCTGAATCTACTCCATTCAGCGTTAAGTGAAAATCTTCATAATGGTACGGATGAAAAGTGCTTGGAACTCGCCACAAGCATTCGCTTTGATAGAACTTGCGGAGCGCATGGCAACCGCGCTTAAAGATGAAGCGGAACTCCGGGACGCAGTAAGCAAGCTGCTTAAGAAATAGGTTCCGCCCTCTTTTTGCGGAATGACCGCAGGGCCGCGCAGCATTTTGGAGGCTTATGAAGCACAGACATCCCCGCACATTTACAAACGTTTTGAAGCAATTGATTCTTGCAATCGCGGTGGTCATGGTTCTTCCACTCTCAGCGGGGCAGAAGCCACCTGAATTGTATTTCGGTGGTCAGCGGCTAACACTCGGAATGCGTGTTTCAGATGTAGTTGTTGCTACCTCGGCGTGCTGTAAAATATCCCCGCCTTTGAACCCTTCGGATACTGGCGAAGGTCATTTCATCACACCAAAAGATAGTTCATCGAGTCAGCTCTTTGGGACCGTTTGGTTCAGGGACGGAAAACTATCGCGTATTTCTCGGTCGATAGATTCTGAGTTCGACGGATACAATGAAGACGCGGTGCACCTGGCGCGGGCGCTCCAGCGTGCGCTGGCATCCACCGCTGGCGACTCAAGTTCAACGATGTTTCTATCAGTTCAGCACACCCGTGCGACTAATGGTGCTGGCGATACTATTTCCCTTTCGTTCCCCAATGGCCGGGGAATTGAACTCCAAGTCATCACACTCGACAATCCCGACAAATCGAGCAATAAGCGAGACGCCGTAACTTTAGAAGAGATTCTGGGGTCGCCAAGATGAGGCAACGGTCCGGCTGCCGGAACTGGGCGAGGGCGGAGATTCCGGCAAGAGTCATCGCTGTTTGATGGATTGGAGGAATAGCGTCCTAGTTTTGAGTGACGTGGAGACTGTACCATTGTTTTGGGTCAGCGTTTAGGGAATCCCCAGATGAACTTCGCCAGAACGACCGCGACCAGAAGTGCGTAGAGTCCCAATGTTACGTAGTCCATTAGAGTTGGGGCCTTCGGTGCCCCTACTGCCAATGGTGCCCGTATCGCCCAGATTGCAACAAAATAACCAAATACGTTTATGCTTAACTGCTTCAGGTCAGCAATCATCACCACGACCGCGACCCAAGCGAGCGCAACAACACCGAAGAACACAGCGAAGAACCTTGGAAACAAAGGTCGTTCCAGGACGAGGAGAATGGCACCATCGCGCCACCTGTCGGCTCTGTAAGGTTGAGCGAGTTTCTTGGCGCTCTCATCCGTGAGAATCTGACTCCGGAGAATCTGACTCCAGAATTCCAAATCGTTTACCGTTGCGTTCCTGACTATGAAATTTGGTAATTTCGAAGAAAGGGTGTAGCCATCGCCCAGGATTTCGAAATAGATTTTCCGGTCGGGTGTTGCGAGGACGGGGCATCTGACTTGAGCCGCTATGAAGTATTTGTCGAAAGGGTACAGCCACGAATCCCCAGAAAGTACGATGTCTGCCTGTGTGGACGTCGGCACGGACTCGGAGACACCATTAGGGGGCCTTCGGTGCGGAAGCGGTCTTAAACGAAAGCCGGGATACTCTGAAGGACCAAGAGCGAATTCAGCCTCGCCTTCATAAATATGAAAGTCGCCAAACAATACCTCAGCAGGATTGGGATTCTTACTGATCTGGTCTAACGTGGGTTTAAGGGACTCATGTATGTAGATGAGCAGTTGCGTCCGAGGGACTGGCATTTGGAAATCCGCTCGAAGATGAACAGTACCCTCTATCTCGTCAATCGATTCGAGCAGTACTTTGTAATACTTCGCATAAACAGGAGACTGAAAACCTCTCACACTTTCTGCACCCAACCACCATTGGTCGGGGTCCTGATCTACAGGAGATAATTTATGATCGTTGTTCGCGACCACAATCAAGCATGCGATGATTGTGAGAAGGAAGGAAACCGCGAGAATTTTACGTTTGTACGTTAGAACCATCGTGAGAAGAGCAAGCTTGCTGGAAACGGCTCTCTTAGCTTGTAACCACGTGGGGCGCACAGCCGAAGGATAGCAGCTTTAAGGTTCGATTCAATAGGGCGTTCGCCATCGATTCCACCGCTCGCAGCATCCAATAACTAGCACCCGATCATGATTCCCCGCTTCAAGCCGATGCGCCTGCATCAACTCCGAAGACCATTCGACAGCCCGGACTGGATATTCGAATTGAAGCACGATGGATTCCTTTCTCGTTCGACTTCTCCTTCCCGAGAATCGACCGAATCCGTTTCCGTTCGGTCATCTCCCGTGGTGAGCCCGCAGTCCGGTCCAGCCATTTCGTGAAATCCATAATCCTTACTTCATGCTTTCAGCGGTGACCGCTCCAGAGCGCACGCTATCGCCTCACGGCCAAAGCCACCAACGGCGAAAAATCGAATACCAAAATTTGTCCCCGTACCGAGCAGCACCAAAACCGAAACCCAATATGACACCTGAAGCGCCCAACGCGAGGAGGGATGTGTTCGGGGACGAATCGGGCATACCCGAAATGACAAGGTCAAGACAGGCGAAAATTCCGACCGCCGCTCCACAAACAAAACGCACCCAAAATTCGAGTTTGTCAGTTTTCGGAATGTTCTCGGTGTTTACCCGGATTGGTTCGGTGGTCGGACTGCTTGAAGTTTGTCGACTTCGCCTCTCTTCCCGCTGAGAATAAGTTTCCACGTGGTAGCGCAATGGGGCGTGCGCGATTGCTGAGTACGCTTCGATGATTAGCTTCGTCATCTGCGTCGCTTCAATATGCGCGGTGGTGCCGCTCGCGTACAAGTCGGGATGCCATCTCCTAACGAGCCGCCGATAGGCCTGCTTAACTGAATGTGCAGAGGCATCTGGAGGGACACCAATTACCTGATACGCATGCTTCAGGTCTTTGAGCTGGCCGTCGCTTACGAACATTTGGGTTTTATCTTCAACTCAAAGGTTAGACACAAGGGATCCTCATTCGTCGTCAAACATTTTCGCTTGTGTCTGATTAGTCGCCTTACCGGACAATTGTTTTTGGGGTGATCTACTTGTCCGGAGCGGGTTTACCAGGCATCTGAGCCTACAGCGGTCGGCAACTCTCTACGGACCCATCCTTGCCATTGCGAAGTTCGCCTGTTTAGTCGGTACAGAAGGCACGAAATCCAGTTTGTCCGGGCAATAGAGGCACTGCAGTTGCTTTGTATCGAACGACCACTCCCTTCGCGTCGACTTCGCATCCGGCGAGTGAAAATTTGTACCCCTCAAATGAATCAGAAAATAGAAATCCTTCGTGAGTTTGCTTTCCGTTCGAAGACGCCTCAGTCTTCAACAGCCCGAAATCGCAGGTGAATCCCTGTGACGGATGTGTCGCATATCGGAGTTCGAGGTTCGTGAGCGCACGGAGACTTTCCACCGCACTGATTTCATCTCGCGCAACGCGGCTAACCATCTGGTGGGGAATTAGTATTGCAGCAAGGACAAGCACAAAAGTCCCGACCCCAAGAATAGGCAGCACGGGAGAGCGTCGCTTTTTGACGCGAGCGTTTGTGGGTCCCTCGCTCTGGTTAGATTGCGTGTCCATTTGCTTACTCAGGCTAGCATTTCGAGTTTTACTTGGAAACAGTTCTGCGGGTCGGCCGCATCTTCGTAGCCAACTCCCGGAATGTGGCACGCGAGCCGACTTGGCCAAATTCCCACCTTCCGATAAGCCCTGTCGATCGGGACTTGGCCGGGTGGACGCCGTTGATTGCGCAGAGACAAATCCGCTAAATCAGTTGAGTCTTTGGTAACAGAAGCGTACGATGCGCGAGTCCGAGTTCAAAAATGGGAGAGATACGCGCATCGTACTGTGTGCCAGGACGAATGAAGATGGCCAAAGTGAAGGGCTGCGGTGAGTGAAAAGACGTACGGCCTTTGGCGAGGTTACTTAATCAGGAGTTGAGTGCGGCTTTCATGCCAAAAGCAGGTTTCTGATTGGCCCCTGCTGCGGATATACTTCGTCCCTGATACGGGGTGTTGCGTATGCACCGGAAAAAATGCTTCGTCGTTGGCTTCTTGGTTTTGGCTGCGGCGATCGCGGGGTCAGCGGTCGCGCAGGAAAAGTCGTTAGCAAAGCCGAAGACCGCCTCGATTGAGGAGGCTCTATCCACGTTCTTGACGGCTTTCAACAATCTTGATTGGCAGGCCTTTCGAGCTTGCTTCGGCGGTACCGCGACGATTTTCCACCCGTCGGCTCCAAATATCAGGCGCATCGATTCGCCTGAACAATTCGAAACGGCGTGGCTCGGTGTCTTCGAAAGAATCAAGAAGAGTTCTGGCCTCACCTCCCCACCATACATGAACCTTAAGCCGGTTGATTTGCGCGTGGAGAAGTTGTCGGAGAACGTCGCACTGGTCACTTTTCATCTGGTCGATGGCAGCACAGTGAATCGACGCACTCTCGTATTCAAGCGCGATCCTGATGGATGGAAGATTGTTCACATTCATGCCTCGAATATCACCGCGCCATAGCCTGTGGGTAGCTCCGGTTAGTCGGCTAACCGGACAAGTTCGGTCGACTAGCCATGTTTCCGGTAAGGCCGTTATCAGGAATTAAACCGTCATCAATAGAGGGTTTGCGTATAAGGGGGTCTTGCGGTGATTTTGGCCAATGATGGTAACTCCAAATCGAGCTTAGGATTTGACGGCTCCTTTGTTTCTTCACCCTCCCCATCCAGTTCATATATGAGGGTCGTTGCAAAAGTCGTTCTGACAGTCTTGTCGAATTTCCAGGACTTGATGTTGTCAATGGTGGCAGAAACGAGCAGGGGGTTGCCAGAGGGCTGCACGTACCCGACGACCTCTCCATTTTCTACCGTGACTCGCACTTGTACGGTGCCGCTTATTCGCGCACTTTTGGCCAGAGCCGGATATAAAGGCAGGTCGCCGTGCACCAGAAAGGGGTACCGTACAACGTCATTCCTCTGGCCCGAGATATGTGGAGCACCAACAAGTATCGCTATCAAGATCAGAACAAATGCAAGTTTCATAGGCTACCTCATGTTGGATGGTCGTTGGGATTGAATATAGGTCCCCGACATCCAATCTTACTAGTACGCGACGAGGAACTCACGTCAGGCCCCGCTCGGATTCTACGCGATGATAAAATCTTCCCAAATGCGAGGTCTGTATCGAATCTGTATAATTGCAACCTGCATGTCAGGCTTATTGTTGTTCATTCTTGGGAACACTGCCCTAGCACTGACAACTGGAAATTACTGCGTAGTTCTTTTCGAGGTCCCATTCACAAATAAAAGCTTTCAACTTCCCGACTGGATGTGGGGAATATATCCGTTATCCGTAGCAGGGATTTCCACACTAATTGCTGCGTTACTGTGGGTCTCGTTGTTCTTTAGGCGCAAGCGAATGCGCCAAATTCCAGGTCAATCATTTCCCAAGTCCTGAGAAGTCCGCTTATATTTGAGTTGAAGCACGACGGATTCCGCGCTCTAGGGTACATCGATAACGGACATTGCCAACTAATCTCACGCCGGAATCTTGTCTACAAGAGCTTCGACAACCTGAAACAAGCAATGGGAAAATTGCGACTCAAGAATGCCGTTGTGGACGGTGAGATTGTCTGTGTAGATTCCGAAGGCCGGAGCATGTTCAATCAACTCCTACATCGAAAGACCGATCCGGTTTTCTATGCGTTCGATCTGCTCTGGCTGAATGGAGAAGACTTGCGGGACCAGCCGTTGCTGTCGAGGAAACGAACACTGGAACGTCTGGTCAAGTCAGCTAAGAACGCCCCGCTCCTCTACGCAGATCATGTCCCAGAGCATGGCGTAAAACTATTCGAAGCCGTCTGTGAACAGAATCTGGAAGGAATCGTCGGCAAAAAGAAGGACTCCGTGTACTCAGCATCTGCGGTGCGGAGTTGGGTGAAGATCAAGAACCCGAATTACACCGAGACAGAGCGAAGGCGCGAACTGTTTGAATCATTCCGCACGCGAAACACCGAGTTTCCTCCGCGTGTTCTTATCAAGTAAGAGCATGAATAGCGAAGCGGATTGAATTTCTCGAACACGGTTCGTTCTGAACCGCTTATTTGCAAGGAAATGCAGCAATGATAGCTTTCGAGACCAGTGCGGCAGCGGGATAATTCAGTGTCGCGGGGTTGTCGTTAAGATACTTTAGTACCACGCGAAGAAATTGATCATTGCTGCCGTTCGAAGGAATGCAGTATACAGTCGATGTTTGGACACTCAAACCAACCATCTGGTCTACAGTGCCAGCGATGTATCCACGGCAGTAAGTTCCATCAATAGCCTGTTGCGTATTGTAATTTCCGTCGGCAAGTTTCGTTGCTGCCTGACATTGTCGGAGCAAAATTGAACCGGAGGGACCGTAGAAGGACACCATCGGCTCAGACTGTGGGACGGCAGGAACTACAAAAAGGAGCGAAGCCAGGAATACGAACGCTGTTTTTATCATAGGTTTAAACTTTCTCGCTTGAATCTTTCGTCTTCTCTTTCACTATCCCTTCACGCAGAAAACGTTCCAGCGTGCCTGGTGGAGCTAGTTCATGGTCATTCTTCACCGCCTGATAGAGTGACAGAAACCATAAATACTTGTCCCTGTGCGCGGGACTCTCCACCATCAACTGTGACGCACGGTCACCTGCGGATGTACCCCACATAATATTGAATGGATTTACGATATTACGTTCACGAAAATGAAGTATCGGAGTCGTGTATGCGCCGTTCACAAAACGAGACATCCAAACTACATCAGGGATTTCCACGTCGTCGGCGATGACCACAGCAGGAACACCAACACTTCTCTCTATTTTGACAGCGCGGGCAAGCGCATCACTGGCAACTAACATGTGGTTGTCGTGTCGTCGCACCCAATATCGCCCCTTGGTGATTGCACCTCGAAGCATGAGATTGTGTACCAACGCTACGAACCATAACCTTTGTATGGTTTGAGCAACCCGGATAAGCGATTCACTGGTAATGAGGACGGCATCCGAATATATGGTTATTTCTACATCCTTGGCAGCAGGAACACTTAGAAATAAACTCGCGAACTCTTTATAAATTTCCAGTGTTCGATCAAAGTCGGTCAGAACTTTATTTGAAAATCCCAGGATGTCACAGAATCCAACGTATCGAGTTTCAATCTCCTCGCCCAAGCTGCGTCCTCCTATACTCTCGCAGCATTGTAATGGCAAACCCTTCGGTATCCACTTCTGAAAATTTTCCTCGTGCGCCGTGGTACATCGAGAGCTTCGCAGATTTCCGATTGTCCAAATGCCGTGCTGCTTGCTAGAGATGGCGAAGCTCGTGTGAACTGAGATAGACCAGAGCTTCAACACGATTCGCTAGGACATATCGCTTGCCTTTGTGCTGTGCATATTGGTATGGCGTGATGAATGTTGGAAACCGTTTCTTAGAGACCTTGACCGCCGTCTGGTGTGCGCTACCAAGCCAGGACCGCCGCAGCGCGATTCGCTTCCCGTTGTTCGCTGTCCAACGTTCAATCTTGTCTGTGCCGATCCGCAGGACAACGAATGGTCTCCGGTTGCCGTGGTACGATCTGGCTCCTCGTGTGTAGGCTCGTCCGGCGACGGTTGACTGCGACTTCCTACACTCCACATCGAACTGGGTGATGCCGAGTCGTCCGGCAATCCATACAACTATTTCGGTGACAGTTTGATCTGGAATTCCTGAAGTGTTCCGTAATCTTTTCATGCGGTCACCCCACTTCGTGCGTGGCACTCCCTACAGGCGCAAGGAATCGCATCCTTCGCAATGACGAACGCTTCTCTCTTGGTATCTTCATGGATCGTGTGGCTGGTAGGGTTGTATAAATCTTGCCAACCGTCCTTGAGCAGAATCCAATACCCATCATCATCCATCCAGTGTGCGCTTACTTTATCGAGCACCTTCATGTGTGCGCCCTCCATGAGCGCAACACAATTTTACCAAACGGACTTTTCCAGAAACGCGAAACAGCCACTATCCATGCTGTTTTTAGCTCGTAAGTCATTGAAACATGGCCTTGCATTTATTTTCTTGACAGCCATTTATGCGGGTCAGAGCGCGGTAAAATAAGAAGAGTGCGACGGGAAGTCTTGAGATATCAATGGAGAAATTTATTTTTACGGACCGCACTCACAAAATCTCGGTCCGGTTTTCGGGAATTGCATCTCGCGACAATTCCAGGATTCCCGCCGCCGTCGCTTGCGATGAACACGATCCGCACGGTGACATTTGGATGCACGTCTGCGAGAAGCCTTCTGGGGATTTTCGGCATGTGAAACCGTGCGCGAATTCTATCACGCACGACCGGGCGACAGCCGTGAGATTGCCAGAACAGTCTTTGTCTTATGGAGTTGGTTTGAGACCAACTACAATCGCCGCAGTTAAGGCCAATTTGGGATTGCTTTCTACTATAGCTGTGGGAAGGGATTTTAGAACCAAGGCTAAAGCCTTGCCAGCCTCAGAAGATTCATTAACAGAACACATTAGGTTATATCGTGGTGGGGACATATTTCCGGTCAATTCTAGGCCTACATTCCAGCCCGAGTCTTCCAATACCGCAACTATTTCATTGGCAAAATCGGCGGCTTCTGAATCTCCTAGTTTGACCAAATCCACGGCCGCCCCTTTATACGGTTCTAGGGCTTTGACAAATTTGTCGTGTTGCTCCTTGGTGATGTGTCGATGGGCTAGTCTTATTTCGAGTTCTAGATTTTGCCTTCTTAATGTTTCTCCTTGGACTTCCAGTGCTTTAGCACGTTGGTTTGCTTCAGCCGCCCCCCGTTCGGCTTCTCCGGCTGCCCGACGAGCATCTCCAGCTTCTTTGTTGAGTTGTGCCACCTCGGTATCAGATATGGTTTGTAAGTGGGCCGAAAACAGGAAAATAGCGCCATCAGCCAACAACTCACCGGCGACGCCAATAATTACGAATAACTCAAACATCTTTACCCATTTCTTCCATTTTACCGATTCCCTGTATTCACCGATAAGCCCAGCGACTAGTAAGAGTCCAAAAAGCAATAGTGCGACCTCAGAAATATCAAGCGCCATTGATGTCGCATACTTGGATAAAGATAAGAAAGTACCCATATCGCCTCACGTTGTAGAGGGTGCGCTTGGAATTATTGCACGGCGCATAGGGGACAAAAACGAATCCGCGCTTGCGTCGGCCTGCCAGCGGTAGTCGGGCATCCTCCGGCGCGAAACGCGTGATCTTCTATCCGGCGACTTATTGCTAATAAGCTCCACGCTGAAGTTCTTGGAGTGTTTTCAATTCGTCGGTTAGGACCATAAAGCCTCCTGCATGCGGGCGGATTCTATCACGCGCCCGTAACTACCGCCGGATCGTACCGACTTTCCAATTTCGTACTGTTGACTTCTCTGGCAAGTAGGTCTAGGGTTATCGAAGCGGGACGCGCCTGTGCTTCAAACACAGACGCGCCCCTGAGCACGAGTCCCGGTTAAGGAGACCCGATGCCTGAGCGCAGTTTACTGACAATCCGTTGTTTCGAGCAAGGTGCGTCCCGCAATTCACAAAAGGACGTGCCTTGATGATACAGCTTCCATTTCTCACTCCGCCGCTTCCGCCCGGATTTATTCCAATGCCGCTCGATTGGTTTCAATTCGCAATGCTCTATATAGCGGGCGTCGAAGCTGTATTGCTGTCTCTACCGCACGAGTGGCAACGTGAAATCATTCAAATCTTGTTTTGGATTCGCCGGAATGGTTGAAGCGGGCAGGGTGATCTAGTGAGCCTGAGCGCTGTGGTCTATAGGAGCAAGAAGCACCTTCAGTTGGGGAACGACGAGGGCGTTGCCCAATTTATTCCAGAGAGAGGCGAAGTCTATTTTGAGAATGACGAACTCTCAAGAAAATATCGGCAGCAACTTCAGGCGGCCCACACCAGACTCGGCAACATTACCGAAATTGCCGGATTACGGGACGAGATCGCCCGATTATCCGTGCCATCTAACATTCTTCGCGACAAGATTCTCTATTCGGGGTCCCATTCGGGCGATTTCATTCCACTTGACGAATTGAGCTTGCTATTGGACGAGATACGCATCGTCCGCAGGACGGGTAAGGCATCAAAAGAAATGCGAAGTTTCCTGGACCGTATAGAAGAGTTGGTTCGTACCGCGACTAATGAAACCAATCCGATCGTGTTTGTTTGAACTTGACGCAGCATGGCCTTACCCGCCTGCGTTGAATGCAGACGTCCTAGATGAATTCCGCTCGCTTCGTTCCTTGAACCAGCATATTATCATTCGCAAGCGGCCTCACTGATTCGTGTAATTCGGTACCCATCTGAAAAATGAACCGCGCCTTAGCCCCGTGCTGCCTGTTCATGACGCTCCTGTCGTTCGCGTCCCGGAAGAGTTTTGCCCAAGCTCCGCAAACTGCTGCGTTGTCAACAGCGCAGATTTCCTCGACGCCGAAGCCAGAAGACCGGACTATTCCGTTCGGTGCGGTCGAAGGTGTTGTCCTGGATCAACAGAGCAAGCCCATACCAGGGGCGGATGTTTATGCTCTCCTGGAGGAAGATATGAGGACGCGAGCGGGAACTACCACTACAAATTCCGCAGGCAAATTCATTCTTCGTGATCTTCCGGCAGCACGAGTTTACATTTACGCATTCAAAGAAAAAGACAATTATCCGAATGGATTTGCGGAATTCTTTGTGTTGCCCAACGATCAATCGCTAGTGCCAGTCAAAGTGGAAGCAGGGCAGACTACTACACTGACCATCAAGCGCGGAGCTAGGTCCGCTCACTTGAAAGTTCACATCACCGACGAAAATGGAAAGCGCATAGGAGCGGCACTTACCCTCGAACGAGAGGACCAACCCGGACGACATTACGGAGAGGGCACGGATGGCGAAGTTTCTATGCTGGTCCCACCTGTGCCGTTTCGCGCCACTATTGAGGCGGATGGATATGCTCCGTGGCACTACGGTGGAGCGGACTGGCAGGGTAAAGCCGGGCTGATAGCTCTCAAGTCTGGTCAAGGCTTGAATCTGCGTGTGCACCTTCCGCGCACGAATCTCGGCAAACTCTACGATAAGCTAATTCAGCCTTCGGAGACCAATAGCGCTGCGGCAGAGTTTGCCAAACTTGACAAGAATGATCCGGACCTGCGGTCTCTTCTTACCCTAAAACTGCCTTCGCTGATATTCGACCAACTTCCGATTAACAACGTAACTGTAAGTCCTGTTTGGGCGAATGCTGTCAGACTCGCGGGACAGTTGAAATTAGAATATGTTGTTCCAGTACTGGCGCGGGCGCTTACTCCTGGAACCCAGTTGATTCGTAGAGGCTACGATATCCCTGACAATGACACCGGATATACTTTCACACGCGGGGCAAGACTCGACTTCGACATTGTTGGACGAGCCTTAGCAGACATCGGTGATCCTTCTGTGCACGCCGTGGCAGAGATTCTATCAACGGGCGATTTCAATGCGAGAAGACGCGCTATGTGGATACTCATAAATATCGATTCCCCGTCATCAGAACAAGCAATGAGAGATCATCTCCCGGGTGAAAACGATCCCGTAATAAAAGGGATGATTGAACACGCGCTGCATGTTTGGTGAAACCTTCCAACCGCCGAACAAAGGTATCCAGGTATCCAATGTCCGTTTCGTTTGAGGAAGCATTGATTGATGTCTGGCGGCAAGTGCTTATCGATAATGTCAACGTCGTCGTGCTAGCGACAGAACGTTACTCCGTTCGGCGAACTTCCAAGAGCCGTCTCCGACAGGTAGACTTTGTTTTCGAAGATAGCAAGATTCGCGGGTTGGAGCAGAACCCACAAACAAATTCTCGGTGGGCGAAATTAGCTCGGTCAGGTAGGAAAGTGATGCAGTTCCTCAGCGATAGTCGCTACGTGGCAAACGTGGTTGATGGGAAGGTGACACTCTACGGCACGCGGACCGAGTCAAGCGGCTAATGGAATCTGGGAAGATGACGAACGACACTGGTTTCCGGCGTTACTCTCACTTAGCAGTCCGAACGGTTACGCTGCTTACGATGGCCGACTTCGTCCTCGTCATGTCCAATGCGCCGTATTATTCCCAAACTATAACTACGTTGTTTCGTATGTTAACTTCGTACTGGTACGTAGTTTCCTCCGTCGCATTGCCTATATATGTTGGCTTCGAAGTTTGGTGGATGAGGAAGGCCAAGGTTGAAAATCGACCCTTGTGGATTGATGCAACGCTAGTGTTCACCTGGTTTGTTCTGTTTTGGGTCGTCCTCATTTACGGTCTTTTGCATCGCCCTTTCTTGTAGTTCAGCCTGTCGTGAGACTCGCGGGCGGCGTAAAGATAGGCTCGACGCGCCTGATGACGAATCTTAGCGGTGGCGTCTACGACTCGCTGGACTATCTTCCCTTCGGCGAGCAAATCGCTGGCGGCACAGGCACAACCCACAAATTCACCGGCAAAGAACGCGATGGCACGATCTTGACCGAGACGGGACTCGATTACTTCGGCGCGAGGTATAATTCGTCGCAATACGGCAGATTTATGACCCCGGATTGGTCGTCGAAACCGATGGGCGTTCCCTATGCGGATATGACCGACCCTCAGTCTCTAAACCTCTATAGCTATGTTCGCAACAATCCTCTGAGTCGAACTGATCCCACCGGTCACCATGTGGATGATGATGATCGGCCAGCTTGGAAGCGATTTTCCCAGGCCTTAAAGAACATAGTTTCGGTTAAAATTGAAGGTGGAGCCGCGGTCAAATTTGGCGGGTCGTTCGGAGGCCTCAAGGTTAAGGGTGGATCAGGAACTTCAACCGAAGTAAAATCGTATCCAATGGGAAATAAGCCAACAGAAGTCAAGACCACAAGCCAAAGCAGCCTAGAAGTAAAAGTTGGACCAGTAAAAGGCGAACTGAAAAGTGTTGCGCCAAGTATTGATCCAGCAACCGGCAATAGAACTGAAGGAAGTACTTCCGCGAAGGGCGGTGCCGGTGGAGAAAACGTGAGCGGCGCTTCACTTAGCTCCGATGGCGAGATTTCGTTGATTGGTCTAACTGCCGAAGTAGGAGCGATTGGAGGGGGAGCGGAGGTAGTTCTCAATACTGGAGAACTAGGAGACGCGGCGCGTAGTCTCGGCCCGGCAATCATGGAGAGTATCGGGATATTCACAGGGTTCAGTGGCAATCGTGGTGGCGACTCCGCGAATCCATTTCCTGGGTTTACCTTGCCAAATCCCGGTGCACAGTAAAGAATGCGAGCGTACAAATTGAGAAACCAATACGAAGCATCGAAAAGAGTGACTGCACTTTACAAGGCAGCATTTCTCCTTGTCACGGTCGGGTTTTTCCTGGTGATTGGAGCTTCGATTTTCAGTCCCAAAGAGCCAATTACTTTCCCAGCGAATGCACTAGTACCTCAGCTACTGTTTTGGCTAGCCTTCGTTCTTGTTCTAATTCTCCTTTGTGCTTACTTGTTCCTTTGGATTGGGATGCTGCACTTCCTAATCAGGTACGATGGACGATCCGTGTTCCGAAGATGTGTTTGGTTCTCAGTTGTTCTCTTCGGACTCAGCTACGGCGCTGCGTTGTACTACTGGTTTGGATACCGAAGATTTGTGGCGATTGGAGCCGCTTAGGAGCGCGCAGCGACACGCTGGACAATTTTGCCCATGGCGCGAATCGATCAAACGTTATTGCATGGTTCTACGAAATCCGCGGTTCCGATAGCGCTGTGCTGAAACGCGATAGCGGTTTCGCTACGCAAGACGCCGCGAAGATCGTCGGACGCGCAGACGCCAAGGAAAACAAGAACTCTCGTCAGCCAGTTGAGCGCATACTGGTCGGCCAGAACGCGGAGAAGCCGACAAGATAGGTGGTTCGCCCGAACGGATGAGTCCTTGCGGAAAACGGACTCGGCAATTTCGTGCTGTTGAGCGTCCAGAATGAGACTAACTATTACGGTTGTACTTTTTCTTACAGTGTTCTTGACTCCCCTGTCCTTACCTGCTGATGACGGTTGCGCTGGATCAACACAATCGATTCCGCTCTGCACCGTCTTGACGGACGCCACAAAATATGATGGTAAAGAGATAATCGTTAGAAGTCTCTATCGCATGGTGATACATGGATCGATTCTGGTGGGACCTTCTTGTCCCAAGGATAATGTAAACCTGCGGGGAGCCCCAAATTGGAAGGGCGACAAACACGCCTTGGCCACAATGCGG
>Ga0210400_10002830_pt1 | contig 15649 bp, 11 predicted proteins | sample IncBWH26MmetaG_FD_155456 | JGI IMG/M metagenome (GOLD analysis project Ga0210400, IMG submission 155456) | Forest soil microbial communities from Barre Woods Harvard Forest LTER site, Petersham, Massachusetts, United States - Inc-BW-H-26-M | ecosystem: Environmental > Terrestrial > Soil >... | reverse complement strand
AGAAGCTCTTCCATGCTCACCACCTTCGCCGGATTAATCAGCCTTCTTATCTGGGCATATTTGCTCCTGGCGCGTGGAGTGTTCTGGCAGACAGGACGATGTACTGCTCCCGAATCTGTCTCCAAAAGAGTTCGAGGCCCTGTGGCGGTAATTGTTCCCGCGAGAAATGAAGCGGGGGTTATAGGCGAAAGCATTCTCTCATTGCTGAATCAGACCTGTAGCGAATCACTTCACATCTTTCTGGTGGACGATGGCAGCACCGACTCGACGGCCCAAATTGCACAGCAGACCGCAGCTCTGGCTGGAAAAGCTGCCGCATTGACGGTAATCGCGGGCCACCCTCTTCCGCCTGGATGGTCGGGTAAATTATGGGCAATGCATCAGGGAGTGGAGCGGGGCCGCGAGTTGAATCCTCGATTTTTCCTGTTTACCGATGCCGATATCGCTCATCAGCCGGAAAGCATCTCCACGCTGGCCTCGATTGCCGAAGCCGGTCCTTATGATCTGGCTTCTTACATGGTGAAATTGCATTGCTCCACGGTGGCGGAAAAGCTTCTGGTTCCGGCGTTTGTGTTTTTCTTCTTCAAACTCTATCCGCCCTTGTGGATTGCCGATCGCCGCCGCCGTACTGCCGGGGCCGCGGGAGGATGCATGTTAGTGCGTCCTGAGGCGCTGGATCGCTTTGGTGGCCTCGCGGCCATCAGAGACGAGATCATTGATGACTGCGCCCTGGCGCGCGAGGTCAAGCACAGTGGCGGAGGCCTGTGGCTCGGATTGACCAACTCGGCCAGGAGCATCCGCCCTTACAGGACTTTTGGTGAAGTAGGCAGCATGATCTCCCGCACTGCTTTCAACCAATTAAATCATTCGGCCCTGATGTTACTCTTGTCGCTGGTGGGTTTGACTCTCACCTACCTGCTGCCGCCGTTGTTGCTGCTGGCCCATGGCACGCTGACAAAAGAGCTGGGTGCGATGGGCTGGGCCGCAATGATGCTCTCTTATCTGCCCATGGTAAGGTTTTATGGCTTGAACCCGTTATGGGTCTTAGCGTTGCCCTTGGTGGCAGTCTTCTACATGGGAGCCACGTTGCATTCAGCCGTAAAATTCTGGACAGGACAGGGAGGCCAGTGGAAGGGCCGCGCACAGGATCCGCCAAAAAGCGGGCAAGACCCGGCCTGAGCTGAAAAATCCCTCTCGCTTTTTTATTTGGATTGCGTTTCCGCGGCTGTTTCGGTTTCCGATTCGGGTGTAATCTTACTGACCTTTACGCCTACAGCCGCAAAGATTTTTTCTTTGGTCACCAGCGTGTGGGGATCGAAGGCCCGCATCTGCGTGAGGGTTTCTGCTGAAGGTGCGGTAGATAACGCGTCTCGATGGAACATGGTCCAGATCCAGCTTCCCAGCGAGCACAGATACGCCGCTTGTCCAACGCCGCCCGCTACGCGCACAAAAAGCTGGTTGTCGTAAACACCTATTACGAACCTGATGATCGCCTGTACCGTGAGGAACAGCACAAATCCCCAGGCAATTTCCGCCACAGACGATCTCCACGTAACGCCTAACGATCTGGCCTGAAATAAGACAACCCAAAGAAGAGCAGCGTCGGCCAGGAAAATGGTCCTTTGGATCGTCAAAGGCAGGGAAAGGAAAACGTTATTCCGCGAAGGCTGGGTGACCGAGAGTGCGACTGCTACGGAGATTCCCAGGACAGCCCAAAAACAGAACCACGCAATATTTTTCCCCGGTAGGGCTTCAAAGGGATCCAAAACCTTGACCAGAATCTCCAGAACAACCAGACTCAAAAGCACGGCCTCTGTGATACCCGCGGCGTAATAGCTCCACGCGTAAGCGTTGCGGCTGCCAAGTCGATAAATGGCCAGCAAAACGATCGAATTGGCAGCCATGACGAACAGGTAATAGCTGAACGCTTTCCAGTTGCTGTAAAACCCTTTCTTCACCACCACCCAACATGCCCAGAACTGCACAAGGATGATGCTTAGCCACAGAATCCAGAGCGCAGAGTCGAGAGTGAAGAGAGAGTGTTTCATCGCATCCGTTATTTTAACTTGACGGACTTGGAGTCTGAGGTTGATCTGGCACTGGGAACGGCAACGGATTTCCGTCTGGCGCCGGTGTAGGAGCAGTCGGTGGTTTATGGGGGTTAGGTTTGTCGCTAGCCAAGGCGCTCTGGCTGGTGATGACGACCGAACTCATCAGTAAGCAAGCCGCCAATAGAAGCTTTATTTTTGTCATTGGGGAACCTCCTTTTTTGTTCCTATGGCGTGCAGGGGAAGTGAGCCCAGAATATTAGGCGCACTTTTCCCGAAATGAAACGTTTTTCCCGTTTTGTTCCAGGTTCGGAACAACGAAGAGTCAACATCACCATTGTCATGACTAATCGGACAGCCTTCTACGTACCCGGAGTCCATGAGCTGCGATGCACTTTAGTAATGCTATTTTTGCCGTCGGAGAATGGACCCTAGCCCGGCGGCTACCCTGAGCCACATTCGGCAGTAAAACTCCTTTAAATCATAGATAATAAATGATTTATATGAATACCCTTAACTCCTCGCCACAAAACCTCAAAGGGTGCGCAAGCCCCAACAACCGAACACCTTAACCCGGTCCCGAAATAGCCGTTACGCCGCTAACATTTCTTCTCGCTTCCGAGAACCGCAGAAAATTGCGTTCCAACCCGTTTGAACAGACGCGTTGAACACATTGGGGTTAACAATTTACCCCGTAATGTTGCCGTTGTAGATCACTCTGGCTACTATGCCAAAAGACGCGATGAAAAGCGCCTGGGCTGAGTATCGTTCGCCAGACTAAGTTTAAGGCGAACGTTGGCACGCATGTTATCCGTGCCGAGAATGTTATCCGTGCCGCAAATCGCCAGTGTTTATGCGGCTTGTCACGCTGGCACGGATAGAATGCGGGTTTTTCGGATCGTGCAGGAGCCCCTTCCTGAGGGTTGTGGGAGCATGCTCTTTGACAACTGAATATTTGAGGTGAACAGGCTCTCGTGGCGATGCACGGGCTGGCCACGATGTATAAGTGTGCCAGCCCTGGAACCGGCCTTGCCAAATGAGTTCTTGGTTCCCAAATCTCCCCTTTAAGCGATTGTTTTTCACCCTCATCCGCGAAATTCACCGGCAGGATCAAATTAGAGACTTTCAAGCGTTCATCCCATAACTAGATAGATAACCCCGCCCTTCTGGGATACTCCGTGGCTACTCCACAGCTACTTTTGAGACAAGCAGACCTTTAAAATCTTTCACTTTGAGCGGATTCCGGCGGTAGGGCTAGATTCGAGGTGCCGAGTGCAGGAGATTTGGGTTAATGTTAGGGCACTGATCAGGAGCCTGAAAATATCTTGTTTCGCCGTTTCAACGACATAAGCATACGCAGCAAGCTGATTGCGATCGTCTCCGGGGCGGTAACCCTGTTGACGACCGCGGTCCTGATCTCTGTGGGGCTCTCCGCCAATAAACAGGTCAATGCCGATGTACGGCAGGAGCTTGAGGATGGGCGCGCACAATTCAGTCTGAATGAGGGCGAACATCTGCACGGGCACGCCTTGGAGGCCAAGGCCATTGCCAGCGACGACGGTTTGGTGTCCATAGTCCAGCGCAACGACAGAGTTGCAGCCTGCGCCTGGGTGGAGAAGATGCTTGCGGGCAAAGAAGACCCCATCGTTCCTGAAGATCCTTTTGACTTGATAGCCGTGGTCCTGCCGAATGGGAAGCTTCTCAGCATTGCAGCGAATGGAAAACAGTCCTGCGGCGCAGAACAGATAAAGTGGAGGTTTCCGGGAGTCTCCAACGACAAAAAGCAGCCCGAGATCACCAACTGGGAATCCACCAACGGCGAATTCTATGAGTTGATCGAAGCGTCTATCACAAACGACAGGAACGAGGACCTGGGTACTGTTGTCCTTGGCTTTGACGTATCGGACTCTCTTGCCCAGCACATTGAAAAACATACGGGCAAAAAAACCGCTTTATGGCACATGGATGGTTCCAAGGCCCACCTGTTGGGGAGCAGCGACCCGTTATTAAAACCGCAACTCATGCAGGAGATCGAAACTGGCGGGCTCATGACGAAGGCCCCATGCCAGAACAACAAAGATGATTACTGTTTCCTTGACGCGTCTTTTGAAGATGTGGAGGACATTGTTCACAATCCGCAAGGCCTGCACATCGTGCTGGCCCAGGCCGTCGCCATCAAGTTCAAGCCGTTTCATCAGTTGGTTTGGATTCTTGTCGGGCTGGGCGTTCTGGCTTTGGTCATGGGAGTGATTGTTGGGGCGTTGCTCTCGCGCCCCATTTCCAATCCATTGATGAGTCTGGCACATGCGGCGGAATCTGTGGCGCACGGCGAGTTGGAAGTCGCCGACGGACTGATGCGGAACAACCCTGGGCGCATGGGAGCCAAAGACGAGATCGGCGTCCTGGGAAGGTCGTTTCTGCGCATGGTGCAGGGGCTGAAGGAGCGCCTTGCGATGTCCACGTTCCTCTCCCAGGCTACTTACGAGCACATACGCCGCAATCCCGAAAGTCCCAGCGCGATCAGCGAGCGGACCTCCATGGCGATCCTGTTTTCCGACGTGCGCCAGTTCAGCAATTTTGCCGAGACGCGCGATCCGGAAGTCGTCATCCAGTTGTTGAACCAGGTGTTGAGTATCCAAGCTGAGATTGTGAAGAAGCACGGCGGCGACATCGATAAGTTTGTAGGGGACGCCCTGATTGCATGGTTCTCCGGAAACGACCGTTGTTTGCGCGCGATCAATGCCGCCAATGAAATGCTTACCGCGCTGCAACTCACTTTCGGAGGAGAGGCGGGCACCAGAATTGGAGTCGGCATTCACGTTGGTGAAGTCGTGGTTGGTTCGATCGGCAGCAGCGCCCGTAAGGATTACACCGCCATTGGCAGCGTGGTGAACATGGCCGCCCGGCTTTGCTCCAACGCACAGCCCGGCCAGGTTCTGGTCTCAGAGGCCGTAACTTCAGAGGTGGGCGGGACAGTCTATCTGAATCCGCTGCCTCCAATTTCCCTCAAAGGTTTTTCCGGCGCCGTACCGGTATTCGACGCTACGGTTGTGAAAGAAGCCAGGGCGTAATCATTTCAGCCGTCATTTCAACCATCTACGGGCCAGCCTGGCCTCTTCCAATTGCGTCATCAGCGCCAGCCGCGTCTCGGTTACCAGGAAGGTGCATCCCACCGAAAGACCCACGAAGCCGATCATACCGACCAAAAAGCTGATCCCGCCAATCAATGCAAACGGCAGCGTGTAACCAGAGCCGGAGAGACTTGCTCCCAGAATGGAGACCGCGCTGGCGGTTGCGAACGCGCCAATTGCGCCATAGAAAAAACTCATGGCCCGCACCAGCAGCGCGGCCCGCTTTTCCAGTCTCCCAAGATGGCGACTCCACATCTCCGAAGAGGCATCGTCTGTAGGAGGTTCGGCGTGCAGGTCTTTCGCCAGTTGCCGCGTGCGGTCTACCACGCGGGCCAGGCGGTTGCCAGTCCCCAACGCCAGCACCGAAGAGGCGTTGGTAAAGACCGCTGGAGCGGCAATGAGCGTGAGCACAGCAAACGGGCTCTCTGAAACCGGTGCGAACATCACTCATAAGTATGCAGTCTGGTGCGCGCGAACGTAAAGACTCTAAGCCGCTTTGCGCCTTGACCGCGCTCCGGTTCCAACCGATCAGAATCTACTTCCAGTACTCCCCTAGCGTTCCGTAGATCCCGGCAAAGAGCGCGATGCCTTCCCACAGGTTCTTCAGTTTCAGATTTTCATTGGCGGCGTGCTGGTTGTTGTCGTAATTGGCAATGGGCAGTCCGATGACCGGCTTCTTGAATTGCTGCTCAAACTCAAACGAAGGTGTGCTGCCGCCCAGCGTCGGCATGAGCACCAGATTATTTCCAGTCACGGTCCTGGCGGCTCGAATGAATGCCTGGGAGACGGGCGCGTCGATGGCGGTCCTCTGCGGCGGATAACCTGCACCCCATACCACCTGCAAGAGCCGAGGATACTTCAGGCGCTCGGAAACTCCCGGAGGTTTTTCCATCACAAAATATCCAAGCTCACGCAAGTAGTTTTCCAGTTGGCTTCTCACGATCTCCGGCGTCTGATTCGGCACCAGGCGCAGATCAATGTAGGCGGTGGCTGAAGAAGGAATCGCGTTGGCCGGGTTTGGGCCGCTTCCACCACCCTCAATACGATCCAGATTCAGACCGGGCTTCAGGATCTGTTCGGCAAGCGGTGAATGACCTTCTGTACGTCCCAAGCCGTATTCCGTTCTAAGTTGGCTGTCGATATCGGGCACGTTCTTCAGGGCTCGCTGTTCTGCCGGGCTCAGCGTGCGAACAGGAGCATAGAAATTAGGAATGGTGATCTCGCCATCGGTGGTGCGCAGCCTGGAGATCAAGTGTGCAAGCTCCACAATCGGATTGGGAGACCAGTTACCGTAGTGTCCGCTATGCAGAGGACGGTTTGCGCCAAACGCCGTGATCTGAACCGTGACCACTCCCCGGCTTCCAAAGATCAGTTGCGGCGCGCCATTCTGATTCGTGGGCCCGTCACAGATCACCCAAAGATCCGATTGCAACTGGCCGGCATATTTGGAAAGGATGGCCGCCAGATGCGGCGAGCCCGCTTCCTCCTCCCCTTCAAACAAGAATTTCAGATTCACGGAGAGCGGAAGATGACCGGCTTGCATGGCATCCAGAGCTGTGATCAGTCCGAGGATCGCGGCTTTGTCGTCACTGGACGACCGAGCGTAAATGCGGGTCTCAGGGTCGGCGGGATCGGCAGCATCGTTCGGGTTTTTGGCTACCAGTACGGGCTTCCACGGGTCTTGCTTCCAGTTGGATTTGTCCACGGGCTGGCCATCGTAATGAGCATAGAAAGCTACGGTACGCTTAGAAGGGTCAGGCGGCAGTTCAGCCAACACTGCCGGGGGCGCGTTTTCAACCTGCAACAGTTGCGTGTGCAGGCCGCGCTTCTGGAGCATCAGCGCCAGGGCCTCCGCATTTTTCTGGATGTTTGCCGTGTCGCCGGCCACGTTGGGCAAAGCAAGAAACTCCTCAAACTCTCGCAAAATCACCGAGCGGTGCTGGGCGACATAGGCGCGGACCGAATCGTTTAAGTCGGCAGTTTTTTGCTGGGCATGGCCCCGCGAAACCAATGAAACAAGGGCCAACAAGATCAGCGGCCAGCCGGCGCTGCAGCGGATATTTCTCATTTTGCGGTTCTCCTCGTGCTCCTGATGGGAAGACCTACTGTAAGGCGCTTTTCGAGATCTTTCAATTATGATCGATGGTATGGATATTTCGCGGGTTGAGCTCATCACCTTTGATTGCTACGGCACTCTCATCGACTGGGAGACCGGGATGCTGAGGGCACTGCGTCTGTTATTTCCCGATCACCCGCACGTTTCCGATGAGCAATTCCTGGCAATGTATGGCGAGATTGAAGCCCAGCTTGAAGCCGGGCCCTATCTTTCTTACCGGACGGTGCTGTCACGAACGGCGCAAGAGATGGGCCGCCGTCTCGGCGCCAGTCTTTCCCCTGAGGACTACCAGCAGTTTGCCGAATCGTTAAAACAATGGCCGCCTTTTCCGGACACGGTGGAAAGCTTGCAGGCGCTGGCCCGGCACTATCGGCTAGGGATTATCTCTAACACGGACGATGATCTGTTCGCGGCCAGCCATCAACTTCTGAAGGCTCCCTTTGCCATGATCGTGACCGCGCAGCAGGTCAAGAGTTATAAGCCATCTTTGAACAATTTTCAGGAGGCCATGAGACGTGCGGGAGTTCCCAGGGAAAACATATTGCATGCCGCTCAAAGCCTTTACCATGACATTGCTCCTGCCAACACCCTTGGTCTGAAAAATGTCTGGGTAAACCGTCGCTTCGGTAAACAAGGGCCGGGCGCTACCGTGAGTAGCGATGTCAAGCCCATGCTTGAAGTCCGTAGTCTGGCTGAATTGGCGGCGGTGTTGATTCCGGTGGCTAAGATCAATTTAGCCGCGAATTCACGCGAATAAACACGAATTAAACGGTTTGCTCTCTCGCTAACCGGGGCAGCTATAAGAGCGGGTCTCGCGTACCTTAAGTGCAGCGGAGCAGTTTCCTTCGGCTCGCGGGCTCACCTCTAGGACAGGCTCTTCGCTGCCCCTCAGGATGACACGGATTTTCTCTCTGCCACCGTTATCTTCGCCATACCAGTTTGGTAGCTGTTAATTCTTTTTGGTCTATTCTTGTCGTTAAATTCTTGTGGTTAATTCTTGTGCTAACTCTTGCGGCTTTAGAGCAAGCCTCTTTGCCAAGGGCTAAACAGGCTGTTGAAAGTCGCTCCAACAATAAAGATTTATCTGAGCTACCACACTAGGCTGCGGTCTGCCGGGGGAAGAGGACCGGCTCCAGCAGGACTTGCCGGGCCTCCTCTGAGGTGAGGCGCTCATCGGCGGAATAGAATTCCGCCATTCCTTGCCGTGACTGGCGCATCGAAAGCATGCCGCCGTCGGGCGTTCCGGCGCTATTTCTGTTCAACGCGGAATACTGGTAACGGATAATGTGAGCGTCAAAATCAGCGGTAATCAATAGTTCCAGCCCGGAAAGGGAGTTGCTTATTCGGAATTCATCCTCCGCAGGTTGAGTAAGGGTTACGCCCTTTTGGTGTGAGCTGAATTCCGCCAGATCTGACTTCAACTCCTCGCCCAGTTTCTGCCACCGGCGTCTCGCGGCCTCCTGAAAGTACGTCTCGGAATCGGCTTCAGGCTGGCCGGGTTTTTGTGTCCGGTTACGAAGGCGGTTCTGTATCCATCCCATGAACACTGGGATGAAATTTGCTGGGTTGCAGGATGGCTGGTTTTGGCGAGAACCTAGAAACAGGTTCACAACCAGTGTGAACAAGCTCTTGGGACTTGCTCCGAGAAACTTGATCGCTAACCGGGGCAGCTAAGAGCTGGTCTCGTGTACCTCAAGTGCAGCGGAGCAGTTTCCTTCGGCTCGCGGGCTCACCTCTAGGACAGGCTCTTCGCTGCCGCTCAGGATGACACTGATTCTCCGCTGTGCATCCTGTTATTTCCCCACAGGTTTCTCTTGCATCGCCACAGTTCAGCGCGTCTCTGATGTCGGTTTAGTAGCTTTTGGCGCTGGCTGAATCTCTACGAACTGCCAGCCGAAACGGCCCTTGATGCAGAGATTGCCGTGGGTGACGCTGTGGTCGAGCGGGGAGGTCACGCCCACAATTTTGCCTTCCTGCTCGTGAACGGTCAGATCGCAGCCTACGCCGCAGTAAGGGCAAATGGTGTCTGTGCTGGTCTGGCGGGACTCATCCCATGTGCCCGCCTGACGCATATCGTATTCCACCTTAAACATCAACGCGCCGGTGGGGCATACGCCGATGCAGTTGCCGCAATAGACACACGCGGAATCCGGTAAGGGGACATCGAATTCAGTAGCGATGTGGGCGGAGAAGCCGCGTCCGGCGACCGCGATGGCGAAGGTGTTCTGCGCATCCACGCCACAGGCCTCCACGCATTTGTAGCAAAGGATGCACTTGGAGTAGTCGCGCACATACAGGTCGTTATCAATCTTCGGGGGCTGGGCCACGGTGGCGCGGGCGGCGCCGAAACGTTCAGGATGCGCATTGTATCGTTCTATGTAAGCTCCGAACTGGGGAGCTGTGGAGATGTCCACAGCGGACGCGAGAAATTCAAGCACCAGGCGGCGGCTCAGGCGCACCCGCTCGGAATCCGTTTTGATCGACATGCCCGGCTCGACCTTCCGCGAGCAAGCCGGAACCAGCGTGCGCGAGCCTTCCAACTCAACCACGCAGACGCGGCAGACATTCACCGGCGTCAGGCTCTCAAGAAAGCAGAGCGTGGGCGTATCAATCCCGACTTTTTTGGCGGCGTCCAAAATAGTCGAGCCTTCCGCAACGGAGACCGGATTACCATCGATCTTGACCTCGACCATGCGACGCGGACTTGCTTCCGGAGCCACGGGAACTGGCCCGCGAGGAACAGGGATCAGCGGCGTGGGCGCCTGGGAGGGATCGCTTGATACGAGCGGCGATGCTACTGGGACCGGCTTATTCATGAAAATAGACTCCATCGATGAAGAGCTGATTCGAGAGCGCTGGACGCAGTTTGGCCCAGGCCGCAGATGGAGGCGTCGCGCATGGCCTGCGCCATCTCTCGCAGCATAGTGATCTCGTCTTTTGTTGATCCCAGAGGCGTACCGCTGATGAGGCGCTGCAACGTCTCTTCCTGGCGCACCACGCCTACTCTGCAGGGGACACATTGGCCGCAGGTCTCATGCCGAAAGAATTCGGCGATGCGCAGAAGGATTTTTTTTAGATCAACGGAATCGTCGAACAGCATGACAACGCCTGAACCCAGGGTGGCGCCGATGGCGCGCGTACCTTCAAACGTGAGTGGAGTATCGAGTTCGCCGGGAGAGACAAATGCGCCGGCTGCGCCGCCCAGCAGCACCGCTTGAAGCTTCCCATTGCCGGCGACACCGCCAGCCAGTTCAATCAGACTGCGCAGCGTAGCTCCCATGGCGATCTCGTAGACGCCAGGACGAACTACATGGCCGGAAAGACAGAAAACCCTGGTGCCGGAAGAATTTTGCGTACCGATTTGTCCGTAAACCGCCCCGCCTTCACGGATAATCTGCGGGACGTTCATGAGCGTTTCCACGTTGTTGACGGCGGTGGGCTGCCGGAAGAGGCCCGCCTGCGTGGGGAAAGGCGGCTTGTTGCGCGGCTCACCGCGATAGCCTTCAATGGAATTAAAGAGCGCGGTTTCTTCTCCGCAGATATAAGCGCCTGCACCCCGGCGCAGCTCGATATCGAAATGCAGGCCCCGGTTGAGGATGTTATTTCCCAGCAATCCGTGAGCGCAGGCCGCATGAATCGCATGGGCGATCCGCTCAGCCGCCAGAGGATACTCGCCTCGAAGATAGATATAGCCTTGCTGCGCGCCGGTTGCGAGGGCTGCGATGGTCATGCCTTCAATGAGCGCAAACGGATCGCCCTCCATAAGGATGCGATCTTTGAATGTGCCGGGCTCGGATTCATCGGCATTGCAGATGAGATAGTGGGCGCGGCCCGGATGGCTGTGAAGGAGGTGACGCTGAACGTGGAGCGCCTCCCATTTTTTGGCCGTGAGAAAGGCAGCGCCACCCCGGCCCAGCAGCCGTGACGCCATCACCTCTTTGATGACTCCCTCAGGCCCAAGATCCAAGGCCATGTGCAAGGCTTCATATCCGCCCTGTTGCCGATAGTCCTCTATGCTGACAGGATCGCCGTGTCCAAACCGGCGGAGCAGCCGCAACTGCGGCGACCCGGCCTGCGGTACTGAAAGCTGTGGGCTGAGAACATCGGGCTCGGCAGGCATGCGACCCCGGGCTGCGTCATCCACCAGAGACTTGATGCCTTCCGCCGTGGCTGGCGCCAGCAGCCGCTCCCGAGGCGATTCGCCGGACATGGAGACCAGAGCCGCCGGCGCGCGTTCGCACAGCCCAAGACAGGCGCTGCGGAGCCAGGTAGCGCGTCCGCCGTTGCAGGGCAAACCGGCAGGTCCAAGCTTCTTTTCCAGTTCTCCGCAAAGGGCCTCCGCGCCACGGGTCAGACAGGCAATATCGTCGCACACATGCGCAACTACGGGAGGACGCGGCAAAAGCGAGAACATTCCATAAAAGGACGCTACGCCATAAACCTCAGCAGGAGCTACATCCAATCGAATGGCCGCATAGTTGAGCGCGCCAGCACTGATCCAGCCAATGCGTGCCTGAATCGCGTGCAGCACCGGCAGCAGCAGGTGGCGTTGGGCGCGAGACTCGTGACCGCCAAAGCCGGAGCGTCCGTCGAGTTCGATGCGCCGCTGGCCACCCTTCCATCCTGATTCGGGCGCGCCTAACACGGAATCAACGGCAGCTTGTTCTTCAGAGGTGGGGCGCGCGTCCGTCAGGTGAAGGTCCAATTTGTACTCCCTGCTATTTAACTGCCGGTTCACAAATTTTATCAATGCGAATCGCGGTGGCTTTGAATTCTGATGTTCCCGATTTGGGATCGACTGCGTCTATGGTCAGATCGTTCGTGGCCACCTGGTCGTGGAAATGGGTGGTCAGGAACGCCAATCCGGGACGCAGTCCAGGATCAAAACGCACTGGCGCGACGACCGAACCGCGACGTGAACTCACCTGGACCTTTTCTCCCTCATGCAACCGGTAAAGTGTCCCGTCTTCCGGCGAAATGTCCAGCGTTTCCGCATGGCGCAACGGAGAAGAATACCGCCCGGTCTGCACACCGCTGTTGTAGGAGTCAAGACGCCGTCCCGTGGTCAGCCGGATGGGATACTGCTCATCGAGCGTGTCAACGGGCGGCTCGAATTCGACAACAGAGAAAGGCGCGCACGGCCCAACCAGCGGGTCCTGCCAGAGCCGGCCATGCAAAAACATCTCGCCGGGGTGCGATTCATCGTAGCAATTCCATTGGATGCCACCGAGCTCTTCCAGGCGACGGTAGCTCATGCCGCCATGCATGGGGCTGAGCTGGCGTACCTCATTCCAGATACATTCGGAGTTGGGTGTACCCCACTCATGGCCAAAGCGGTGGGCCAGATCGTAAATCACCTCTATATCGTCTCGAACTCCGGAAGGCGGGGGCACGGCGCGGCGTACCCGCTGCACACGGCGTTCGCTGGAGGTAACGGTGCCTTCAGTTTCGCACCAGCCGGCGGCGGCGGGCAGTATTACATCGGCTAATTCGGCGGTCTTGGTATAGAACAGATCCTGAACCACCATGAATTCCAGACCGTTCAGCAGCTTGAGCGTCCGATGACGCTCTGCCTCGGAATCGGCGGGATTCTCGCCCAGCACATAAAGAGTAGTCAGCTCGCCGCGCTCCATAGCATTGAACATGTCGCTCAGATGCCAGCCGCGTTTCGGAGGGATCCTGACACCCCAGGCGCGCTCATACCTGGCCCGCAATTCATCGTTCTCAACATGCTGGAATCCCGGCAGGCGATCCGGAATCGCTCCCATGTCTCCGCCGCCCTGGACGTTATTTTGGCCGCGCAGAGGATTCACTCCACTGCCATAGCGTCCGACATGGCCGGTGAGCAGGGCAAGATTGATCAGCGCGCAAACGTTGTCCACGGCATTGTGATGTTCGGTAATGCCAAGCGTCCAGCAAATCTGCGCGCGCGGGGCTTTGGCATACGCATGGGCCGTCTGGCGGATGATCTCGGCAGGCACTCCTGTCTCACGCTCAGCGCGTTCCAGCGTATATTTCTCCACGCATGCCCGGTACGATTCAAAGCTGCTGGTAGCATGCTCGATGAATTGCTCGTTGGCCAGGCCAGCGACGATGATCTCCTGCGCCATGGCGTTGGCTAGCGAGATATCGGAGCCCACGTCCAGGCCCAGCCAGGTGTCCGCCCATTGGGCCGAACTCGTGCGCCGAGGGTCCACCACGTAGAGCCGCGCTCCGTTGCGCACCCCCTTCAACAGATGATGAAAAAAAATGGGGTGGGTCTCACGGGCATTCGAACCCCACAGCAGGACCACATTCGTCTCTTCAATCTCGCGGTACGAACTCGTACCGCCACCCGCCCCGAATACTTTCGCCAGACCGGCGACGCTGGGGGCGTGTCAAGTCCGGTTGCAACTATCAATATTGTTGGTCCCGATCACCGAGCGAACGAACTTCTGGGCAACATAGTTGAGTTCGTTGGTTGTTTTGGAACAACTGAACATTCCAAACGTATTGGGGCCATGTTTTTCGACTTGCTTGCGGAAGCCCTGAGCTACGCGGTCCAGCGCCTCATCCCAGGTTGCCGGACGATGCCCGCCATTTTCGCGGACCAGCGGGTGAGTCAGACGGTCTTTTGATGGTGTCGCCATTGGATTTCACCTAAACCAATTTTCCCAAGCGTGGGGCAGGCGTGGATAGCATATATCAAAATCAAAGCCATGCTGCCGGCAAAAGAGCGCTTGCCCAGCTTACAACGAGGGCATAAAACATCTTGATACGATATAAATATAACCCAGCGAGGGTGCTGGCTGGCTCCAAGAGAATAGATGCGCGCCTCAGACCAGGATTTGCATTCAGGGAGTCCTGCTCCTGGCCAGCACGTTTTTAGTGAACGGCAACGCTCTGCTGCGTCGCTGTAGTCTTTATGTTGTAGACGCTCTGATCAATCGTCAGGACATACAGCGTGCCGCCATCGTCGCTGAAGTCGGCCCGGCCGATAAGCGCGGGAAAGACGAAGTGGGCAACGGACTGTAACGTGGAGGTATCGTAGAGATCCACGTTGCCTTTGCCGTTCTCCACCAGCATCTGGGCGCCGTTGGCGGAGAGGGCGCGTGCGTTTCCGAAAACCTTGCCTTTCTGGTCGCCGGATTTCAGCGAATAGACCAGCGTACGCTTTTCCGAGTCAGTGACAAGGACGGTATCCGCTGCGCAAATTGCCCTTTCGACCTGAAAGGAGAGCTTGCCCGTATCAACCAGTACGTCCCCCAGAATTTTGCCGGTGAGCGCATCCGTCACCTGCACCACGTAGCTTGTCTTCTTGTCCTGTCCGCTGCCCAGGGCGTTCCACTTGGCCGCAAGGGCCGGATTGCTTTTGGCCTCCTGCTTGATTGCATCGTAAGTCTCAATCACGGTTGATATGGTCTTGCCGGAAGGCGAGTAGGCGAAAGACGGGCGCTCTCTTTCGACTTTATGTTCCCACAGGGTCTGGTTGGTGCGGACATCGCGGGCTTGCACGATGTAGTTGCGAGTTGACTTCTTTTCGTCGTCCTCGCGCACCTTCACCATGAGATTGCCAAACTGAAAGGTACGGTCAATGGAGGCCCATTTCGGAAGCTTTGTATCAGATTCCTCAGAGGAGAGTTCATACAATTTCTTCGATTGCTTGTTGGAAGGATCAAATTCGAAGACGGTGGCAGGGTCCTTCTCCCTTTTCGGGAACCTGGCGATGAATTGGTCCTGGTCAAAGAAAGCCCCAGCCAGATCGCGCATGTAAAGCGCACGGTCCCCCGTTTCCAGCTTCCAGACGGCGCTGCGGGAGCGCCCCGATACCGCCAGCCATTTTCCGTTGCCGGAGAATGCAGTCACTCGGGCAGCGGTTAGAGGCGAATCCGGCAACTGGACCTTGGCGATCTGTTTCCTGGTCGCCATGGTGTAGAGAGAGAGTTCTCCTCCGACTTCCTCTCCGGCAAATACAGGATCGTAAATGGCAAACCCCGAAGTTTTATAGCCCATGTTCGCCTTCTTCGCGGCCAGATCTATAACGCCCATCGCCAACGCATTCGCTGGATGCACCAGAATGTAATTGCCTTTTTGGGCCGCGGAGTAGCTTCCTCCGCGGATCTCAACCTGGAATTCATCGATGACCTCTCCGGAAGGAAAGCGCAGAAGACTCAACTTTTGACCATTCAATCCGCTTTGCCGATTCAGTCCGGCCAGTTCGTCCGGGGTGACAAAGGTGAAGGAGTTCAGCGCGTCTTTAATCTTGCGCGGCAGTTTGACCTCATTCCGATTTTTCAGGTCATACGCGAAGTGGGTCTCGTTCCGGCTGATTAAGAAATAATGTTCATCGGGAGAGAACCGCATGGTGAAAAAAT
>Ga0210400_10002829_pt1 | contig 15655 bp, 8 predicted proteins | sample IncBWH26MmetaG_FD_155456 | JGI IMG/M metagenome (GOLD analysis project Ga0210400, IMG submission 155456) | Forest soil microbial communities from Barre Woods Harvard Forest LTER site, Petersham, Massachusetts, United States - Inc-BW-H-26-M | ecosystem: Environmental > Terrestrial > Soil >... | reverse complement strand
CTGCACATCCTTGAGGCCGCAGCGACCCCCTTGACGGCATGACCACCGCAGCGGACACCACCAACCTTGCCCTGTTCTGCGATTTCGAGAACATCGCCTTGGGCGTGCGCGATGCGCGCTTCGCGCAGTTCGACATCAACCGGGTGCTGGAACGGCTGCTGCTGAAGGGCTCCATCGTCGTCAAGAAAGCCTACTGCGACTGGGACCGCTACAAGGAATTCAAGGCCGGCATGCACCAGGCCGGCTTCGAGCTCATCGAGATTCCGCACGTCAAGCAGTCCGGCAAGAACTCCGCGGACATCCGCATGGTCGTGGACGCACTGGATCTGTGCTACACCAAGCCGCATGTGGAGACCTTCGTCATCATCAGCGGCGACTCCGACTTCTCGCCGCTGGTCGCGAAGCTGCGGGAGAACGACAAGGGCGTGATCGGCCTGGGCGTCAAGAACTCCACCTCGGACCTGCTGATGGCCAGCTGCGATGAGTTCATCCTTTACGATGACCTGGTGCGCGAGCAGAAACCGCGCCGCACCGGCCGGCGCAAGGCGCCGGCGACGCCCGCCGCCAGCGCGGCGGCCGCGGCGGCCGAAACGCCCGCCCACAAGGAAGAAGAGCGCGAGCATGAGCGCGAACATGATGCCTTCGACCTGGTGCTGGCGACCATCGATGCGCTGATCGCCGAACGCGGCGAGGACGAGAAGATCTGGGGCTCGATGGTCAAACAGGCGCTCAAGCGCCGCAAACCGGGCTTCAACGAAAGCTATTACGGCTTCCGTTCTTTCAACAAGCTGCTGGAGGAAGCCGCGGCACGCCGACTCATCACGCTCGAGCGCGATGACAAGTCCGGCGGCTACGTCATTCATAGCGTCGCCGATCCGGCCTGATGGCCTTCGGTGTGCTGTTTCTGGCGGCGCTGTGGGCGGGCGTCCAGAATGCACTCGCGGGCGGGGGCTCGTTTGTGACGCTGCCGGCGCTGATGTTCACCGGCATGGATGCCCGCGCCGCCAACATCACCTCGACCATCGCACTGTTTCCGGCGCAGATCGCCACGGCGCTCACCGGGCGCAGCCTGGTCACCGGGGCCGCCGGCCTGTCCTTTCGCGCGCTGATCCTCATCAGTCTGGCGGGCGGCGCGCTCGGGGCGCTGCTGTTGCTGGTCACCCCCTCGAGCTTCTTTGCGCATCTGGTGCCCTGGCTGGTGCTCTTTGCCACCCTGGTCTTCGCCTGGGGCAGCTTCGCGCCCAAGCGCGCCACCGCCGCGCACCTCTCGCGCCATGGCGCGATGGCGGCGCAGTTCGGCATTTCCATCTATGGCGGCTATTTCGGCGGCGGTATCGGCTTTCTGATGCTGGCCGCGCTGACCGCCGCCGGCCTGCTGATGCGCAATGCCGGGGCCACCAAGAACGCGCTGGCCGGCGTCATGAACGCCTCGGCGGTGCTGATTTTCATCTTCGCGCCCGAAGTGCGCTGGCTGCAGGCCGGCATTGCCAGCGCCGGCGCCATCACCGGCGGGGTGCTGGGAGGCCTGCTGCTGCACAGATTGAACGAGCGCGTCCTGCGTCTGGGCATCGTCCTGATCGGGATCGCCCTGACCGTGGGACTTTTCATCCGCGACCGTTGACAGCCGGCCCCCCACCACAATATCTTGTGTCCAACAGCGGTGCTTACCCCAAGGGGTAGGCCTAAGAGGGAATCCGGTGCGGCTTAGACGGCCAATGCCGGAGCTGCCCCGCAGCGGTATTCGGGAACGACCGGCGCCATCGCACTAAGGCTCGCTCAGGGTCCTGGGAAGCGGCGTCCAGTAGCTCGCCCACCCATGGTGGGCCCGCCCGAGAGCCCGAAGACCTGCCGTTGTGACCGCGGCTTGCCGCGGTGTGGCTCGGGCTCTCGTGGGAGGGGCTGGCGGATTCGGGTACGGACTTGGCGTCCGCAGCACCCGCATTCCCTCAATCCGTCCGCAAACAGCCCGCAAAGCCTGCGGGGCACGACCCCTCGGGCGCAGATCGGGGGGATGGGCAATGTCTTTGGAAACATCCGATACGGTCGCCGCAGGCGGCGGCCTCAACCAGTCCAGTTTTCGGCTGACGCCGCCCAATGCGGCCCGCAATCCCATGGGCGTCACCAAGCGCAACGGCAGTCGCGAGCCCGTGGACGTGAACAAGATCGTCCGGGCCGTGACCCGTTGCTGCGACGGGCTGCACGATGTGGATCCGATGCGCGTGGCGCTGAAGACCATCGCGGGGCTGTACGACGGCGCCACCACCCGCGAGCTCGACGAACTGTCGATCCGCACCGCCGCCTCGTTCATTTTCGAGGAGCCCGAATACTCACGCCTCGCCGCGCGGCTGTTGTCCGACTTCGTCGACAAGGAGGTGCAGGGCCAGGGCGTGCACTCCTTCTCGCAATCCATCCGCCAGGGGTTTGATGTTGGCCTGATCAACGAGCGGGTGCTGGCGTTCGTGGAAGCCAATGCCCGCAAGCTCAATGCGGCGATCGAGGCCACGCGCACCCACCAGCTCGAGTACTTCGGCTTAAGGACACTCTATGACCGCTACCTGTTGCGCCATCCGACTCGCCGTGGCGTGCTGGAGAATCCCCAGTACTTCTGGATGCGCATCGCGGTCGCGCTCGCACCGACCGTGCACGAGGCCATCGAGCTATACCACCTATGCTCAGGCCTGGACTACATCCCGAGTTCCCCGACGCTGTTCAATGCCGGAACGCGGCACGAGCAGCTGTCCAGTTGCTTCCTCCTCGACTCTCCCGAGGATTCGCTGGAATCCATCTACGATCGCTACAAGGATGTGGCATTGCTGTCGAAGTTCTCCGGCGGTATCGGTATCGCCTGGCATCGTGTGCGCTCGGAAGGTTCGCTGATCCGCGCCACCAATGGCCTCTCCAACGGCATCGTGCCCTGGCTGAAGACGCTCGACTCCTCGGTCGCGGCCGTCAACCAGGGCGGCAAACGCAAGGGCGCCGCCTGTGCCTACCTCGAACCCTGGCATGCCGATATCGAGTCCTTCCTGGAGCTGCGCGACAACACCGGGGATGACGCCCGCCGCACGCATCACCTGAACCTCGCCAACTGGATACCGGATCTGTTCATGCGCCGCGTGGAAGAGGACGGCCAGTGGTCGCTGTTCGACCCCAGCACGGTACCGGACCTGCCGGATCTGTTCGGGCCGGCCTTCGAGGCCGCCTATGCCCAGGCCGAGGCGCAGGGACTGGCCCGCAAGAGCCTGCGCGCACGCGACTTGTATGGCCGGATGATGCGCACCCTCGCGCAGACCGGCAATGGCTGGATGACCTTCAAGGATAAATCCAACCGCGCCTGCAACCAGACCGCGCAGCCCGGCCATACCGTGCATCTGTCGAACCTCTGCACGGAAATCCTGGAAGTCACCAGCGGTGGCGAAACCGCCGTGTGCAACCTGGGCTCCATCAATCTCGCGCACCATCTGGGTCGGGACGGCTTTGACTTCGAGAAGCTCGCGCACACCGTGGACATTGCGGTGCGCCAGCTGGACCGGGTCATTGATCTGAACTTCTATCCGATCGGCACGACCCGGGCCTCGAACATGCGCTGGCGCCCCGTGGGCTTAGGATTAATGGGTCTGCAGGATGTGTTCTTCCGGCTGCGCCTGGCCTTTGACAGCCCGGCCGCCCGCGAACTCTCGACGCGCATTTCGCGCAACATCTACTTTCACGCCCTGCATGCCTCCATGCAGCTGGCCCGCGAGAAAGGCCCGCATGAGGCCTTCCCGCTGACGCGCGCGGCGCGCGGTGAACTGCAGCCCGAGGCCTGGGAGGTGGTGCCGGATGCCGATCTGCCCTGGGAAACCCTGCGCGCGGAAATCGCCGCCCATGGCCTGCGCAACAGCCTGCTGATCGCCATTGCACCCACGGCGACCATCGCCTCGATCGCCGGCTGCTGCGAGTGCATCGAGCCGCAGATCTCGAATCTGTTCAAACGCGAGACCCTCTCCGGGGACTTCCTGCAGGTGAACCGCTACCTGGTGGAGGAACTGAAGCAGCTGGGCCTGTGGACCGAGGAGCTGCGCAATGCCATCAAGCTCGCCGACGGCTCCATCCAGGGACTCGCCGAACTGCCCGAGGAGCTGCGGGACATCTACCGCACGGCCTGGGAGGTGCCCATGCGCTCCCTCATCGACCTGGCCGCCGAGCGCGGCCCCTACATCGATCAGAGCCAGTCCCTGAACCTGTTCATGGAGAATCCGGAAATCGGCCGCCTGTCCTCCATGTATATGTACGCCTGGAAACGGGGGCTCAAGACCACCTACTACCTGCGGTCGCGCCCGGCCACTCAGATCACCAAGACCACGGTGCGCGCCAGCGCCCCGGCGAGTGAAGCCCAGGTCATCGCCTGCTCCCTTGAAAATCCGGAAAGCTGCGAGGCCTGCCAATGAGTACCGCGCCGTGCCTGCTGGATCCCGGTTTTGATCTGACGCTGCGGCCGATGCGCTATCCGCGTTTCTATGAGATGTACCGCGGGGCCATCAAGAACACCTGGAGCGTCGAGGAGATCGACTTCCAGATCGACCTGGGGCACCTGCGCACCCGCATGACGCCGGCCGAGCGGCACCTGATCGAACGCCTGGTGGCCTTCTTCGCCACCGGCGACTCCATCGTCTCCAACAACCTCGTGATCAGCCTCTACCGGCATATCAATGCGCCCGAGGCGCGCATGTACCTGTCGCGGCAGCTGTTCGAGGAAGCCTTGCATGTGCAGTTCTACTTGACGCTGCTGGACAACTACGTCAGCGACCCGGAACGGCGTGCACAGGCCTTCGCGGCGGTTGAGAACATCCCCTCGATCCGCCGCAAGGCGCAGTTCTGCCAGCGCTGGATGGATGAAGTATCGTCCTTGGCTCGCATCAGTAACGCCGATGACAAGCGGCGCTTCCTGCTGAACCTGACCTGCTTCGCGGCTTGCATCGAAGGCCTGTTCTTCTTCGGTGCCTTCGCCTACGTGTATTTCCTGCGCTCACGGGGGCTGCTGCCGGGGCTTGCGGCCGGCACCGCCTGGGTGTTCCGCGATGAAAGCGCCCATATGGGTTTTGCTTTCGAAGTCCTGCGTACCGTGCGCGCCGAAGAGCCGGATCTGTTCGATGCGGACTGGGCGCGCCAGGTGCTGCAGATGATCGAGGAGGCGGTGGAGTGCGAATGCGAGTTCGCCGAGGATGTGCTGGCGGGCGGAGTCGTGGGCATGACCCGGGCCGAAATGCGCCACTACCTGGAATATGTGGCCGACCAGCGCCTGACCATGCTGGGTCTGCCGCCCCGCTACCACGCCCGCAATCCCTTCTCCTTCATGGAACTGCAGGACGTGCAGGAACTCACCAATTTCTTCGAGCGCCGGGTCTCGGCCTACCAGGTGGGCGTCAAGGGAGAAATTTGCTTTGATGCAACATTCTAGGGGGCGCGCCTCCCCCGGTTGAGAATTCAACGCCGCCCCGCCCCGCGCAGGACGCCGCGCCATGCACCGGTGTAGCATGGCGCCGAGTCATGAGGGGGTGAAGAATGGGTCTGCTGTCTCGATCCCGGACCATTGCCGGTCCGGGTTACAACCGCTGGCTGGTGCCCCCCGCGGCACTGTGCATCCATCTGTGTATCGGCCAGGCCTACGCGTTCAGCGTCTTCAACCTGCCGTTGACCAAGCTGCTCGGTATTTCCAAGTCCATCCCCGGTGATTGGAAACTCACGGACGTCGGCTGGATTTTCTCCATTGCCATCATCTTCCTGGGGGCCTCCGCGGCAGTATTCGGGCGCTGGGTCGAGGAAGGCGGCCCGCGGCGCGCCATGTTCACGGCCGGCCTGTGTTTTGGTTTGGGATTCGTGGTCTCGGCGGTGGGCGTCAACCTGCACCAGCTGTGGCTGGTGTTCCTCGGCTATGGGGTGCTCGGCGGAACCGGCCTGGGGCTGGGCTACATCTCGCCGGTGTCGACGCTGATCAAGTGGTTTCCGGACCGTCCGGGCATGGCCACCGGCATGGCCATCATGGGCTTTGGCGGCGGCGCCTTCATCGCCTCCCCGCTGTCGGTGTGGCTGATGCAGAAGTTCTCGACGCCCGTGCATGTAGGCATCGCCGAAACCTTTCTGGTGCTGGGTGCCGGCTACTTTGTGTTCATGATGTTTGGCGCCGCCCTGGTGCGGGTGCCGGGACCGGACTTCAAGCCCGCAGCGGCCGCCGCTGCGCCTCGCAAACTGATCAGCACGCACGATGTGTACGTCTATGATGCCCTGAAGACTCCGCAGTTCTGGTTGCTGTGGGGCGTGCTGTGCATGAACGTGAGCGCGGGCATCGGAGTGTTGGGCCAGGCCTCGGCGATGAGTCAGGAGATCTTTCCGGGACGCGTGACCGCCGTGGCCGCGGCCGGTTTCGTGGGCCTGCTCAGCCTGTTCAATATGGCGGGACGTTTCTTCTGGGCCTCGACCTCGGATCTGATCGGGCGGCGCAACACCTATTTCTGTTTCTTCATCCTGGGCCTGGTGCTCTACAGTCTGGTGCCGCAGACCGGTGCGCTCGGGAGCGTCCCCCTGTTCGTCGGCTGCTTCGCCATCATCATCAGCATGTACGGCGGCGGCTTCGCGACCATCCCCGCCTATCTGCGCGATATCTTCGGGACGCGGTATGTGGGCGCCATCCACGGCATGCTGCTCACCGCCTGGTCGGTGGCCGGCGTGCTCGGCCCGGTGCTGGTCAACTACATCCGTCAGTACCAGATCGACCGCGGCGTCCCCAAGGCACAGGCCTACAACACCACGATGTACATCCTGGCCGGACTGCTCGTCGTGGGGCTGCTCTGCAATCTTTGCGTCAAGGCCGTCGATGCGCGCTTTCACATGAAGCCGGATGATGCACGGGCGGCAGTGCCCGGCGTCGTGGCCGGGGCGGCGGGCCAGGTCGCGGTGAACGGCACCGCGACCTCACCGGTTGCCGTACTGATGGCCTGGGTTCTGGTCGGTATTCCGCTCGTCTGGGGCGTCTACGAGACCGTGCTCAACGCCATGAAGCTATTCAAGTAGGATAACCTGAGTGATGGGTGTTGCCGGAACCGCCCTGTGTCACAACGTCCGATTGACATCTCCGTTTATTCCTATCAGCCCCCGCTACCGGTAACTCCGGTGGGGGGCTCACGGTTATGGGCGCGGACGTATCGGATCGTTCGAGGCGCGGTCGCAGCATCGATCTGCCTGGTAGCCCATATTTTCCTTTATGAAACCGTCATCTGGAGCGCCGGAGCACCAGAACACTCACCAGGAGATCTGCCGGCACGCATCAGCGTGGCCAGCGAGTCGGACCAGGAGACGATGCAATGGATTGCGCTTGACCCACAGGCCCTCACCGATGCGTCCCGGCCGAAGCTGAACCTGCCAACCAGCCACTTCCAGCCGCTCGATGTGCACAAGACCCTGGAGAAGGTCGCCCTGCTAATTCCGGACGTGGACCTGCCGGTCACGCCAGATGCGACGGTTGCCGATGCCGGCCGCCTCTCGGCAATGTACGGACGGTACATTGGACAAATCACCGCTCGGATTGATCGCGCCTGGCTACGCCCGCGAACGCCAATTGGTGCCAGTTCCTTTTCCTGTCAAGTTGCAGTCAATCAGGATGCGGTCGGCAATGTGATGCAGACTGTGCTCGAGCAATGCGACGGCGATACCCGCTGGCAGCTCTCCCTGGTGCAGGCGATTCAGTCCGCTTCTCCGCTACCCGCCCCACCCGATCCGGATGTCTTCAGCCGAACGCTGCATCTCGCATTCACCGCTGAGGCGTATTCCCCGAATAGGTCGCCTGATGAATATGAGCCGGAAGCCGTCGCGCGCATTGTGCAAGACGCCCAGGCAGCAAGGACAGCCGATATCGCGCTACAGCATTTCGCAGATTCGCAGGGCTCGCGCGCCATTGGTCTCACAATCAAAGGTGATCGCAAGACCGTTGAATTCCAGAATACCGCAAGCCGAGCAAACGAATCCGACATCGCATCGCAGCGGTAACGCATCCCGTCACAGCACGGTGGGCGATTTGAACGCTTAGTACTGGACCGCTCGCATGTACTGAACTGCGTTCGATCCGGCGGCTCCAGTTTTCGCAATGGCGACCTTTCCTCCGAATCCTGTCTTTTTCACACTTAATCGCTGCACGGGCTCAGTGCGGTGGCTGCTTTTCTATCCGCTTGCGCGCCATTTGATCTTGCCTATTGTCTGACCGAACTCGCTGAGTGCTTTGTGATCTTTGTTGCTTCGCGGATGCGTCACGCCCAGGTCGCTGCTTTGCAGCGGCGGTTCGTCTTGCGTCTGACAGGTGTCATCAGACGATGGTGCGCAGCATGATTGCGCGCGGTGCGTTTGAAGTTCTGTCATTTTGAAAAATAGTATCCAGTTGAACATTCCGATTCACACGGCCAGCGATTAGGGATTTGCGGGTAGCAGGTTCTGACAAAGTCAATCTTCGCGACAGACGCGCGACGGACCAATTGCCTTGCACGGAAGCTGGAGGCTGGACCTCGTCTTGAAGAAGAACGCTGGAACCAGTTAGATGAGACAGATTCGATCCTCGTAGCAGAAACACTCTAGTCACTCGCATCGATCGGCCGCGTGCGGCATGCCTGCCGGTCAGGGCAGACTTCCGGATTGTGTACGCAACGTTGGTCGCGCGGCGACTTGGGGGACTTCGATGCCTGGGATGCATAGCCGAGTGAAACTGCTTCCGACCTGGCTTCGCCTGTTGTGCGGCATTGCAATCGCGCTGCTATTCGCTAACACCTGTGCCGCCGGAACCGCGACCTACAATTACGACGCCAACGGGCGTCCTTCGGGTATTACCTACGACAACGGGGTGGCGATTACTTACCAAGTTGACGCCAATGGCAATCGTACGATTATTGCCCTTACCGGAAATGTGACGCCTCCCAGCGCACCTGGTGCGCTGACATTCACCTCGGTGACAACGTCCTCCGCCGTGGCCAACTGGGGGGCGGCCACGCCTGCGGGCACGGCATCCATTGCGGGCTATGACTACCAGGTGAATGCGGGACTGTGGACCTCCCTTGGAAACGTCCTGTCGGTCTCGTTGACGGGACTCACGATGAATACAACCTATACGGTTGCGGTTCGTGCCCGGGATTCAGCGGGTAATGTCGGAGCACCGGTGTCCGGATCGGTCACTCCCGTGGACAATGTTCCACCGTCAGCCACCGGAACACCGGTCATTTCAGCAGTTGGGGGTACGACCGCGACTGCAACCTGGACTTCGGCCACCGACAATATCGGTGTCACCGGATATGAATACTCCATCAACGGCGGATCAAGTTGGACCAGCGTCAGTACGGCGCTATCGGTAAACCTAGCGGGCCTCACCAGCTATACGGGATACACCTTCTATGTGCGCGCCTTTGATGCGGCGGGCAATCGAGGTGCTGCGTCATCCGCCTCCTTTACCACGACCGACATCACGCCGCCCTCCGCACCGAGCACGCCTACAGTCTCAAATCTCGGTGCAACCACGGTAACACTCAGCTGGACCGCGTCCTCGGACAATGCGGGGGTGACAGGATATGAATATTCCATCAATGCTGGATCGACTTGGACCGGGGTCGGCACCGCATTGACGGTGAACCTGAGCGGATTGACTCCCGCGGTGACCTACACATTCTACGTACGCGCATTTGATGCAGCCGGGAATCGGGGCGCCCAGTCCTCGGTTTCTTTCCGACCGACCGATACAACTCCTCCGTCTGCGCCGGGAACGCCCACGATGTCGAGCATTGCGGCGACATCGGCCATCGCCAGTTGGACCGCCTCCTCAGACAATGTCGGTGTCAGCGGGTATGAGTACTCGATGAACGGCGGATCGACTTGGACCGGGGTGGGTAATGTCTTGACGGTGAATCTCACGGGCTTAAGCGCCGGTGTGAGCTACACATTCTCCGTGCGGGCGTTTGATGCGGCCGGCAATCGCAGCGCGCAATCCTCTGTCACCTTCAGCACGGTGGATAACGTGCCGCCCTCCGCCCCCGGCACTCCGAGCGTAGCGAGCCTCGGAGCAACCACCGCGACCCTCAATTGGTCCGCGGCCACTGACAATGTGGGCGTGACAGGGTATGAGTATTCCATCAATGGTGGCTCGAGTTGGACCGGGATCGGTACTGCCTTGACCGTCAACCTTACCGGTTTGACCCCCGGGGTGACCTACACATTCTATGTGCGCGCCTTTGATGCGGCCGGCAACCGGGGCGCGACGTCCTCTGTCTCCTTCCGGCCCACCGATACCACGCCCCCGTCTGCGCCGGGAACGCCCACCATGTCGAGCATAACGGCGACATCGGCCGTGGCCACCTGGACCGCGGCCACGGACAATGTCGGTGTCACCGGGTATGAGTATTCGATTAATGGTGGATCGAGCTGGACCGGCGTCGGTACTGCGCTGTCAGTGAGTCTTTCAGGTCTGAGTCCCGTGACCGCCTACACTTTCTACGTGAGGGCATTCGATGCTGCCGGCAACCGGAGCACCTCCACTTCTGCCGGATTCACGACATCCGCGCCGATCATGACGGTTGGAACATACTCTTCAGGCGGGGTCTCCGCGTACGGGTTCACATCGGGCTACGAGGGCTCGATTAGCCCACTGGCGCTGTCCAGCACACTGAATTTTGCAGAAGTGGCGGACCTCTACTCGCCCGGCTATCCACCATATGTTCCCGCCTCGCAAACGTCCGGGTTGTACATATCTGGGTTTACGGCGGACCCCGGCATAAATTGGCTGGTGTCTGTGACAGCCAATGGAGTCACGCGAACCGCCGCATCCGCGTCGTATTCCTACTCCAATGGAACCGCTTACTGGCTGTTCGCGAACATCTTCGGACTCCAATGGATTTCCGGAGGCACCACTCCCGTGACGGTCATACACAATTGAGCGGTCACCACTTTTCGGCGAAAAGGAAACACCCATGAGGATCGGCAAGGTAATCCCATTATTAGTCGCCGTCGCAATGATGTCCTTGAACGTCGAGAATGCCATGGCCCAGGTGGTACCGCTGCAGGACGGATCTTCGTTGATCCTCAAGGTCACCGTGACCGCGCAAGCCGTTACCGCATCACGATCTGAGCTATTGACGGCTGTGAAGAACCTTGCACCCGGCCTGCAGTTCATCTACCCGCAACCGATCACTCAGATTCAATTCGTAAATCCGGCTGACGGCTCCGTCGTCGCGACATTTTTTCCATCGGACTGGCAGTGACGACTACACCCGGTCGATTGAGTCCTTTCAAGACACGTCGCCAATTTGAGTCAAACGCACTATGAATTCGAACAATAGACAAGTCTCAAGCGGCTCGATGCATGGTCGGTTCGGACCAACTGCTTGGTTGCGACCTGAATTCATGAAGTCGCTGTTGATGTTGGCCGTCACCGCAACCTGCGTGGGCTTGACGAGCATTGCAGCCGCGACCGTCGCGGGTCGGACAGCCGGTATGTTCGCGGTAGACCCCTTTGGCGAGGCCAACTACACGATCCCGATTTGGGCACCTCGAGGTCCAAACGGACTGCAACCCACCATTGCACTGACATACAACAGCGCTCAGGGCGATGGCTATGTCGGCGTCGGATGGACTGTTTCCGGCATCAGCGCGATCACGCGCTGCGACCGAACCGTTGCTCAGGACGGTACAGCCGCTGCGGTGACAGGCGCTGCCAACGATGCCTTCTGCCTTGATGGTCAACGCCTGCAACCAACGAGCCCGTACGGAGAGGGTGAAACCTTTCAGACTGAAGTTGCAACCTTTCAGAATGTGATCGCTCATGGATGGACATCCTTCGGTCCCACATACTTTGTGATACAGGCACCCAACGGAGTTCAGTACGAGTACGGCAATACAGCCAGCTCTGCCGTACCCACGCAAATTGCACCGATGGCGTGGTATCTGGACAAAGTCACGGACACGGCCGGCAACACGATGACGTACACGTACATTAACTCCAACAATACCGCGGTCCCCAACACGATCTCGTGGACACCCGCGAGCCATGGCTCATCCCAGTACAACTATACAATGCAGTTCAACTACATCGCGAACAATGCCGCCACTTCCTATGCCGGCTACGTCGCGGGCACACCCGTTACCAACACTCAGCTCTTGAATTACATTGCGATTTCCAGTTCCGGCACGGTGTTGAAACAGTACAACCTCACCTACACCACCCCAACGCCGACGGGTCGCAACCTACTCGCCTCGGTACAGGAGTGTGCGGACTCCACCCAAAGCTACTGTCTGTTACCAACGACGGCGACATACCAGAACACCACGTTTGGTCTTTCGACCTCGGCGAGTACGGCGTTGGGCAGCGGTGTGCAGAACGTCATGACGATGTATGATTTCAACAACGACGGTATTCCCGACCTCCTGTATTACAACGGCACCAACTGGTACGTCGCATTCGGCAATGGAAACGGCTATGGCGCACCGGTTAATACGGGACTCACCGCGCCGAGTGCCGCCTTGGTTGCGGGGAGGAGCTTGTTGGGATCCCATCAAGATGGCATCCTCGCTCAAAACGCCGGCAGCTGGTGGTTCTATTCGTGGAATGGCTCTGCCTTTGCGGGGGTCAATACCGGCATAGCAGTAGACACCGCTGCATCTGTTGCCCTCATCGACGTGAATGGGGATGGGCTGCCGGATTTCGTATTCTTTTACGCGACCAGTGGTTCCGCACACATCACGACGCGGCTGAACACCAGCACGGGGAGCAGCTTAAGTTTCGCCGCTGCGGTGTCCGCATTCACCGACCCCGCTTTCTCGACATACGGCTCCATGTTTTCGCCGTCCAACTATTTTCCAAACTCGCTCCGGTCCTGGGATTTCGACGGCGATGGGCGTCAGGACGTCGTGTTCTATGGATATTCGCCCTACTGCCAGGTTTACACCCAAGGGATCTGCACGCAATACGGGGTCAATTCCGAGTCCCTCACCTTGCTCGGACAACAAAACGGCACATTTACCGCAGTGTCTGGGGGCCCACTCGGGACCAGCTCTCCCCCACGGATGATCAATTGGAATAACGATAAATGTACTGACATCGCGTATGGCAGCGTGGTGTACGTATCCGCTTGCAATGGAAGCGCCGCGGGAACAGTTACCCTTGCTGGCGAAATTCAGGGAACAATGGATGTCGATGGCGACGGCCGCACGGATGCCATCATTTCCGTGAACAATACTCTCGCCGTGCAGTTTTCCACCGGCGTGGGAGTCAACCCGACTCCTCAGACCCTGAATATCCCCTTAGGCATTGGCACCTATGGCAGCATCAAGGCAGACGGGTCCGGATTGGATGAACTCGCCTGTTTGGGGTGTACGACCAATGCGCTCACCTACTACCCTCGCAGTAGTCCGGGCACGCCACCGGATCTGCTCACGCAAGTAAAAGATGGCAATGGTAATTGCGTTCAGCCGAATTACGTCTCGATCTCGCAAGTTCCGAACAGCCATTACACTCCGGGTACCGATGCGCCGGCGGGCTCAGGCTACGTCAACTACAACGACAGTCTTTACGTCGTCGGCCAAGTCACGTTCAGCGACCCCAGCACGACAAGTGGCACCTACCAGCAGACCTACAGCTATGCGGATGGGTGGCAGAATACGCAGGGGCGCGGATTCGTGGGCTTCGGTTCCCAAACGGTGTGTGACTCACGAAACGGCGTCTGGGAGACGCGGACCTATTCGCATGATCCCACTGGGTTTCCGCTTGTCGGCATGCCTGCAAGCGACACAAAGTATCAGTCCGCGAATGCGTTATGCGTAGCGTCGGGATTGACAATCTCCGGCTTGGCCCGTACTCCGACGAAGGAAACCTTTAACTCAACCCTCGGCACACAACGGTACTTCCCGTACAGCTCCAGCGACACGCAAAGCATCTACGAAGTCGAGGTCGGCGGTTCCAAGAACGGTCAGCTTATTACGACCAAGGTCGTGACCTATGGACAGCCAGACTTCTACGGAAACTTCCCGAGCATAACCACAATCATCACAGATAACGACGCGGGACAGGGGAGTTGGACTAGCGCGATTGCAACTCAGTACCAGACGCCAGATTTAACCAATTGGTGCGTGAATCTTCCGTCTCAAATAACGGTCACGCAATCAGCAACCACGGGCGCTACGGTGACGCAGGCAGCCCAATATGCCAAGGACCCAGTGGCAACCACCTGCCGCAACACGGCCGTCACGCGCGGGGGATCGAACGCGAGCTATAACGTCGCCGAAACGTTCACCTTCGATACATTCGGGAATATCAGCAGTGATTCAATAACCGGCCTAAACATAGCCCGTACCACTACCACGAGTTGGATCTCGGTGAGCTCGGCCGGGCAGAATCCCGTGTCGGTTCAAGATCCGGGCGGCGCGGTGACTCAGTACGTTTACAATCCATCCGGTACTGTCGCTTCAGTGACTGACCCCAATAACCTCCTGACTCAATACAGTTACGACGGGTTCGGGCGTGTGACCCAGGCAACCCGGCCGGACAGGACCTATACCACATCTCTATATCAAGACTGCTCCGCGTTGAGCGCCTGCCTTATTGGCAGCCATGCAGTATACGTAACGCATTACACCTACAATGCCGACGGCTCCATACAGTCGGGCTGGATAGATTTGGCGGATGCCGCAGACCGCCCGCTGGTTACAACTGCGAACTTGGTGGATGGCACGTCTTCGCGCAATGAGGATCGGTACGACCCTCTGGGACGTGTGATGCAGCAGGCGGCCCCGTGCGTCTGGTCCGGATTCACCACGCCATGCGGCTCGTGGGTCACGGTCAGTCACGATCTGCGCAACCGAGTCTTGAATGTACAACATCCTGGTGCTCCGCCAACGGCGTATGACTACCAAGGCCGCACAACTATTATCACTGACTCCAATGGGCACGCCAGGACGTTGGTAAGCGACGTTCACCACTGGCTGCGGCAGACAACGGACGCCGCTGGCACGTATACTGTGCATCTGTCCTACGATGCGGCGGGCGACAAGACCCTGGTAACCGACGGCACCGGAGCAACCTTGTGGCAGGCGAATTCCTACATTTATGGTGTGCGTCCGTTCCTTTCGAGCGAGACAGATCTATATCGCGGGACGTGGAACTACACGCCTGATGCGCTGGGTAACATCACAAGCTGGACTGATCCCAAGAATCAACCCTTCTCAGCGACATACGACGGTTTGTCACGTCTCGTTTCAAGGACGGAACCAGACCTATTCACACAATGGATTTGGGGAAACTCCGTGGCAAGTGCCAATGTCGGCCAGCTGCAGTCTGTATGCACGGGCACTGGTGTGAATCCTTTAAGCTGCGCCGCATCTCCGGGCTATTCGGAAAGTGAGACTTATGACTCGTTGGGGCGCCTGTCCACGCGGGCGATCACCATACCGAACGGCACCAACGGTACGATCTATACCTACGGCTTTGCCTATAACTCAAACTCAGGCCTACCGGACACATTGACCTATCCGACCACTCCCGCCGGCCCGGCGCTTAGAATTCAGTACCAATATAACTTGGGAGTGGTGCAATCCGTCACCGACCTCACCGATTCACTCTCCTCCCCACTCTGGACAGCGAACACCGAGAATCCAGTCGGAC
>Ga0210400_10002827_pt1 | contig 15655 bp, 18 predicted proteins | sample IncBWH26MmetaG_FD_155456 | JGI IMG/M metagenome (GOLD analysis project Ga0210400, IMG submission 155456) | Forest soil microbial communities from Barre Woods Harvard Forest LTER site, Petersham, Massachusetts, United States - Inc-BW-H-26-M | ecosystem: Environmental > Terrestrial > Soil >... | reverse complement strand
ATGGATTATGATCTGGGATACTTCGATCTGGAGACCCGCGTGTTGGAACCGCTTGAAAATCCGTTCGGCCCAAAAGTGTTACCTATGTGATCGGTACGTTGTGTAACCCATGTCTCCGGGCTGGACCGAAATCAAATGGTGGGGCACTACGCGGTATTTTGAACCACTCAACCCGGATGCGGACATTCATTCAGCGGTTTGGAACGCGGGTCAACTAACTCTTGACGATAACCGCCGCTTTATTCCAAAGGTCTTCGTATATCTTGCGCATCGTGGGAACCAAGGGCGTGCTCAGTTCCACCATGTAGGTAGGCTTTTTCCTTGCCGCATCTTTGATTGACTGACCCACCGCCCAACACCGGTCATCAACAAAAATATGACGGTCATGCACGTCCGGGCCACTTCGCAGTTCCACACTGTGACTTGTCGCATATTTCTTTGCCACTGCTTCAAGGTTCCCCCTCAACTGGTCCGTCAAGAGACGAAACGTTACGCCGGGTCGCACGGTGGCTGCATACAGTTCAAACACTTCAGGGTTCAGGTAGTTATCCACAATGAATATGTCCGTTTTCGCCGCGCTCATGATGTCTTTCAGGTCTTTATAGAACGCCCATTCATCTCCTGCGTCGTAGGCTCCCCGTATTTCCGATTCCGGTAGCAGCACTTCTATTTCGGAAATCGAACTGCGAAGCAGTGCCTCATATGCGGCAATTCTCTGTTGGTAGTTTTGCTCCTGCTGCCAAGGAGAAACCCCCATGATATTGTGAACACCAGCAGAACGTGCGCTATAGAAGTTTGAAACGTTGTGACTTTGTTCGCCGAAACCGTTTATGACCGCAGCCTCTGTTAGCTGCGCCCATGCGTCTTCCTCATTGTTCACTTCCCTATAATGCTTCTTACCCTTGAAAAGCTCTAGCTTTTCCAGTTGCTGCTTCAATACACGAAGTGTTTGTTCTGGTGTCCAAGTTGGACCTTTCGGGGCCTGTTTTTTGACCACTGTAGCCTACCTTTCCTAGTTGCACGGATTATACCGAGCGTCAGTATGGCCAGAGAAACAAAATAAAAATGGCCCGGCAACTCCGAAGAGTGCCGGGCCGATTCTTTTAACGTCCGTTCCTGCTCGCACCACGGGAAGCTGCTGCACCCATAGCCGAACTTAGTTGTGCCTGTGACTTCTTAAAGCTGTCTACGTCAGTCACGCCGTGAATGTGCATCTGCACCGTGGTGTTGTTTACTTGCCCGTGGCTACCAGAAACAGAGGGAACGATGGTGCCCGCGCTTCGGGGCACAAACAACTCTGGCTGTCTCTCACCAACTACGTATGCCCGGCCCGGCTGAACATCGCCACCGTCTGCCAAGAACCCACTGATGAATGACCCGATGCTGCCGAAGATTCCACCAGCACTGTGCCCAACACTGTTGAGCAATCCCCCCAAGCCACCGAACATGCCGCCACCAGCACCAGCAGACCCTGCCGTTGCACCACCCAAACCAAGAACACCAAGATTAGGAAGGGGAAGGTTGCCAAGGCCGCCGATACCGGGCAAACCTGCTTCAGTTGCGAACTGAACCCACAGCGCATTCTGTGAGGTAGAACCGTCAGGCTTGGTGCCGTCAAGACCAAGGAAGCCAATCAAAGAACTCTCACCCTTCTTGAGTACAGAAGACGTGAGGCTCTCCGTCAGGCTCTGGCCGATCTTCTGAAGGCTCATTGTCTTGCCAGTGGCAATAAACTGGACAAGCTGTTGGTTCAGCCCTTCGATTGCGCTGCCGATGTCTGAAGTAATAGATGCCGCAAAGTCTTGGCCACTGGCCTTGATCTTTGTGAACATGTTTGAAAATGCATCCTGAAAAGTGCTGCTGCCAGTCTGTTCACGGAGACGTTTCAAACCGTCAAAGCGTTCCTGCTGAATTCTCAGGAAAACATTTTTGGCGTCTTCTTCACTGACTTCACCAAGAGCAAGCATTGCCTGAAGCTTTGCAAGCTGGGCATCGTAGTCAGCGTTGATGCTGTCTGCCGTCCCTTGAGACTGCTGTTTCCATTTGTCGTTGAAGTCTTTGATGTAATCAGCGCCAACGCTCAGGCTTTTTCCAAGCTCGGGAATCTGGGCAGTGTCAGTCAGGAAGCTTGACTTCCCAAGATCGGGCGCGCCTTCCAGCGGGTCTTTGCCCGGTTGTTTTCCGAACAGGGCTTCAATCCCTTTGGTTGGGTCAATTGGCGTGTTGTTCTTCAGATTCGGCTTCACGTTGAATGAGCCATCGCTGAAAGACTGTTGAATAGCTGCGTAGGATGCAGCCAGACGCTTCGTGTTTTCCACACGCAACGCTTCCAAGTCAGCCGCTTTTTGCAAGCCCGGAAGCGAATCGAAGATTTTGGTTGCGGCATCGAAGTTATGCACATCAATCTCTGCCGTCATCTTTGCGCGTGCCTGTTCCAGAGCGTAGGCAGCACTGCCACCGGCCTTCAACTTGTCAAAGGCTTCCTCTTGCAGCGCCAGTTGCTTTTCTAGCGTGGAACGCTTTGCTTCTTCCGCATCTGTTTCCTTATGGGCTTCATTCGCTGACACTGCTCTTTGGACGTTCAGTTCTGCAACTGCTTTTGCCGCGCCTGCTGGCCCATCAAGAAGCGCGCCTTTGAAACCAGCGAACGCCGCACCCCAGTCAGTTGAATTGAACTTCGTGAGCACAGGAAGTACGCCCTGCTCCATCGTGACTTTGAAGTGTTGCCACTGAAGGTCAAGTTGGACAGTAGACTGCTTGTACTTTTCCATTGCCTCAACAGATTCTTTGCCGATCTTCGGACCGAATTTGTCTACAAGGTCGTTGAATTCGCGGATACCTTCAGCGCCCTTGTCAAGAAACGGAATCATCTGCAAGCCGCTCTTGCCGAACAACTGCACAGCAAGTGCAGCCTTCTCAGGACCGTCTTCCATCGCTTTGAAGGCGTCTGCTGCTTGCAGCAGGGCTTCTTTGTTGGTCTTCGCGGTGACGCCAAGCTCTTTCAGGAGCGCGCCTGCTGCCGCGTTTTTTCCCACGCCCGCTACGGCAGAGTCAAATTTCCGCATAGCCGTAACCATGTCTTCCAGCGACACGCCAACGGTCTTGCCCGCTGCCTCAAACACCTGAAGATCACGGGTGCTGATGCCGGTCTTTTGCGAAATGAGGCTGAATCGTTCAACAATTTCAGCGCCGCCTTTGGCAAGTTCAGCCATGCTAACAGCGGCTGCGATTCCAGCAGCAGCCACCGCGCCAAGCGCAGTGACACCAAGGGCGAGTCCACCTGAACTCTTGCCGATACCGTCAAAAGCCTCCCCAACACTGCGGGAAAGCTCCCCAGCTAAGGAACCAAACTGACCAAACGACGCGAACACGCCTTGCAGGCTACTGCCGATCTTCGCGCCCATTTCATCGAAGCTTTTGGCAATCTCTTTGGAGGCCTTACGTCCCTCATAGCTGGCCTTGCTCATCCCTTCGATGAAGCCGCCAGTTGAAGCCACTAGCTCTACTACGATACTTCCCAAACTTATCGCCACTTCGTTACCCTATCTTTCTCAAAACTGTGTGTGTTGCTGTCTGCCGGTCATGCCGCTGCCTGCAACGTGGTGATGACAGATCGTGCTTTGCGGGCTGCCCTGCGTCTCTGATTGCGGGCATCGCGGGCATCAAGAACAAGTTCAAAGCTCACGGCGCAAATTGAGTCTGCCGGTGTCCGTATGTGCCAATACTTGTGGAACGGCAAAAGCCCTGCTTTTTTCCACGCGGTGCCGCATCGCTGCTGAATTGTCATCTGAACAGACTCAGGCAGCCGGTCTGCGTTCTTGCCAAAATCTTCGTAGTAAACTTTTTTCCAAAGCTTGTACAGTGCGGGCGAGAGAACTTTGCGGGCGACGATCTGAACATCAGCCAGAAAATCCACCGTTGACGGCAAGCAAGAGACTTTTTTGCTGTTGCCACTTTGGACGTAGCGAATGGCCGTAACTTTTGAATGGTTTTCAAGATTGTGTGCGCGTGTGTGAATCTCTGAAAATGCGCTGCCCCAATCGCTTGCACCGAATTTATGTGACAGCGGCATTGCCTCTAGCGGTTCGTCGTCAGTAGGCTCAGCTTCGTCAGAGACTTCCTCTGCGAAGCCTTCAGAAGTGAAACGCACTGAAACTGCGTTCTCTTCCGTGTCCTGTGGCTTTCCGCTTTCTGTTACAGAAATAGGAAGATCACGGATTGCCGTCTCTTCAACGAAGATCGGTGTTGCTTCTGAAAAAAACTCTGGTTGCAACTGTTCGTCGCGGTCAACCCAGTCTATGCCGTGATTCGATCTGCCCATGCTTGACCCACTTTCAAGAATGTATGCTGCGAATAGAAACACCGGGCCGCACCGAATACACGATGCAGCCCGGTTGATGTTGGATTGTGGAATTGCTTTTATTTCTTATGAGGCAGTCGCGTAGACAACTGGCTTCACGCCACCGCCAGCCGTGTTCAGTTGTGAATCCACGCGCATGTAGCAGGTATAGAGTGATGCACCAAACTCTGCGTATCCCGGTGCTTGAACGTTGCGACGAACCATCACATCATTTTTCACAACGCGCACTTGGAACTGACTCAGATCACCGAAGGCGATGGACTTTACTCCAGAACCGTGAGGCATGTCCGGGGAGATGATGATTTTCTTTCCGAACAGCGTCTCTTCGTCTTCACGAATGCTCAGTAACGGGCGTGACTGTGCATCTCTGATCGTCAAAATCTGCTGATACGTGATGTCATGCATGACCCACGCACACTTCGGGCTGACACGATAGGCACGATTCAGAGAGGCGTAAACTGCTGAAAGGTCACTTTGGCCCCATATTCCGCTGCTCGAACTTGTCACGCCAGAGTTGGCCGCTGCCGTCAGAAGTCCCTGCGGTGCGGTTCCTGCCCCTGCTCCATTGACAAGATCACTGCCAATGCCGCGTGCAAGCGCCACACTGAAAGCTTTCGTGAGAATGGCAGTGATGGACTCAAAAGAGTCTTGCTCAAGCTCAAACGTTGCAGCGATCGGATTCGTGCGGTACGAAAAGCCCTTCAGTGTCATGCTGGCGATGGTTGGGTTGGCCACCGGTGGCGCATCCACGCCTTGGCCGACAATCGCACTGGAAATGGTGCTCAGATCAATCTCAGGAATCGTGAGAGGCAACGCCTTTTCAGTTTCAATCAACGAAACGTTGTTGCGGTCTAAAAGCTCCGTGTACTGAGCAATTCCGGTCAGCAGCGTGTTGTAGAAAGCCGCTGGCACCAATTGGCCGGTGCTGGCTTCTGTTAATGCACTTCGGCTTTCTGTGTCCGCGCCAAGAAGGAAGGCGCGGAACTCTGCCTCTGCTTTTTTCTCATCGGCAGTGCGGTCTTGGGAAAATTCTTTGACAGTCTTGATGGCTGAAAGCAGAAACTGCAAGCGGGCACGGGTCTGCACAGTCTGCGGGCCGCGTGAGATAGCGTCTGCCTCAGCGGAGTAACGTTCTAATTGATTCATATTTCCTTTTTGAATTGGGTGGTCTTTTCTCGAATGCCTGCGAGACTCAGGTCTGCACACTTCCACACACGTGGTGCAGGACACGTTCCTATTGCTAGAAAGTTTTTGGTTGGGACTACAGGGCTTTCACAAATTCCAAACGCGCCTTCAACTGTTCATCCAGCGCGGCCAATTCTGCTGACACCTGCGTGCGCTGCCATTCGGCGTGGCCGTCAAGTGCTGCCTGTGCGCGGGCTTTTCTCGCTGCCACGTCTGCCGCCATAGTCGCACCGGCCATGCGCTGTTGGATGTCTGCTGCAATGACATTGCGGGCCGCTGCTGAAGTGCCGCCGTAAGCCGGGCTGGTGACAATGCTCACATCCCACAGTTTCAGATTCTTCAACGTGCGCAACATCCTGCCGTTTGGCAGTGCGCTCCATGCTTCACCGTCTGGATTAACGGTGAAAGCAAAACTGCACTCGCTTAAAATTCCGCTTTGAAGATTTTCGTACACGTCCTGTGCAACTGAACTGTCATTCAGCGCGCACTCAAAACGAAGACCCACAGAGTCTTGTTCCAGCTTCAAATTGACGCCAGATCGTCCCAGCAGCATCGAATCATCGTGGTTAAAATTCATAACCACATTGTCTTTATCCAAACTGGTGAACGGCGATGCGCTGATGGTTTCGTCGAAATCGCCAATGTCAGTAGGGCTGTTCCAAGTGGCCGCGTAGCCCTCTACTCGCTTTTGCTTGCCTGTGCCGGTGGCGCGAAGTTCCCGCACAACTGCGTAACGTAGTTCCTTCATTTCTGTGCTCTCTTCTTGAAAGTTTTATTTCGGATGATCTTTTTTATTTCTTCAACCTTGTACCAACGCTTTGCGCTGCCGTCCGAATAAAGAACAGACTTCACCGCAACGATGCGGCCAGCACCGGGCTTGCCTTCGGTGAATCCGGTTAGGTCCGGTGGCTCATTGAAAAACACGGGGATGACCGCGTGGATTCCGAGATAAGGCTTAGGTGCTCGGGTCACCGCGAAACTGCTTTATGAAGTGTGGCCAGTTGTCTCTTGCTCATCTGCCGTAAGATCGTTTCGACTATAAAACCCTTGGCACGTTTCTTTTTCACGCTGGGATGCTTCACTACTCGCTGCATGGCGCGCATCACTGCCGGTGCTTCCGTGCGATTTTTAATCAGCCCATATTTCAACAGCAGGCCGTGGGAGTACGGCAGTTCCAGATCAATCTGGCCGGTTAAATTCCGAGAATTCTTTTTCATCTTTCTTCTTCTGTTCGCGGGCTTTTTCTTCCTCTTCCAGCCCGGCAATTTGTTTTTTCAAGTTGTTGATTGCGCGCATCGCTTCCCGCTGCACTTTGATCGAAGGGTTGATGCGGTCAACCTTGGATACTTTTCCGTGCGAATCCGTCACGGTGGTTTGCACCAGAAGGCCGCGTGCGGCTATATCTGCCGTCGCAAGTCTCTGGTTTTGCTTCATGGCTTCCAGAGCTTCGCGGCAATCTGCCAACTCTTCTTCTGGATTCGCTGGTTTCTTGCGGGCTTCTTCGCGTGACCGCTTGAAAGTATCCTGAAGAAGTTTCTGTTTTGTGCTTTTCCGAGTTGCTGCCACTTTGATTCTACTTTCTCAGCTAATTGCTTTAGTTTGTTGATGGTAAGAAGCGGTTTTCAACTGCACACAGAGATAACTTTTGAAGGCGGCGGTTCCTGTAAGTTGTTGATTAGAAAACAACATACCCCCTACCCTTTGCTGACAGCCAAAACCAGCCAGAAACAAGCAGAGGCGTTGACTAACCGAAGCAACAGCCTGTGTCACCAGCCGATGATCTTTGCGTTGCAGCCAGTTACTTCTTCTTTGGGATGCTGGCAGCCACGGCGTCTATCTTTCCGTTAAGCTTCTGTTCCAGATCGTTAATCACGGCATAGATGGTGGGGAAGCTGTTGCGGTCAAGACTTTGCAGAGCTTGGTTAGCCACGCTCACGTGCTCTTTGCGTCCTTGCGCTTCTGCTGTGACGCGGTACGTCTGCAATGCGGCGCGGACTTCTACGTCTGCGGCCTGTGCTTTCATGCGCGCTCTTTTGTCAGCGTAAAGATCAAGGCCGCGAATCGTCTCCAACGCCCACAACACGTTGTCTTCGCGTCCAAGCTCACGCTGGGCAGACGCATACTTCTGCAACGCGTCAACCAGCCTTTGATCTGCCACAACATCGGACACAGCCGCTTTAGCCGGTGCTTCTTTTATCCCAGTATTCATATGTTCCGTTTCCTTAGTTCGATTGTGCTGCTGCGTTGCCGGTGTTCGGGAGTGCGGCCAACTGTTGCGCGAAGCCAAAATCTCTCAACGCATCCAACGCTAACTTCTCAGCGGTCTGATTATTTTCCGTCGCTGCTACCGCTGCGTAACACAGCAACCCGCCGCGAAGGGCACGATCTAAACTGCCGTTGTCTTCAGGGGCATCGTTGAAGAAACCAAGGCGTGCCAGAGTGTCCGTTGCCCATGCAAACATTTCCGGGCGTCCTTGTCGGTGTGCGATTAAGGCGTACGTTGCAAGGGCAGCAAAAAGAGAGCCTGATGCCTGTTTGGTCTTCGTGGTTTCCATTTAGTTGCTCTTTCCAACCGCTGCTGCAAGCTCTTCACGATCTTCCATGTCTTGATACACTTCAGCAGCGTTGAAGTACCGCAGTTGCGCTTCGATGTTCGTAGACAGGATGATTCTGCCGCGCATCTTGAAAAAATCACGGGCGAACTCAAGAACATTCCGAACTTCGGCCAAAACCTGCTCTTCAGTCTTGCGCTCTCGTTTTTGCTCTATCGCCTTTGCTGCGTTCATTCGTACCCCACTCCAGGTTAAGTTTTCCAACAAAAAGAAAGACAGGGCGAAGGCGAAAAGGGCTGGCATCAGCCAAAATTCCTTCGCCCGCATGACCGCTGGCCATTCAGCGACCAAGATTTGTAGGGCGGTTCATAACAACCGCCCGGCCACCTTGCCGGTGAACTGTTCGGCAACGTGGGAACTCACAAAAAAAATCTAGCCGGTTGCGATGGTTGAGCCTCTTTCGAGACATTGCTTACGCATCCCCACCAAGGGCACACCGGCTGCATTGGCGTTGAGAGAAGTCTAAACGCCAAACTTAAGGGCACCTTTGGAGTGCCCGGCTGCGCGCACGAACAAGTCAGTGCTCAAACGCAGAAACTCAATCTGCTGCTTCCAGTCCAATATCACGCACGTCCAGATCATCTACGTGCAATGGCTCTTCTTGCTCAGCGCCTGTGCGATACGAAAGGCCGCTACGCGTGGCCTCCATTGCACCAACCTGTTTGCCGAAAGTTCTCGACCATTGGTCATCAGCATCACCAACATGCGTTGGACGTGCTGGCAGGAAATTATTTTCTTCGGCATACACAGCGTCTGTTACTTCCGGGATATATTCCAAAAGCTTGACGCGGTGCTTTGCAAGATGCCGTGGCCGTTCTGGGACGGTATGACCGCAGTGACCACCCGCCGTCAACTTGGCGAAGTTTTCCGCGTGGAAGGCAACAACACCAGCCGCGAATCGCCGCAAGCCTATGAAGTCTTCGTCATCGCATTTCCCAGCCATGATTAGCGGCCAAACTTCAAACGCGAAAATCTCTGATGTCTTATCTTCCGTCAGTTCAAAATTGTTTTTGATCTTACTGCTGGCCACGCCGCAAAGGTATTTGTAAAAGTCTTTCTGCTCTTGGGTGGATAGGTGTTCAAACACTTGCCGTTGTCTTTCGATCTTTGCCAACTGCGCAGCCGAAAGAGGCAGGGAGGCAAGTTGCGCGTTGAAGTCTGTGATGTGCTCGGCGTCCGCTTCAGCTTGTTCGTCGCGCTGTGCGGGTGAAACAGTCTTCAGGTTTTCCAGACGCAGATCGGTAACCTGATCGTTCAAATATTCGACTGACCAACCAGCCTCAACGCGGGTGGTTACCAGCTTCCAGAGGGCAATAGAGACACGCTTGCCGGTATCGGGATGTTTCACCGTGACGGCAACGTGTGGCGTGTTGGCACTCCGCTTGATATGAGCAGATCGGACACCAAGACTTTCGCAGATAGCTTTGCCGTTGTCGCACAGTAGAACCGTTGAAGGTTCCTTGTCGGTGTCGAACGGGCTACGCTTCATTTTTCGTTTCAGTAGCGGCAGGCCGATTGGTGCAGACGCACGCGGTGCAGCTTGCATAGCAGCTTCAGTCATTTTTGTCTGTCTTTTCTCTTCACTACTTAAGGGCTTTTTTTCGGGTCACAAGACCGTTAACTTCAAAATACTTGGGTGGTTTACACCGGGCCTCATGCCGCCTTGCCCGTGGTGATCTGTTCCTGAATAAATTCTTTGGCTTTCCCCATGCTGGCCGTGCCTAGCAACTTCTGCACCAGCTTGCCCAACCGCCCGTGACGCTTGCAGGCGTAACACTGAAACTCTGCCGTGGTGAAGTTGACCCGGAAGCTCCGCACTTCGCGGCAGAAGGGGCAGTAGGTTTCACGTGTCGCATGTGTCCAACCGCTGCTGCCCACGATGAAAGGCAGCTTCACCAGCCTCTGAATGGTGGCGCGCCACACTTCTGCGCTCACCGTGTTCAGGTCGAACTTCCAGCGTGGGTTTTCGTGTTCCACCCTGCCGCGTACTCGCTCGCTGGGTTTGCCGGTAACCGGGTCATGCAATGTCAGTGTGCCGCGCTTATACGCCATCAGCTTCTTGCTCTTGCACTCCTTCACCCCGATGTTGAAACCGTTCTTGCCCAGCAGCGTTTCTGCCTTCCATTGTTCGCGGGTGATGCCAAACGAAGTGCTTAACTTCAGGCTGGCCACAGACAGCGCAGCGAGATAGCAAGCCCTGCCGGGCTTCGTCATCTGCCGCACCGTCTTCAGAATTTCCTTGTGGACGGTAATGTAAGGCTTTTCAAAATTTGCATGACAAATGCCGTAAGCTTTTGGCTGGGACATCAGCGGTTCTTTCGTTTCACCGTGCAAGAGCAGGTAAACGTTGATTGATCTTCTGCCGGTCACTGCATCCGGCTTCGGCCTAACAACGCGAATACACCCAGCCGCTTCCAAAGTCTCAATAGCCCGGCACACAGTCCGCACACCAAGGCCGGTGCGCTCAGCAACTGTTTCTTCCTTCACTTTAATTTCGATCAGAACTTCTTTTTCTGAGTAGAAGGAAACAGCAGCAGCCCGCTCATAAAAATAAATCAGCACCAGAGCTTCGGACTCACCCCTGAATGCCACCACTCGGTGAGGAACCTGAAACAGTGAATGACCTTTCCAAAACTCGCCCAACTGCTTCTGTTCTCTCTCTCGCTGTGCTTCAGCCAGTTCACAAAAAAAATTATCCAGAGCCACCCTAGTCATCCCTTCCAGAACCCACCACCAAACCAATCACAAACCGATCACAGACAGAGACTGTCTCTTATATATTGCAAAGATACATAGGAAACGGAACTTCCAAAAACACACTTCCAGCCAGTATTTATGCGGGTGTTCCGCACTTTGGCCCATACGCCAAAAGTGGGCCGTGTCTTGCTATTAGGACTGGTTTTGGCGTGTGGACAACCGGTTTTGGCGTATGGGCAATTTGCAAAAAGCCCAGTGTTTTGCATTTTCGCTCTTCAAAACAGGCCGTTTTATGCGTGTTTTCTTATTAAGCGTCGTAGTGGTATGTTCGTTGCCCTGGGTGGCAAAGACCATTACGCTGCTTGCCTGAGTTCGCTCAGCCATTGCTTCAGATACTTTTCTAAGGGAACGCCGCGCCATCCAGTGTCAAGGTAGTTGCGCACTGCTTCGGACACACTGACGCCGTTCTCTTCTGCCAACTTTTTCATTCGCTCACGCGTCTCAGCTTCCCACGCTTCCTCTGTTGTCTTCCTGCGTGCCGCGTGTGCCGCTTCGCGTGCGGCCACCCTCTCAGGAGCGTACCAAGCCTTGCGCCATGCCCGGCCAGCCCTGCTGCGTTGCCAACGGTCACGCCGCACTGCGCCCTTTTCGCTTCTGTTGTATGCGCTCTGAACGGTCTGACGGCCTGAACCGGTGTTGTAACGCTGGCGACGCACTGCGGCCTTGTCACCGCGTTCATAGCTGGCCTTGCGGCACTCCGGTGAGCAGTGAAGCTGGTTGCTTCTCTTCGGAGTAAACCTGTTCCCGCACATGCACCTGATACGTTTCGCCTTCATCCCACCGATCTTCCTTCCCATAAAACAAAAACGCGGCGCATCACCTGTCAGCACCGTGCTGGTTGGGGTGGTACGCCGCGTTAAATTTTTAGGCCGGGCCACAGCTTGCGCTGTCCCAGCCAACACAAACATTATACCACGGGCCAAAAGAAAACGCAAGAATTATCTTGACAAGGCCACCACATAGGCGTAAAAGCCCCTACCCTGCCACAGAAACCGGCCCGCCAGCCACGATCTGGCCGGGTGACGGGGTTCGGGTGCAGAACCCGGATACCCGCCTTAAATCGCCCCCAAACGCGAAAATAGCTTGGAGGCTGATTTGTCCTCCAAGCTATTCAGGCCCGGTGTAAACCACGCGGCCACCCGCACTGCCGGGCAGTGCGCGTCCCTACGCGGCCACCCGCCCCGCTATTAGGGGCACGTTCCCGCGCTCAATCAGCTTCTCAGCAATCTTCCGCGCTTCCGCTTCGACTGTCGTTCCACGGAGTTTCACGCCCGTGCGCGGGTTCACCGGCAAACCTGCATCCGCGAGGGATGTGCGAAGGATGCGCTCCACACACTTGGCCAGTCGCACCGGCCCGGTGCTACTACCATTGACGATCAACGGTTCCAAGATGAACGCGGCGTCATCGGCTGCTGATGCTAGGGCTTTCTGTTGCTTGGTCTGGGTCTTCACGGGTGAGGCTCCTTGGCGCTGTGTTTGTTCAGCGTGGAGACAGTTTGGCAGGCAGCCGAATGTATGTAAATAGTACCAACGATTATCGTTACTTATAAATACAACTAAGTTGGTTGTCAACCGGTTATTTTTACACACCACAGGAAGAGACGAAGAAAGGATGCGTGATAGAATCCGAATCAGGAGTGGTCAATTGAAAGAGAACAACCAGCCTCTTGAGCCTGAGCAGTTGAAAAAGGAAGCCGAACGACTACAACAGCGCCTTAGCAAAAAAGCAGCGGGGCGCGTTTGCTGGCAATCACGTGAAGAGTGGGAAGCTGCGTATGCAAACATCGCTGCCTACTACAAAGAAAAGGCAGCGTGGAACAAGTTGTTTCGGTCCTAGTTAGTGCTCACATTCCCACGGCCAGTCGGAACCAACCACGCACTTTCCGCAAGAAGTCTTCTCGCTCTCTTTCCCCGGTGGCCTTCCGCTCCTCTTCGGGGTGTACTGCTGGTAGACTGGGCATGAAGGTGACCCATGCCGCACATACGTGATACATTGCCTTGCCCACACTGCACCGAAATACAGACTTCCGCACACCGGATTCGCTTTCCCCGATTGTGGGAAACTGAACTTGCAACGAGAGTGAAGGCAATTGTGTCTAACGCAGATTTTTCTAGCGAAAAGAAAGTTAGAGACATACAGACACTCAGACCAAAGCAATCACGGCGCAGATAATGAGAATGGTTTCCAAGGCTCTCTGGAGGACTTGGCCTGTGTCCCTTGAAGGATGGAAAGCTTTTTTTGAGATAGGTGGAGTGGTGCTGCTGTTATTGACGTTTGCGTTTGGCGCTGGTGCGCTCATCGTCAACAATCGCCTAAATGCAATCCAAGCCAAAGAACTGGGAGATTTCAGGCTCAAATTTGAAGAGGAACAGCAAAAGACCGCTCTCGCACAGAAGGAGGCTGCGGAAGCCAAACAAATAGCGGGTGGATTTGAAGTCGCCATCTCCACCGCAAAACAGCAAGCGGCAGAAGCGAATGCCAAAGCGGAAGGATTTCGCCTCGACATTGCCAACGCCAACCAGCGTGCCGCAGATGCCAACCGAATTGCGGAGGAAGAACGGTTAAAGCGCGTCCAAATCGAAGAACGAATGAAGCCAAGATCGTTGAAGCTTAGCCCACAGGCCCTGTCCGCCCTAAAATCATACAAGGGAACCGAGTACACATTTTCGTCCGTATTCGCTGATGAGGAATCTATTACTTTACTCAAGCAATTAGACAGCATTTTGCTCAGCGCTGGGTGGACGAGAGTAAAGCCTCCGCACGCATTTCCCGCAATCAATGTGTACGGCCAAGAACAAGACTTTGCCGTGGCTTCCAGCCTGAGTTCTAGTATAAAAATATCCGTCGATTCCGAAATATCTTTCGCCACGCTCCAAGCCACACCCGTAGAGCAGTTGCCAGCGCCCGCCGGGGCAGCTGTAGTGCTGGCGATGGAACTAACAGCCAATCTCGCTCCCCCGCAAGACGATGGAGTAAGGGCGAACGTCCAACCGGGAAAGTCCATGACTGTGCGAATTGAGATTGGAAGAAAGCCGTGAAACCAGACGCACCTTAGCCGGGGAGTACCGTTGGTTTAGGCTGCCGCTGTAGTAGACTCTCTTGGTCATGCCCGCCGCCGTCATCATGTTGCGCGTCAGCACCACGAAGCAGCAACAGCGCAACGAACTCAATCTGCCAGCGCAAGAGAAGAAGTGCCAAGACTGGGCAGCCAGCCAGAAAATCCCCGTGCTGAAGGTCTTCACCGGTAAGGGTGAATCTGCGTGGAAGACGGAACGGCCAACGCTAGAAGAGGCTCTTGAATACATCAAACAAAGCAAAGGCCGCGTCACGCATTTCATCGTTCAAGACCTAAGCCGGTTCGCTCGCAACGACTACATGCAGGCCGCTGCCAACGCACGGCTGAAGAAAATGGGAGTCAATCTGGTGTCTGTTGACGAACCCATGATTGATGATTCGCCGGTGGGGAAGCTCACCACCACGATTCTGTCCGGCATCGCAGAGTTTCACTCGCACAGCCTTTCGTCTCGCGTCCGCTACCGCTTCCAAGTGAACCGTGAGCAAGGCCGCTGGCTTCACATCGCACCTATCGGCTATCTCAACCAAAACAAAAAGCTGGTGCTAGACCCGGACAAGGCACCGCTGGTGCGCCAATCGTTTGAGTTGGTTGCCACCGGGTCATACACGTCTGACCATGTGATGAAGCTCATTGCCGCTGCCGGGCTGCGCACGAAGAGTGGCCGGAAGCTCTGCAAGCAGTCGTTCTCAGACATGTTGAAGAAGCCGCTTTACTGCGGTGTGATCGTACACAAGGGAATGAAATACAAGGGAAACTTTGAACCGCTGGTGTCAGAAGAGTTGTGGCAGCGCACGCAAGATGTGCTGACCGGAAAGAGGAAGTCCGTGCCTAGAAATGTTGGAAACGAACTGTACCCCTTGCGTGGCTTCGGGCGTTGCGCGAATTGCGGTGACAAGATGACAGCCGGTGCGCCACGCGGCAGAAGCGGGAAGACCTTTCCGTCTTACTGGTGCTGGAACCGTGATTGCACTGACCGCGTGAAAGTGTCCGTTGAACAGATTGAGTGTGATTGGTTGGCCCTGCTGAGTGTCATGGAGCCTACGGCAGATGCACTGGTGAACGTGATACCAAAGATGGCCGGTGCGAAGTGGCAACAGCGCGTTGACCGTATCGCACACGAACGGCAGAAGCTGTCTCAGCGAATGGCTGACCAAAAAACATTGAACCTGAAGCTGGTGACCGCAAAGCTAAACGGGGAACTCAGCCCGTGTGACTTCGATGATATGAAGAAGGCTCTGGCTGACGAAGTAGCCAGTATTGAAGACGCACAGCGTGCGCTCACTTCGGAGTCAGCCACAATGGAACAACTGATTGCTGACACAGAACGGCAACTTGTTGATCTTGTGGGTGCGTGGAAAAAGGGTGGCCTGAGCGAAAGGCAAGAGGTTCAAAGTGCGCTGTTCCCAGACGGCCTTTTGTATTCGCAAGAAAAACGCTTCTTTGAACCGGGCAACACCACCATACAACATGACCTTTTGGCCGCAATTCTTGAATTAGCGGATGTTCACGGCACGTCTGTGCCGCAAATTTCAGGGAGTGGTGGGCCTGGGTGGACTTGAACCACCGACCTCGCCCTTATCAGGGGCGCGCTCTAGCCACCTGAGCTACAGGCCCGTTCGAACGTGGCAACGACTCTTTCTACTTTACCGTACCCACCAAATCCT
>Ga0210400_10002826_pt1 | contig 15657 bp, 9 predicted proteins | sample IncBWH26MmetaG_FD_155456 | JGI IMG/M metagenome (GOLD analysis project Ga0210400, IMG submission 155456) | Forest soil microbial communities from Barre Woods Harvard Forest LTER site, Petersham, Massachusetts, United States - Inc-BW-H-26-M | ecosystem: Environmental > Terrestrial > Soil >... | reverse complement strand
CGTTGCCGTAGACGATCATAAAGAGTATTGCCCAAGACTCGGCGCGAAGTACTTCGCACAAGGTCGCGAAGCTGAAGTTGCCAAAGATTACCCTGACACAACTTTTGAAATGCAGCGAGCGGCGTGCCGCGCATGACGGCAACGCGGGCAAGGCTAAACGGGTCAGAGCGGCTTCCGTTGACGCCGATTCGGCTGGTGGCGACGCTGCTGTAGCCGGCTTCCTTAGCGATCGAGGCAACACGCGGGTTCCAGCGGCCACCGGGACATGAGAAGTGATCGACGGGCCGCCCAACAATATTTTCAAGCTGCGTCTTGGCATCGGCAATCTCGTGGCGCAAACCGGCTTCATCCAGATCGCTCAAATAGGAATGGGTCAACGAGTGGCATCCAATTTCAAATCCTAAGTCTGCAAGTTCGCGCACGTGTTGAGGCAGCATGTAGCCGCGGCGGCCCAGAAATCCCAGCGTGATGTAAAATGTCGCGCTAAAGCCGCGCTTCTCAAGCAGCGGAGCGGCGACTCGTAAATCACTTCCGCAACCGTCATCAAATGTGATTACGATACGGCGCGATCCGTTGTTGGCCGCGGCCCTTCCAACAATCTCATTTGCGGCTAAAGCGTCCGAAACAGAAATTCCGCGAATCCCCTCCTTCGGCAGCCAGTCCATCTGTTCACGAAAGTTATCTTCCGACAAAACGTATCGGACGTATCCCGGCTCGTCCTGGCAAAGCGGTTGGCCAGGGGTTTCAAGCTCGTGATACATGAGGCAAAGAATCTCGTCGGGACGCATAGAGTTCTCAGAAGATACGTCGTAACTGAGCCTTGAGGAAAGCGGGCACCGTGATTCCGAGGCTGTCGATGACCTTCTTGCCAGTCTTAAGAAAATTGCGAACGCGATCCGACTTGGAATGGATTGAGGCAAAGCTCTCAAGAAGCTCGCCAGAAAGTTCTCCGGACGAGGGTAGAAGCAGATCGTCCTTGCAGCCGGCGTAGTCGCCGGTTGACAGCGCCGTAAGAACACTCTCACGCGTCCGGGAGTCGCAATTCAGTTGCGTAAACAGTCCCCGAAATTGTTTTTTCCAATGCAGATCTTGTCCGTAGTAAGCCTTCATGCCGGTCCGCCGCTTGCGCAGACGAAGGAGCAAATCGAAGGTTGCCGGACGGGGGGCGTAGCGGCCATCATACTTGGAGTTCCAGGTCTCGATGCCGAAAGGAAGAACTTCGAAGGTCTCGATCCAGGGAAACATGGTGTCTTTGGGATGCGCGATCACAGGGATGCCGCCATTCTTCTCGATGTGGCGAATAACGGCTTGCGGTTCCTGTGTGCCGGCGAGTGTAGTGGCCCCGTATCCCAGGACATGCATGCGCCGTTCGCATTCGTATTCGAGTCCGCATACAAAGAGAAAGTGCTCATCCGAAAGGGCGGCGCACTCCCGTACGTAGTCGGCGAGTTTAACCTCATCGAAGCTCTCGGCATGATCGGTGATACAAACTACAGAGCATCCCTCCCCCAAAAATATCGCTTTGAGTTCGGCCAGAGTGAACTCGCCGTCTGAGTAGGTGCTGTGCGCGTGAAGGACAGCTTTCATGACGAATGCTTTCGCTGGTGCTCGCTCTCCCAGACCTGCTGGGCGAATCGAATCCAATCACCCAGTTCTGGAAATGGATCGTGCCACATGAAATTATCATGGAAGGTGCCGAGGCGGGGCGTCAGTTCCGCGATCAATGTGCTCCAGCGGTTGGGGAAGTTGCCTGGATAACCTGGCGGGCGGCCCTTCCATACTTCGACAAGATGGCGAAAGTCGCCAACCAACCAGCGGCATCGAACGCCCACTTTGTATGGCCGCGGGGGTTCAACATCGCCAAGTTCAGCCATTCGGGCGAGCAGGGCAGGGAAATCTGCCCCTGCGTAGCAAGCTAGCGGCAGCGAGTGCCAGAAACGCCCGTTAACCTCGATGAAGACGGGGACACCATCGTTGCGCAGCCGGAATTCAACCATGGCCACGCCGTGCCAATTCAAGGCGCGAAGCAAGGCAAGGCTGGATTCTCGAATCTTGAGGTCTGGGGCAACGCTCTCGCGCAAAGCGCTGCCGGAGCCGGTAGGATGTACGTCGCGAATGCGGCGATGAGCGAATTCAGCGCGCAGGATGCCTCGATTCATGAGGGCAAAATATCCCGCCCCCGCTCCTTCGACAAACTCCTGCACAACTACCGCTGAGCAGTTCTCGCGCATTTCCAATAGCACTTGCTTCATTTGGGCGGCATTTTGCGCATAGCGCGGCCGGCCGGTCGCGCGCGTCTTCCCATGCTCAGCAGACTCCTCCGAACTGCGCGGCTTCACCACCAGCGGAAATCGCAAGCCACGAAGATCAACCGAACGCGCCTCTGCGCATTTGAATGTCAAGGTCTTCGGAACAGCCATGCCAACAGACTCGGCCAATTCGGTGGTTTTACTCTTGTCGACTGCGCGAAGAAGATCATCGTGCGCCGGAAGAGCAAATCGTGCCCCTATCTCTGCAAGCCGCTCCCTATGAGCGGAGATCACCAAAGTACTCGCCTCGGTCATCGGAAGAACAAGCGTGCCGGGTTCTTTTTTACATTGTGCGAGTACATCATCGATAAACCGATCTGGATTCAATTGCATCGGCGAATACTGGAATGTTCCAGCGCAGAAGCGTGACCATCCTGCCTTGGACCATGAGCGGGACTCACCGACCCAGACTGTGTGACCCTGCTGGGCGAGCGATCGCACGCAGGCGACCGCTTGATTCTGATTGCCGTCGAGAACCAGAATTCTCATGGCCGCGAGCGTTCTCCCCCGTCGAGCGGGCGTCTGCCCGGTGGCATCCATCCTCTGGATAGAATCTGATTAGACCCAAGGAAAGAAATGACTTGCCCCGTACCGCAAGCTCTGTGCCAGTTCCCGCCCTTCCTGTATTCTATCAATTCGAGTTTTGCGACGAATTTATTCACGCGCTGCGGGCCAATTCCAACCTGGAGATTTCTAGTTGCCGGATTTTGCGCCGGATCACTCCGCTCCACTGCCGGAATACGCGGTTGCCCCAACTCGCCCGGTCATTGCTCTGATGACAAACTCGCTCGACGTGGGAGGGAGTGAAAAGCAGTTCGTCAGCTTGGTGGAAGGGCTGAACCGCGAACAATTCGACGTACAGCCTGCTTGTTTGCGCCGCACAGGAGGCTTGGCCGCGCGAATGGGCGAGATTCCCGAATTTGCCCCCGGAGGAAGCCTGTTTGGCATGCAGTCTCTTCGCGCGCGAGTAGAGATGGGACGGCACCTTCGTCGAAACCGAACGGTCATCGCCCACGCTTTCGATTTCTACACCAACCTGATGATGGTGCCGGCCGCGCGCGTAGCTGGAGTGCCCGTTGTTCTTGCGAGTCACAGACAAATCGGCGACCTGCTGACGCCATCGCAATTCTGGGCACAGCTGCAAGCATTCCGAATCTGTGATCGGGTGTTCTGCAACTCGCGCGCGGCTGCAGATAGATTGCGCCAGGAGAAATTACCCGAGCGCAAGCTGGAAATCATCCCTAATGCTTTGCCGGAGCGTTTTTTTGTCCAGTCTGCGGCCGCTATTCCCCGAAAGCCCGGAATGTTGCAAGTAGGGATGATCGCGAGAATGAACGACGCAGTAAAGAACCATACTGCTTTTCTTCGCGCTGCTGCTCGTGTGGCGAAGGAGTTGCCAACGGTGGAGTTTTTACTGGTGGGCGACGGCCCGCTCCGCCCTCGATTGGAGGCTATGACGGCCGAGCTAGGGATTGCGCAGCGAGTTGCGTTCACCGGTGAACGCCATGACATTCCAGCAGTTCTGGCGAGCATGGATGTAAGCGCGCTGATCTCCTCTTCAGAAAGTCTATCCAACGTTATTCTGGAGTCGATGGCGGCTGGTGTGCCGGTAGTCGCAACCGCCGTAGGCGGGAATCCGGAATTGGTAAAAGACGGCGAAACCGGGGAGCTCGTACCGGCAGGTAATGAGAACCGGCTCGTCGAGGCCTTGCTGCGATTAGCGGGCGATGCAAGCCTGCGCCAACATTATTCGCAACGTGGCCGTGAATTCGCGCGGTCTTTCCACGTCGATGTAGTCTGCCGACGCTACGAAGAGGTATATGTTTCTCTATTGGAGGAGAAGGGAGTGAGAGTCGGCCGCTTCTCCGAGTGACCGGCGGATGGATCACGATGAGCTCCTCCTCGCTATCGCAAAATAAGCGCCCCGTATTCGTGCTGGGATCTCCTCGATCCGGTACGACGCTGCTTTATCACATGATTCTCTCAGCGGGGAACTTTGCCGTATATCGCACCGAGTCGAATGTATTCAACCTGCTGGGTCCCCGCTTCGGCGATTTAAGTGTGCGCCGCAACCGCGAAGCGCTCATGAAGGTTTGGCTTGGCAGTAAATTATTCACGCGCTCCGGCCTCGACGCACGAACGATCGAAAAAAAGGTTCTTGAAGAATGCAGAAATACGGGAGACTTCCTGCGCATCGTCATGCAGGAAATCGCTAACAAGCAGGGAGTAGAACGATGGGCGGACTGCACGCCCGACCACTTGTTGTATCTACGTGAGATCAGAAAAGAAATGCCTGAGGCGCTCGTCATACACATCTTGCGCGATGGGCGGGACGTAGCACTCTCACTCGACAAGCAGCGATGGATTCGCCCGTTTCCCTGGGACAAGTCGAAAAGCGTGTTGGTCTCGGGACTCTACTGGCAGTGGATCGTCAACCGCGGCAGAGAGTACGGGCGCACGTTGGGAGCTGACTACACGGAGATTCATTTCGAGGACCTGATCCAGAATCCGCGGCCAGTCTTGTCGCAGCTCGGTCAATTTATCGATCACGATCTTGATTACGAGAGGATTCGCAAGGTCGGGATCGGATCTGTGAGCGATCCGAATACGTCTTTCCAGCCGGAATCAGGCGGTCAGGATTTCAATCCAGTAGAGCGGTGGCGGAAAAGTCTTTCAGCCAATCAACTCGCTGCGTGCGAAAACCTTGTAGGTGAAACACTCGTTAGCTTGGGCTATAAGTTGGGCTCGACAAGCATGGCACGCCATCAACTTGGCGACAAGGCTATGCGTGCGGCATACGAAAGTTTGTACGACGCGAAACTGTGGCTCAAGCAGCGAACCGTTCTTGGGAAATTGCTTATCAGCGATGATCTATCGTGGCTGTGAATTTCTAACGTAAATTTGCACGCGCGGCGAGGAGTGCCCCTACCCCAGTTAGCCAGCTTTCAAACTCTAATGCGGGTTTCCCGGTGGTGTCGATGAAACGGTGGAGCAGCAGCGGCTGGCTGCGTGCGGAGGCCAGTCCCGGATCGCACGTGGTCGCCGAAACCACACCTAGTTCAGCGAGCCAGGGAAGAAACATCCGATCATAGTCCCCACTGGGATAGCAGAAATGCGTCGTGCGCGTTTTCGTGATGGCTTCGAGAGCGCTTCGGTTGTCCTGGATTTCCTTTGTAAAACGATCTCGGTTCCTTGGCGTGCGATGGCGGTGGGTGTGAAGTTCGAAATTGATTCCAGCGCCCGCGAGCTCTGCAATCTCTTCGGCAGACATCAATTGCAGAATACGTTGCTGCAACAAATCGTCGTAATTAACGCCCAAGCGACGTGCCAGTTCCGCGGCTACTTCATTTTTTTGTTCGGTGGAAAGGGTTTCACGTTCGACGAAAGCAATGATCTGGCTGAGCACATCATTCCGGGCTTCTGGGGTATCGAGGCGAGCCTCCCGCTCAATACCGATGGAAGGCGTGACGCCCAAAACCCCATCCCGCTTCTTCCACAGCATGTAGGAACAGATCAAGGAATAGACCGGCATGCGGCGACCACAATAGTAGGTTGTCTGATAGACGGTTGCTGGGAATCCGTACTCCCGGAGAAGAGGATATGTGAGTTTGTAAAAATCGTAAGTGCCGTCATCGAAGGTCAACACTACGCTACGCGGCGCAAGATCGTTCTTACGCATTCGCTCGAGGCCTTCTCCCAATGGGATGACGTTGTAACCCCCGCGCTTCAGCATTTCAAATCGTTCCCGAAGCCTGCTGGGTGCGATGAAGAGGGCTGGACGCCAGGCATTCTCTTCCTCGATGGCGAGACCGTGATAGCACAGAATGAGCAGCCGGCGCTGGCGCCAGCGGCTCTCGCGCACGCGCTCGAAAACGCCGGCCGTTTTCAGGGCGTGTAGCAGGCTGCTTCGGAGTCGCTTCCGCATAGTTCTTCGAACCAACACCTTCGCCCGCCAATTCTCCCGATTAGGCAGTTGCGAATGAGCGGCTGGGTAAGTCTTTCGGCCCGGAATACTCACCATCGACGAACACTCGGAACCACAACTCCAGATTAAGCAACCTCCAGATCCGAGTGGAGTTATCGCGAGTGCGGGCGCGGTGTTCGGCAAAGATCCTGCGTACGGCATCTGGCTGAAAAATGTTGCGCTGTGTGCTTCGCGGTTCCAGCAACAACTCTTCCAGTTCTTCAAGTTGTTTACCTACCAGCCATCCCGACCATGGAGTTGGAAACCCCATTTTCTTGCGGTAAATGATCGAGTGCGGCAGAAGATCCTCCACCGCCGACTTTAGAATGCTTTTTCCTTCCAGTCCTTTGACTGCGTACGAAGACGGAATCCCAGCCGCGAACTCCACAAGCGGATGGTCAAGGAAGGGCACACGGCTTTCGAGAGAGGCCGCCATACTCATCTGATCCTGCTTCATCAACAACTCAACAAGGTATGTATTGATGTCGGTGTAGAGCAGTCGTTTCAGCAGAGTGCCGGAAGACCGCTCCCAGAAGGCCATAGAGCCTGCATAGGTGGAGTCTGCACTGTTTTGAAACTCCGCGGTGAGAATCTGCCGCTGCTCACCCGCAGAGAACGCTGAATAGAAATTATCGAAATAAAAAGAAGGCCATGAAGCTCCGTCGCGACCGAGGCAGGTATGCTCCAGCCGCCGGCGGAGGCTTGCTCCGAGTTTGGCGGAATGAATCTCCTCGCGCAGGAAGGCTCGAAAAGCCGTCGGAACCACGCCTCGATAGAGCGAATCCATGCGCGCGTTCCAAACCGTCCAGGGATAACGAGTGTAACCGGCAAGCGTTTCGTCGCTGCCTTCGCCGGTCAGTACGACGGTGACATGCTCGCGAGTAAGCTTGGCAAGATGGTACAGTGCGACACTGGAAGTCCAGCAGACGGGCTCATCTTCGTGCCAGATCACATCGGGCAGGGTCTCAAAGAATTGCCGGCGCGTGACTTGGACTTCATGATGCTGTGAGCCAATATGATCCGCGACAATCCTGGCGTAAGGCAACTCGCTGTAGGCCTGTTCGGCATATCCCACCGAAAACGTCTGAATCGGTTGTTGGCTGCCCCTGGCCGTTAGGGCGGCGACCGCACTGGAATCAAGCCCTCCGCTGAGAAAGACGCCCAACGGTACGTCGCTCATCAAGTGCGAAGAAACCGCGTCATCCAGCAACTCACGATAGCGGCGCACGTAGTAATCTCGCGGCCGGGTTTCCGGGTCCTCGGCGACAGACAAATCCCAGTATTGCCGGATCTTCAACCCTTCCGTTCTGCTCAGTTCGAGCGTGTGACCAGCCGGAAGTTTGCGGATTCCTGAGAAAAACGTCTCCTCGCCGGCTACATAACCGAACGCGAGATATTCCGACAATACGCTCGAGTTGAAAGCCGCTTCAACGCCGGGGAACGCCAGAAGAGATTTGATCTCCGATCCAAAAATGAAAGTGCCATCGTGTAAGCGATAGTAAAACGGCTTTATTCCCAAACGATCACGGGCGGCGAAGAGTTTGTGCTGGACTTGGTCCCAGATCACGAAAGCAAACATGCCGCGCAAATGCTTTACGCAGTCATGGCCGTACTCTTCGTAGAGGTGAACGATGCTTTCCGTGTCGCTGTGTGTGCGATAGGTATGGCCGCGCGCGAGCATCTTCTGACGGAGTTCGGCGTGATTGTAGATCTCGCCGTTGAAGACGATCCATAACGAACCGTCCTCGTTGGAGAGAGGCTGATGACCTGTCTTGAGGTCGATGATGCTGAGGCGGCGCATCGCAAGCCCGGCGCCATCGCGGAGAAGCGTTCCGGCGTCGTCGGGGCCACGATGCACGATCTGCTGGTTCATTTGGAGCAGCGCTACGTCGTCGGCGCGCTGGTCGGATGCAAAGTGAAAGATGCCGCAGATGCCGCACATAGGAATAGTCTACCGAGAAGGCGGACCGACGGCTTGCGCCGTCGCGCTGAGAGGTTAGAAAGGCGATCACTGTTACAGCGCGATTAAAATCGTGAGCAGATTATGCACTGAACCCCTGGAATCGCGCCAACGGCGGCCGAAAGCCCCTCCGCTCTTGCTTTTTCATACTATCACGGCTGATAAATCGTCGACGCTTGGAAGTGGACTATGGGGAGTTTGTTGAGGGCTGCGAAATTATGAACCCGCTGGCACGGTAAACTGGTGAGTCAACTGAGAGTGAGAGGCGATTGAGGATGACAGTCGGCGCAGGCGTGCGATCCCTATTAAAGCCTGCCTTCAAGGCAGTAAACAACGCACGCTGCAGAGTGTGGGATCTAACACACCGTGTAGACACTTGCGGTGAGATTCCCCTGAACAGTCTGGATTTCGAAAGCAAGAGCAAAGATCCTGGTCTCGAGTATCAGTCGCACCATCCGGAAATCATTCGTTCCAGCTTGTTGATGTTGCCCATACCGCACGAAGACTACACATTTGTTGATTTCGGTTGTGGCAAGGGCCGCGTACTATTGATTGCATCAGGGTTCAAGTTTCGGAAGATCGTTGGGCTCGAACTGGCGCCGCAGCTGGCCGACATCGCTAAACGCAACGTGGAGAGATATCGAAGTAGCGATCAGAAGTGCTTTGACATTGAAGTCATGACGGCGGATGCGACCGATTACGAGCTCGGACCGGATCCTCAGGTGTTGTATTTTTTCAGTCCGTTCACGCTCCGCCTAATGAGTCAAATTTTGGAAAACATCGAAGCTTCCGTTCGGCGGTCTCCGCGCGATTTGTTGATTCTTTTTTCCGGGATGATGGCGAAGCGGGATAACTGCTTCGGTCCTCGCCCGCAGTTTGAACGCTTGCGGCGCGATCGTTATGTTGATCTCTACCGCTATCGTTCCTGAGAACGAGTAGACGTCCTACATCGAACCGGTCGAAACGATCTCCATCGTCACATCTTTGTTGGATTCTGGTCTTTCCAACTCACACCACGGTGCCGGTTGAGGCCTAGACCATAGACGCTGTCTATGCCAATCGACGAAAGTAGCGTTGCAGAGTGTCAGAGCAGTGAGACGGTCTCCGGTGAAGCAACAGCAGAGCAAGTCAGCGTCAGTGGACCATCCGAGGAATGACCAACGCGGCCCCGCAGGCGAAAACAGCGCGACGCACCGATCTTGACCCTGAATGAGACTGTAAACCCGTACCGCGGTCTGTTCCTGACTGTCGAACCGGAGCGAAGCGGTGATCTGTGATTGATGTGCGTCGACGGGCTGCAGAAATACTCCGGACTCCGCGGGAATTTGTCCGTTGAAGCGCAAGTGTATTGTCTTTGCCGGAATCTTTACTCCATAAGCGGGCGACCACCATTCGTCGAGCGTTTCTAGAGACCATCCGGCGCCAGGGCAGGGAAGAAAGCGCAGACCGTTGCCAAGGTCGTCGGCGAAGATATCGTTGTCTACTACAGAAAGTTTTGGGCCGAGGTGCCAGGCAAGGTCAAGAGCATGGCTTCCGGCCCCCACAGCGACGTCGCGGATTAACCAGCCAAATGCTTTGAAATTAACGACCCAGCGCTCATGCGTAACGGGATGTTTCAGCCGCGTGTAGCCTGTATGAGTGGCGCGAAAAATGTCAAAATTGCGGCCGGCATGCCAGCGCTCGACGCCGGTCTTCGGCAGCGAAGTCCACCCAAATGCGCCCTTCGCTTCGGCCTGATCGAGCCCGTCTACCGAAAGCGTGTTGTGGGCGCCCGTTGACCGAAACCAATTGCGGCCAACGCCGTTTCCGCCATATTCAAAAGTGCCAGGGTCGCACAGCAATTCCTCAGCATCCGCTGAAAGGTGAACGCTGAGCGCGTCGGCATGGCCGTGGCCGGCGTTGTGCGTACCTTGCGGTCCGGCATCGATCACTAACTGCGATCGAGGTTCGCCCGAGCCGACCATCACATAAATACCACTGTCGGTTAGCGCATTTGAGCCCGTGGCGCGGTTCGCCGGCGAGATATCGTCGAAGCGTTGAGCAGCATCCGGGCCGAGCAACCAACATGTTTCTTCACGCAGGCCACCCGCAGCGAACTTAAAGTCGCCGCGCTGGAAGAGCGCTGCTCCGGTCGCGAGCGGGTCGCATAAGTGTTCCCGGCGATTTCGGTTCGAGTCGAAGACCCGGCCACCATCGTCGTCGCCAAAACTGGGTGGCGGGCCTGCCTGGCTTAGCAATCGCAAACCATCGAGCATTCGAAGCAGCGTTTGGTCAAACCAGTCGGGGATCCCGACGTTATTGCGGGCCGCCAAGATGCGAGCATGCAGAAAAAAATCGAGCGCGTAGACGTGATAGTAAGTCGATTGCTCGAAATGCAAGCCATCGGCGCGAACCTGATTCCGCGCTTCTTCGAGAACAATCCGCCAGCCCATCTGTTGCCAGGAGCGGGCGCTTGCCAGCTGCGGACACAGCGTGCCCAAAAAAAACAACGCGACTGCCTCACCGAGAAGGTGAGTGTTCGGAGACGTGTAGGTTGAAAGGAAACGCTCGATGTAACGGCCGTTTACGGAGAATGCCCGAAGCAAGTCTCGGGGAAAGGCTCGCGGCATAACTTCGCAACCCCCCAGCAGGAACGATAACCAGAACCACGAAAGGCTGCGAAAACCCACTTCGAGGCTCGAACTCCAGTGAATTCCGAGAGGGTAAACGTTCTGTGCCTGCCACGAATACCACTGCGAGAAGCATTCCAGCGCAAACTTTGGATTGTTTGTAAGTCGGTAAGCCTTGGCAAGAATCACCAAGTGCTGGTGCCGGCTCAGTTCCCAGGTGACCTTTGGATCGCCCACCTGGGCCGGATCCAAATAATTGATTCGAAAAAAGGGCTTGTATGGCGAGCAGATGTGGTTGACGGCATCGAGGTGCCAATCGATTCTTGGTCCATAGTCCAGATCAGAATATCCAAGAAGGCGGAAGCGGTGGTCACAAATGCCCTCGGCTTCCTGGATGATTTCTTCTACTTGTCGCGGGAAACGCACACGAAGAACGTCAAGCACCTCTGGGATTTCTGATGGTTCGAAGAAGAAACGCGCGGTAGCAGACGAAAGGGAAGGGTCCTGATCAAAAGGGAAGCCGAGGCGTGAGTAGAATAAGTCCGCGCGTTTGTAGAAGGCCTGCTGCAGGCGGGAAGAAATCTCGGCTCCTTCCATGCCTCGCAGCCGAGTCGCGATGTCCTTCCAACTGCGCCTAGGCATTTGCCCTCAAGCAAAAACTGTCCCTTGCAATTGGCAAAAAATTTCGGCACTTCCAATACTCGATGCGCTCGATTCGAAAATGAATTGAACGAAGGCTGTTCGCCAGTTGCAGCTGCGCGTAGGGCAATGAGTGACTGGCATGGCAGCCGCTAGATCACTCCCTTTGTAGCTGCGTCGATGAGGCCGATGTCTGCCCCAATATCTTTTCGATCGCTTCCTGCGGCAGCATACTTGGACGTGCTCTTGCAATTTGCATCTTTTGCGCGGCAAAGGTGAAATTCGTCGAATCCTCCATTGCCCTTCGCAAAACCGACCGCATCCACATCCTTGGGGAAAAAATTGCCCGGCCAGGGCCCGAAACCGTTGATAATTGCGTTGTTTTGGAACACGCCTGAGTTGAAGCAGTTCGATATAACACCAGAAGGGCCCAGCTTCTCCGGCTGGAAGGCGCAGTTCTTGGGGCCACCGCCGGCCGACGTAAACTGCCTTTCGTTCGCCGCGACGAGATTGTTGGTGAAAGTGAAGTTTTGAATCTTCTCTCCGTCGACCCCCATGCTGATAAACACGCGAGAAGACGTTGCGGTAATGTGATCCATTTTGACGTCTCTTAACGTAGGTGAGTAAGAGATCAGAACCATGAACGTACCGAAGCCGTCATATTTCTTGGCGTCGATATCGTCGACGACGATGTCATGCAGGCTGTAGCGCTCACCGCCCGTAGATACTGCCCCACCCACAGCTGGGATATTGGCGATGCTGAACGCGCTGCCGACGTGGGCAATCTTGCAATATCGCATGGTGATGTCAGTTACACGGCAGAGAGGGCATAAATTATCGTGGCCTTGGCCGTTGTTCTGATTCTTGGGGGTTAGGAGGATCGCAAAACCTGTCTGCGTGAATCCTCCCCAGCTATTCTCCAGGACGTTGCCTTCGAACAGAACACGTTGAGCATTCTTCAATTCAAACAAATTTTTGACAATGAACGGATTCCCCTGTGGCCCACCAGTGTAACCGGGCTGGCCGCGCATCCAGATCATAGGCTTGAACATGTAATTGTGCCGGATCTCGATGTCTGTGGGCGTGATCGTAGCCGGGCCGCCGCCGAAGAGAATATTTTCACCCGCTGCTTCCAGGAAATTATTGACAATCTTATAGGGTCCGCTGGGAATATCGCCGCCACCACCGCCGATGGCTTGCGAATCGGTGCAACTGCCTTTCGTCGCGCAGTGGAAGTCGCTTAAAAAAGAATCTACGATTGCAACGTAGGTTATACCGCTCAGGTACAGACCGCGGGTGGTTTCATCCTGCGGTGTGCCGTGCAACCAAACGCGGTCAAAGACAATATGGTCCGCGGGTACGAGCGCTTCCGGACCAGCAAGGGCAGTGATTCTGGCACCCTCGTGGCTGCGCGTGACCTCAAGGCCGATGAGGCGATAGTGGTTTGCACCGCTGGCAAAAAAGATTGGGCCGGAGCCGGCAGGTCCAGCGAAAACCAGCTTGGCCAAGACGTTCTTAGTTGAAGTGCAATGGAAATCGGGACGACCCGGAAGCGATGCCACTCCAGCGTAGCAGGGTGTAAGGCGAGTGCCCTCCGAGGGTAGCGCGTCATCTGGGGCGCTGGTGCGAATGACAATCCAATGCGCGTCGTCACACGGCTTTTTTGGAAGCAAGATCCGTCCCGTGAAGGTGGCGCCTGCTTCGACTTGGATCACGTCTCCGCAGGCTGCCTCGTCAATTGCGGCCTGTAGATTGCCGTCGCCCTTCACAAGATGCACTTTACCCGGTGCCGGCGTGTCGGCGAGAGCGCTCTTGACGTAAATCCGTGGCAGCTCCGCAGGTCCGTCAAAGTTGTTTTTATCCGCAACTTGCTGATCACCTGCGGGATCGATCGCGAATGCGGGACTAGCCAGGAAAGTTGCGATTGCGAGAACGACCGGCCACGATGCCCTAAACATAACGCTCTTCATACGCGCGCCGCTCGTACGTCCTCTGAACCGTTGATGACGGAGAGAGGTTGCAGAAATCATAGCATGTTTTTTGGGCTATTCCGGAGGGTGGAGCAGCAGATTTACGCGTTATTCATCTGACCAAACGAAGAGCGATGCCAGACGTCAAGGCGCTTGCAACCTCGCTTGGCGCCGTTATCTTTTAAAGAAGGCCGCGATTGAGGCTCGCAGGCCGGCACTACCTCACGCCTTTGACGGCGTTCAGAACGGCGTCTACGTCTGCGCCGAGGTCAAGACCGTCGCTGGCTTTTCCCTTTGCCGGGCTGGAAGGCAGCAGATGATAGTCTCCGCCATTTCCATTGTTGTAGTTTACGAAGCCGATCGTGTTCGTATCGTAAAAGGAATTCCCGGCCGGCCAGGAAGACGGCGGGAAGGCGGAAGAGGCTCCCAGGAACGCATTTGAGGAAAAGATGTACGCGGAAAAACATTGATCGATCGTCTTGGCGGGAACGTCCGTGTAGGCGCAGTTCGTCGTGCCGCCGCCAATCGACCAGATGGGGTACTGGGCGGCTGCAAAAATGCTGTTGGTGAATACGAGTCCCGGCATCTTCAACGGAACCGGTCCGCCGACGGTGAGCATGGTGTGGGTTGGGAATGCCGTGACATGATTGATCGAAACATTCTTCAGTAGCGGCTCTGCAATTGTCGAGATCTGCGCAAAGTTGCCATAACCGACATACGTGTATTCCTGAATATCGTCCGCGATCACATCGTGAATGCTATAGTTCTCCCCTTCGGCCGCTGCACCGCCGACGACTGTCTGCGCGTTGGCGATCTGAAACGCCCCCGCGACATGGCTGATCATGATATAGCGAATGGTCACATCCGTGACCTTACACAGCGGACAAGTGCTCGCGCCACTGCCGCTTTCCTGGTTCTTGGGTGTGAGCAGTATAGATGTGCCGCTTTGGGTAAAGCCGCCCCAGTTATCTTCCAGAATATTCGAATCGAAAAGAACCCGCTGCGCGTTTTTCATCTCGAAGTGATTCTTCACGATAAAAGAAGGGGCGACATAGCCCGGCTGGCCCTGTAGCCAGAACATCGGTTTGAATAGATGATTGAAGCGGATCTCGATATCCGTCGGAGCCAGGGTTGCGGCGCCTCCGCCAAAGATGAGGCATTCGCCGGAAGCTTCGAGGAAGTTGTCGTCGATCTTGAACGGCCCCATCGGAAGCGAACCTACTCCACCAGAGACCGCCTGCGAGTCTGTGCAGGTGCCGCCCACTCGGCAATGAAATTCGTTGATATAGGAATCCTGGACGGACACGTTCGTAGTCCCGCTAAGTTCGACGCCGCGCCGGGTTTCATCCGTAGGCGTGCCATGGATGTAAAGCCGGTCCATGACGACCTGGTTCATCGAACCACTGACGATCGGGGTGACAAGGGCGACGACTGGCAGTCCATTCTTTGCTGCGCGAGTAATCTCCAGTCCCAGCAAGCGATAATGGTTCGCGCCGTTGGCGAAAATGAGCGGACCACTTCCCGTGCCGGTGTAGGAGACTGTGGCAAGAACTTTCTTTGTCGAAGAACATGCAAAAACCGGGCGGCCCGGCAGGGACGCGACACCGGCGTAGCACGGGGTCATGCGGGTATTCTCAGGCGGAAGGCTGGAATCGGGAGCGCTGGTGCGCACGATAATCCAGTGCTGATCGTCGCACGCCTTTGCCGGAAGAGTGATCTGCCCGCCGCTGAAAGTGGCGCCCGCTTGTAACGCAACCGTGTCTCCACAATTTGCACTGTTCAGTGCATCCTGCAGGTTGCCTCCCGCCGGTACTGTAATGGTTGTACCAGGGGCGGGAGTATCGGCAAGCGAGGTGTTCAGGTAGACGCGGGGTAACTCGGCGGGTCCGTCAAAGTTGCCTGCAGCGGATACGACGAGTGTTAAAGGCTGGGTCGCAGAATTCGATGCGGCATCCGTAACCTTCGCCGTGAAGGAATACTGTCCTACCTGGCTCGTCGTCCCGACGAGCGCACCTGTCGTCCCTTGCAACTGCATGCCGGACGGAAGAGTGCCGGAGGAAATCGTCCATTGATACGGCTGGGTTCCACCCGCCGCCGCAATACTCGCCTCGTACGCTGTATTCACGACCGCTGCGCTAAGGGTTGAAGTCGCGACCTCGAGCTTCGATGGAAGCTGAATCGTTACCGAGCTGGTGGCATGTTGGGC
>Ga0210400_10002825_pt1 | contig 15662 bp, 18 predicted proteins | sample IncBWH26MmetaG_FD_155456 | JGI IMG/M metagenome (GOLD analysis project Ga0210400, IMG submission 155456) | Forest soil microbial communities from Barre Woods Harvard Forest LTER site, Petersham, Massachusetts, United States - Inc-BW-H-26-M | ecosystem: Environmental > Terrestrial > Soil >... | reverse complement strand
CGTAACGTCACACCCTAGATTTGCTACTAGGTATTTTGCTTTACAGCGGCTGAGTGCTGTACTATCTTCCACGTTTCAAGTCGCGACTCCCAACCAGCCGACGAAGAGCGACTTACTGGAGTGAAAATCCTTCGTCGAGGTGTCTAGTGTGGAAGAAAGAAGACGTTAAATCTCAGCCGGTTCGCGAGAATGCCTCCGGAATTCCGAGTAGCTCGCCGGCACCGGCCAGTACTCCAGTGCGCGAGCCTGGCACTGCCCATTCTGTTTCCTCTGCCCCGTCCGCTTCCATCAGCAAAGGCATTCGCATTAAAGGCGAAGTTACCGGCAGCGAAGATCTTTTCGTCGACGGTCACGTTGAAGGCAAAGTGAATTTGAGCAGTGGCAGCTTGACGGTCGGTCCCAATGGTGACGTGAAGGCCGACATTTTTGCCCGCGAAGTCATCGTGCGCGGCCGTGTCGACGGAAAAATCGTAGGCCGCGAAAAGATTCAGCTTTCGAGCACGGGGAACGTCGCCGGTGACTTGCAAACGGAACGCCTGACCATTGAAGACGGAGCCGTTCTGCGCGGCCGCGTTGAAATCGAAACCGGAAAGCCTATCGACAAGCAGTCTGAGGCGCGCGGCGCTGCCGCCGGGACCTCAAAGGGCGGTGCGGTCTCTGTGGGCGCTGGATCGGCGGCGGACTAATGAGCTTTCTGAACAAGTTCGGCATCGGCCCCGCAGCCGGCGCCACCCGGGAGGCTCCCCGCGCTATCGGCTCGGGCAGGCCGCGCTCCAATGGGCCTGCGCCGATCGCCGCTGTGGGCGCAAGTCGAGCGCCGGAACTGGGCGAATCCACCCGCGTTTCCAACGGGTTGAAAGAATTCCTGTGGAACCTCGACGGGCTCGGCCGTGGCACCCTTCTGGACCTCGGTCCAGCCTGGCAAACGACGCTCAGCTTTTTTATCGAGCGCGGATTCCGCGTCTCCTCGGAAGACCTTCTGCGCGCATGGAAAGAGTTCCTGGTGCAAGAGGATGAAAAACTCCGCGAAGCATCCGGGCGGGCGGCTCAGCACACGCTGGATGTGGCTCCCGCGGCGCGCGCAGCACGCTTCCTCGAAGCCAACCTGCAGTATCCGAACTCTTCTTTTGACGCCGTTCTGCTTTGGGACTTGCTCGACTATCTCGAACCGACGGTGTCGAAGCAATTGGTCGCCAATCTGACCGAGCTGTTCGGCCGGGCGGCGTGGTTTTCGCCATGTTTCATAGCAAGAAGCCGGAAGGGTTTCAGCGTTATCGCGTGGTGGATCCGACTACGCTGCAAGTGATTGCATCGCCGGTATTGTGCCCTGCGCAGCGCGTCTATCAGAATCGTGAGATTCAGGATCTCTTCAGCCGCTACCGAACCGTGAAGTCATTCGTAGGGCGTGACCAACTTCGCGAATCGCTCTTCATAAAGTAAGTTTGGGTATTTTGCCGGCCGCGGTTCGACCCGCCGCTGCATTTCTTTATCTATTCGCTTGCACTCCAGGCTGTACAGGAGTAAATCAGAAGGGTGAGCTCATCGGGCTCTGGAGGGAGCATGACTCCACCGGGCTTAGAGCTAAACCAAAGCTGATTCACACCGCTTTTGCGGTGCGCGTCGCCCGAAAACATTCGCGTACGTTAAGCGTAGCTTCCGAGACGACACAGCAAATTAGAGAAAATGGGGAGCCTTCGGCTCCCCATTTTCTACTTTATCTTTATGGATTGTGGCTCTTCGCCGTCGTACGGTGCCGGTGATGGTGGTTACCGGAACGATGTTTACGGGCATGGCGGTCGTGCGAAGTAGCCCGGTTGGAACTGGAACGAGCACTTTCGTTGCTCGCTTGCGAAGCAGGTTCGGCCGGGGCGCTCTGCCTCGGTGCGGCAAAGAGCGTCGGTGCCAGAATCAATACTAAAATACTGACTATCGGCTTCATTTCAGGGCTCCCCCACGCCAGGATATTCAATCACACTCCCTGCCGAAAGTGTAGGCGTTGGATTCCAACCACGCGAATATGCAAACCCGCAGGCGCACTGCGTCTTTCTCTGCGGCAAATGCAGGCAGCCGGGGTGCCTGGCAATTAGGCGGACGTGAACTCTTAGCCGCCGAACTTTGCGGTTTCGAGCCAGTGAATGGCTTCTCGCTGTCTCGCGATGATTTCGGCCTGCCAAACGAGTCCAACCGTCATGATGCTCATCGCGACAACGCAGACCGCAATGACAAACGTCTTTTGTGTTTCGGAAGCGGGGATACGAAAGCAGCGAGTAATCCAAGCCATGGTAAGAGGTCTCCTAGTACTCGGCCGCTACGCTGTGGACCCCACGCGCGACTTGCCGGCAGACGCGACAATGCGTCGCGCCAAAGATATGGGCAACTCAGGGGCCAATCTTTTGCACGTCAAAATTTGTCCGTTGACTTCCAGAATTCGTGGCTTTCAGGCGCTAAGGCCCGGCGAGGGGAACTGCTTTTGGACTAGTCCGGTGCAAAAAGGGTCGGTGGGCCGAAACATTTTTTCCGGTGAAACTCAGGATTTTCCGCTTACCGTCTCGATAATCCTCTCCCAAGAATCCGCCGAGCCAAGGTCTATCTCTCGAAATCGGGCCGGGAGGCGGTCTCTCTTAGGGTAAGTACTGGAACCCGTGTTTGCGTGATCGGTGAGAACAAAGCCTCGATCGCAAGCCGCCAGCAGGTCCGAATCGTCATCTTCGCGGGCCAGCCCCACGATCTTAGGTTGCGAGCGTAGCGCCCGGGCGTATAGCTTCGAAAGTTCGCGCACGCACTGTTTCAGGCTTGCGCCGACCGCGAGCGACCATAAGACACCGCGTTGCCGCAACTGCCAACCGCGGCTGGCGCTCTCCGCGACGAAGCGCTTCACGTCTCTTTCTGTGGCGCCGGCAAAAAAGAAAAGCTCGTCGAAGTCAGGGTGACGCATCAACTCCGCTTGCTGCGCCGGTAAGCCGGAGTTCTGCGCCAATTCCCGCGGGGACAGGGATCGCAGCGCTACGGTGGCTACGCTGGTTTCCGCGGACAACTCCTCGAGCGCCTCTGCCGCTGCCGGCTGCGGCTCCGCGATCGGGAGGCAAGTAAAGCGGCCGAGACGCACTGTCTTCGGGGGACTCAAATGGAAATAGCTTTCAGGAAGGTAGACCCCGCAGCCCCCTTCCGCGATGAAGGGGTGGTTATGTCCGAACTTTCGGCGTGGGTCGTCGATCTGCAAGCGGGTGCGGTTCGTAACCCAAACGTTGGGGATGGCCGCGTTCTCCAGTTCGGCCATGAACTCATCGAATCCAGGTGCGATTTTCCCGCGCACCGGTGTCAACCCATCAACATCACAGAAGAGAATCGCAGGCGTTTGAAGCAACTAGGGGCTCCGTGTAGACAGGCCATTGTAGCGGACTTTGCTGGTGGCTTGCCTCAGCAACAAAAAAAGCGGGCAGCCGAAGCTGCCCGCCATAACATCCGGCCCCATTTTGGAGCCGGGCTTCTTCCTCAGTTAATTGCCCGACGCCGCGGTGCTTGCCGCCGTCTGTTGCGTATTCGCCTTCGGAATGCTGACGTACCCGCTGATCTGGTCCTTGGTGACCTTGTTGATCACCAATTCTTCGGGCAGATGAGTTCCTGAAATGTAGAAGAAGACCGGCTCGTTCATCGCGCGGTTCTTCTTTTCAAAGCGCTTGTCTTCCACCGTCATTACGACGCTGTATTGATTGCGCTTCTGGTTGATGCCCTTCAGCTCCACCGTGACATTTCCGACTTTTTGCGGCTTATTCTTGCCGGCGATGGTGAATTCGACGTACTCGCGCTCGCCCAGGCGGCGAAGCTGGTCGATCTCATCGTGATTGCGCGCGATCAGGGTTCCCATCTCGCTGCGCGCCATTTTCAGGTCGTCGCGCGTGGTGTCCAGGTCCGTGCGAACGCCGCCCACCTTGGTGTCAACGTTCTTGAGGTCATCGGACGACGCCTTGGTTGCAAGCTCGCCCTTAACGGATGTATCCAGCGCCGTCAGCTTCTGCGTGGTTTCGTCGTTAAGCTTGGCGGCTTCGGCGCGAGCAGTCTTCAGCTGCCCTTGCGTAATCTTCAGCTTCTTGGTTACTACGTTGAGGTCGCCCTGCAGATCGGTGTTGGCCTTCTCGTCCTGCGCCAGCCGGTCCTTCATCGAAGAAACATCTTGCTGCACCGCCTGCTGCGTGGTCTTGAGCTGCGCTGCGACGGATTGCTGGGTCGCATCCAGCTTGGAAGAGGCGTTCCAGCCAAACCACAAGCCGCCTACTGCGATCAGTCCCAGCACTACGATCGCGGGAAGCTGCCAGGCTGGTGTTTCTCTAGTTTCGATAATGTGTTCGTCGGACATAGACAATCTTTTCTCCTTCACCCCTTATGGGGCGAAATTCGTTTTTGAGTACTGCCCCGTGGCTTAAGATGAAGCATGCCCCTCGCCAAATAAGGGCTTTTGCCACGAACCGCCCTCCGGTCTCCGTAAGTGGATGAAGGTAAGGAGCTTTGTTAGGGGGCTCTACAAGGGAGAGCTGAGAACGACCGAGTACTAGTCCTGGGAAAGATTACGCACTGACACACAGGTCCGTGGAAAAACCGACGCGATTGCCTTCAGCTTGTCAGCTCCAGCTCCTGAAACGCCAGCGCGAGTTGCCTGGGTGACTCAAATTGGATGCCCACCATGCCAAGCCGCTGGGCGGCCTCCACATAGGCCGCAATGTCGTCGATGTACACGGCTTCCTCCGCGCGAACCCGGCAGGCGCGTAGTGCCTCCCGGTAAATCAAGGGGTTCGGCTTTGTTGCTCCCACCGCGCAGGAATAAATGCGAGCCGGAAAATACGCCAGAAAGTCGTATTGCGACTCTATATGCGCCACGTGTATTGGGTCTGTGTTGGACAGCAGTGCTAAGCGATAGTTCTTGGAAAGCTTTTCGAACAGATCGTTATCATGTATAGGCTCAGGATCTAGCACCAAATTCCACGTTTTGGTGAACTCCTCAAAAGTAGCGGATCCGCCGAACCGCTGCTTCATGTGCAGGTGCCAGTCTCGCGCAGCGATGCGGCCTTCCTGCCAATCTTTCCAGCGAGGATCTTTTTCTATGGCGGACCAGAGTTCTTCCGGAGACAACGACAACCCGGTGGTTAGCCCTTTCATGGCGCGAGACACGTCAATGCGGATGAGCACGCGTCCGATATCGAAAATGATGGCGCGAACCTTCGGAGCCGCCACGCCTACCGAGCCTCGCCGCGAGCAACCCCTCGCCTTGCCTTCATAAGGCTAATCACCACGGGAAGCACCGATACGAGCACCACTACCGCAATCACGTAGTGGATGCGCTGCCCGATATTGGGAACCGACCGCCCCAGGAAATAACCGCCCAAAATCATCGCCCCCACCCACAACACGCCGCCGAAAATGTCGAACATCAAATAGCGCGTGTATTGCATTTGCGCGGCCCCGGCCACCGGCGGGCAAAACGTCCGCACAATCGGCACGAAGCGCGCGAAAATCACCGCCCGCCCGCCGTACTTCTCATAAAAATCGTGCGCCCGTTGCAGATGGCTGCGCCGGAAAAACAGCGAATCTTCGCGGCGGTAGAGGGCCGGTCCGGTTTTTCGTCCGATCCAATAGCCGATCTGATCGCCAACAATCGCACAGGCCATCACCGGCAATAATAGCCACGGCAGCGGAACCACTCCCGCGGCCGCGAAAATGCCGGCCGTCACCAGAAGGGAATCGCCGGGCAGGAAAAACCCAACAAAGAATCCTGTTTCGACAAACACAATCGTACACACTAGCGGCGCGCCGCCACTGCGGATGAGTTCTTTTAGTCCTTCGGGGTCGTAAAGCGAGCGGAGAAAATGCAGGATCGATTCGAGCACGCCGCGTTGGTCCTCGCCATTTTGGTTGTGGCTCTCAGCGGCGCAAGCGCAAAGGCTCGCTCGCGGGCTGCACTAAACATGCCACAGCCAATACGGTAACAGAAAACGCCGAAATCATGTCCGCATTCATACCAAAGCAGGCCCATGCCGGCCAGCACGGCGTACCATGCATTCAGGTTCATCATCGCACCGCCTCCACAAACCGCAGTGGACCGTGTTGCCGCGCATCGCATTCGAGCATGCTTGCTGTGCGCGCCAATAACTTTTGCATTCTTGGCAGAGCGCTGCGCGCCGCCGCCGCTCCCGCCTCAATGGCCTCATCGGCGCGTTCGAAATCGTCCCACGCCAGCGACTGCACGTCGGGCCGCAGCACCAGGTCTGCGTGCCGCTCCCAGATTTCCAGTTGATGCTTCTGTGCCGCCGTCACTGCTCGGCTGACCACCTGAAAAATGTTGCTCGGCGTTCCGCGATACCCATCCTGCATTCCCACTGAAACGCCCAGCACAAACGCCGCCCCCAAATCGCGTGCCGCCTGCGTTGGCACCGGCGCGACCAGCCCGCCGTCCACTAAGCAGCGTGTGCCGATCTCCACCGGCTCGAACAACCCAGGGAACGCGCAGCTCGCGCGTATCGCATTAATTAAATTGCCATGCGTGATCACGACCGGCTCGCCGCTGTTCAAGTCCGTGGCCACCACCGCCATGGGAATGCGCAACTCTTCGAACTGCCGCGCTTCGAAGACGCGCTCAATCAGGTCGCCCAGCCGGTGGTTGCTCGCAAGGCCAAGCCGCGAAACGCGCCACCGCGCAATGTCCCGCAAGCGCAGCGTCCGGCAGGTAGCCACGATGCGCGCCAGCGGCGCACCGCTCGCATACGCCGCGCCCAGAATGCTTCCTACGCTGGTTCCCGCGATACTGGAAATAGGTATGCGGTGCTGTTCCAGCACCTGCAGAACGCCCAGGTGCGCGAATCCGCGCGCAAAACCGCCGCCCAATGCCAGGCCAATTCCGGGCCGCGCCGCCGGTATGGCCCGTTCGAACGGTCCGCGTTGGTGGTTGTGCGTCACGCCCAAGAGAATGCCAGCGCTCCCATGCCCCACCAATGGGTCGCGCGTCCCGAAAAAACAGTACCGATGTACTTCGCGCCTCTCAGCGCGCAAAAATTCGCGGACTCCTCAGACAGTACCTTCTTACTAGCACTCTGCCCTCTCTGTACCATTGGCCATCGCGGCTCGGCGCGCGATTCTCTCCTGCGTCAGGACACACCACCCGGCGGAGGGGCCATGCACAGCGCGTTCGCACCGTGGATCGGTCATCCTGTAGTTCTGCAGGTTGCACTGGGCGACATAAAAGTTCCCTTGCGCGGCAAGCTGCTAAAAGAGGGTGGCGATACCCTCCGTATGCGCATCGGCGAGGGTTGGGACGTGGATATCTACAAAACGATGGTCTTGGCGGTGGAAGAAGACGCCATGGCCACGGTTCCTGCTTGAGGTGACCGGCATGAACAGCTCCGTTCCTAAGTATGTGACGCAAGGCCGCGCGGCCTTGCTGTTGGGAATCCCGGAAAGTGAACTCTGCCGGATTTCCAGCGAATCCGGACTCGGGCACACAGAGCGCCTGGGCGAGCAGGAAGAGATTTTCTTTACCTATGAAGAGCTTCGCAGAATCTGCCTGATGAGCGTGCACCAGGTGCACTAAAGGCTCGCGACTTTCCTCCGGCCCCCCTCTGTTGTACCCCCGCCCCGGGTCTTCTTACCCCCGAAGACCCGGGGTTTTTCTTTCTGAGCAAAGTGGCGACACAAACTCCAACTCTGTTGTACGATGCCCGCTCTTGTACTTGCCGCGCCGTTGTAGCGGTGTGCTTCAAGCCATCCGCGGCTACAGTTGCGTGTAAACATTTACTCCGGATCGGGAGCCATTGGATGCATAAATTGAATCTGGCGCGGGTAGCAGTGACGCTCGCTCTCCTCTGTTCGATCACCGCTTTCGCCTCAAAGCCCGCCCTCTTCGGCTCCGCCGGTGATTCCTACGACATCGCCATCCTCAACGGCCGGGTAATGGATCCCGAATCGGGACTCGATGCCGTCCGCAACGTTGGCATTCGCGCCGGAAAAATCGCGTTCATCAGCGCCGCGCCTCTAAACGCCAAGTCGACCATCGAAGCCAAAGGGCTCGTCGTCGCTCCCGGCTTCATCGACCTCCATGAACACGGCCAGGAGCCTCGCAATTACGAGTTCCAGGCCCGCGATGGTGTCACCACATCCCTAGAGCTCGAAGCCGGCACCGACGACGTGGACCGCTGGTACGCCGTCCGGGAAGGGAAGGCGCTCATCAATTTCGGCGTAAGCATCGGCCACATTCCCGTCCGCATGAAAGTGGTGGGCGACCCGCAGTCCGGCATGCTCCCCACCGGCGACGCTGCCCATCGTGCTGCGTCCCCAGAAGAACTCGCCAAGATTACCGCCATGATCGAAAAAGGCTTTCGCCGAGGCGCGCTCGCCGAAGGCATGGGCGTGAACTACACGCCGGGTGCTACGCACTGGGAAATCGTGGAAATGTTCAGAGTTGCTGCGAAATACCGCGCTTCCGTCCATGTCCACCTGCGCTACGGGGGATTGCAGGAGCCCAACACAGGCCTGGCCGCTCTCGAGGAAGTCCTCGCCGCCGCCGCGGCGACGGGCGCTCCTCTTCACGTCGTGCACATCACCAGCATGGGCCTGAAGTACACGCCGCAGCTTATCGCCATGGTCAAAGGCGCGCAGGAACACGGGCTCGATGTCACCACGGAATGCTATCCCTACACTGCTGGAAGCACTGCTCTGCAATCCGCCATCTTCGATCCCGGATGGCAGGAAAATATGGGAATAACCTACAAAGATGTGCAGTGGGCAAATACCGGCGAGCGTTTGACTGCGGAAACTTTCGAGAAATACCGCAAGCAGGGCGGGATCGTGGTGATTCATTCCATTCCCGAAGAAGCCGCCCGCGCCGCCGTTGCCAATCCCATGGTCATGATCGCCAGCGATGGCATGCCCATCACCGGCGCGAAGGTGCATCCACGCGGGCAGGCCACATTTTCGCGCGTGCTCGGGCATTACGTGCGCGAGGAAAAAGCGCTCGACTTGATGACCGCATTGCGCAAGATGACCTTGATGCCTGCGCAGCGACTTGAAAAGCGCGCCCCGGCGTTCAAAGATAAGGGGCGCATACGAATTGGAGCGGATGCCGACATCACGATCTTCGATCCGGCGCACGTGATAGACAAAGCCACCTACGACGAGCCGTTGCAATACTCCGAAGGCATTCCCTTTGTGCTCGTCAATGGCATCCTTGTTGTAAAAGACGGCCAACTCGTCGAGGGCGTACGTCCCGGACGCGCCGCACGCGCTCCAATTGCCAACTAGAATGTCCACCCCAACGAACGAGTCCCAACCGAGCCGCGCGGCAATCGAGGCCACGGACGCCAAAAGGGCCGGGGCGCGCCATGCTGTCCTCGCCGGATTTCTTGGGTGGACTCTCGACGCTTTCGATTTCTTCGTGGTCGTCTTTCTTTACGACACACTGGCTCATCAGTTCGGCGTCCCGAAAAAGAGCATCGTCTTCACCGTCACCGCCACGCTCGCCATGCGCCCGCTCGGCGCGCTTCTCTTCGGTTTGCTCTCGGACCGTTACGGCCGCCGCATTCCGCTCATGGCGAATGTCATTTATTTCTCCGCGATCGAGCTGCTGTGCGGGTTTTCGCCCAATTACACATTTTTCCTGATCATGCGCGCGCTCTTCGGCATTGGCATGGGCGGAGAATGGGGCGTCGGCGCTTCGCTGGTCATGGAAGCCGCGCCTGTGCGCTGGCGCGGAATTCTCAGCGGCATCCTGCAGGCCGGCTACTCCATCGGATATTTGCTGGCCGCCGTTGCCGCGCGATTTTTGCTGCCGGCTTTTGGTTGGCGTGCGATGTTCTGGGTGGGCGCGGTCCCCGCGCTTCTCGCGCTCTACATACGCACCAAAGTGCCGGAGTCCGAAGCCTGGAAGCAGCACCGCGCCGCAAGCACTGGGGAAGTGCTGCGCGTCGTTGCCCGGGAATGGAAGCGCTTCGCGTATCTCGTTGCCCTGATGACCTTCATGATGTTTCTCTCTCACGGCACGCAGGACTTGTATCCGGACTTTTTGCAGGAGGTGCACAAGCTTTCCGCGGCCATGCGCGCCAACGTCGCCATCATTTACAACTGCGGAGCAGTCGTTGGCGCCATCATCTTCGGCCACTTTTCGCAAGTGGCTGGCCGGCGCAAAGGCATGATGGCAGCTCTGGGCCTGGTGCTTCTTGTGATTCCGCTGTGGGCGTTTGGGCAAACCCTCCCGCTCGTCGTTTTGTCTGCGTTCCTGATGCAAGCAGGAGTGCAAGGCGCCTGGGGTGTCATCCCCGTGCACCTGAATGAACTTTCCGCGGACGCCGCTCGCGGCTTGATGCCCGGTCTTGCCTATCAACTTGGAATCCTGCTGGCTTCGCCCACGAATTCCATTCAGTACGCTCTGCGCGACCGTGTCGGCTATCAATGGGCAATTGCCGGCTTCGAGATCGTGACGATCGCCGCGCTCTCCGTCCTGCTCTGGCGGGGCAAGGAAGACCACAGCCGCAGCTTTGTTCGGGATGAATGAGTAGTGGGTAGTGGGTAGTGAGTGGTGGGTAGAGAGGTGCGACGATTCCCAAAGTGGAATTGACACGGGTCTTACCCCACACCCCCGGGCAATTTGTATGGTTGTCAAAACAAGGAACTTGCGGGAAAAGCAATTCGTAAGAATATGAAAACAAAGGGGGACGGAAAGTGGCGAGTGGCGAGTGACGAGTGGCGAGAAAAAGTGGGCAGTGGGAGCCGAGTGGGCCTGGAGCGTTAACCAGATCATAAACAGGTCCGGAAAAAAGAGCCTGTATGTTGTTGATTCCAAAGGAGCGGTTTTTCGGGGGTACCCCCACCCCGGCATTTTGGCAAAAGAGGCTGGATTTGCTTGATTCCAAAGGAGTTGACTTTTTTAGCGACGACAAAGAGGCTGCAAGGATATGGAAACAAAAGGGTTGGGGCGAACTACAGACGAGAATTGGTCGAGGTAACACAAGAAAGGGTACCACAGATCTGGACGTTTGTCAATAGTAAACTATAAGTCTAATGGCGTGAAGGGCCTGCGGGGAAAATTGAGAAGCCGCACCCTCGAAGCAAGATAGGCGGCCAAGAAAGGCCCGAGACCTGTTTGCACGTCGGCGAGAAAGAAGTTGCGGCGTTAGCGTAAGGCTACTGGCATGGCAACGCTTCAACTGGGGTTTTGGCGAGTCGCTATATGGGGAATGGTCATAGTATTTTTGATCCCCATCTCGTTGTGGTATTTCTGGGGTTTCTCCGTGGTTATTTTTGCTGGAAAGGAAATGATATCTTCCGTCGCTCCTCCCATTCCTTTCCTCCCCTCGATAATTTCTGGCGTGTTGGGGCTTCTCGTCACAGCCTGGGGGATGGCGGCGTTGTGGTGGCTCGCGCTCCGTCATGAGCATATGTCGCTCCGCCGAATACATCCGGTCTGGTTGATCGGGCTAATCGCCGGTACATCCACGGCGGTCTACTATCTCGTTCAAGTCGTCCGTTCCCCGGGCCCCGATGATTCGGCCTTTATCCTGCCCATCGGAAGCCTACTCTTCCTTGAGGCGACGCTGTTGTTGCGCATCTGGGTTGCTGAAAGGGCGCGACGGAGAGTGGAGTCTTAGCGCCGCGAGGCTCACAGCGCTGCCGGCATCATAGCAGACGGCATTAGAGGCGATGCACGCAAGAAAACTGAAAAGGTAGAACGCGCGGTATTACCGTCGCTAGAAATCTCCGGAGTTGAAAAAGGTAGAGTCGAGGTAGAACCAAAGCGCGCACGTTTCCGCGCTTTTTTCCCCAAAACCTCTTTTTTCTCGGGAAGTGGTGCGCCCGGGGGGCTCGAACTCCCGACCTTCTGGTTCGTAGCCTGCAAAAGAGGTAAACGACGTGACGTAGGCCCTCAAATCCTCGTCTCGCGTGTGGGCGAACGAATGGCGAACGCAGAAGGTGTTTCGCGGACGTGGAACGTATAATTCATACTTCGCTTTGTATTTACTCGTATACTCATCCTGATGCTACAGGCGACTTGTGTTCGGATGAACAAAATTAGAGGCACCAATGGCTGAGTGGAGCGCTTTTGTCGGTCGTCTCACACTTTTTCCTTCTGCTCCAGCGGTTATTCCATTGCCATCAGCACCCGAACTTTATCGGAGGATCTGGGGAAGCGACCCTGACAACTTTCAAAAGGCGCAAAACCCTCTGTCAGCCGACGTCGCACAAGGGAAACGTGGCTTAATGGTGGCCCACTGCGTTGTCCATCCGACACGAATAGATTTAAATCTCGGACCTGCACCCGACTCAGGGCCGACTATGAATTTGCCGTTAATTGTGAACCGAAATGGACTGCACGCCGAAATGGAACGAATGATGAGTGCTTTGGATTCTGGCGGTATAGTAAATCCGATTTCCCGCGTTGCGCTTTACCTGCAATTACTCAGTCCTCAGCCGAATTCCGTAAAAGCTAATGAAGCTGTGACCAGCATAATACCCGTTGAGTACGGGGTGAAAATTTCGAACGAAGAAGACTTCATATTTCAGATTAACAAACCGTATGTCAGCAAGGCTGTTCTAGGAACCAGAATGAACTGTATTACGAAATGGAGCGTAGAACGCATTCAAGTTGTCAGTATTACCCTGGCGGGTGGTTCTGTTCCGCACGGCGCACAGGTGCCCTCACCACAGACAACTGAGTTTGTCGCAGGCAGTATGAGTTTTGACGTTAATAATCTTCCTGTATCGGTCCCGCTCCCTTATGTGCAGCAGGCCGCGCTGTTGCGAGAGGCCCGGGCTGTGGTGAACCGAATAGAACAAGAAACTGGTTTGAATTCTAAAGGATTTTCAAATGCCGAACCGAACTGACAAAGTGTACTTACAAGCAGTTATGGTCAGTTCTGAACCTGAAGAGGGCGGTGCTCTTGATAGTCGCTGGACGGGTCAGGCTTATCGGATAGCTCCCCGTCAATCTACTACCTCTGGACTCGCCGCAACTACGGCTCAATCGGAGAGTGCAATCGTGAGACATATGTTTTCGAATGTGCCCGTTATTGGGTACAGAGAATTGAGCGGAGACTATGGCGAATTAGGGCAGGCCCTTAGTGAAATGACGCAATTTGAGCAAGGGGATGAGTGGAAAATTGAGCCCCCAGTATACGAGGCTGCAAGATACGTCGCAGGGCAACTTATGGCTAAGGATGTCCCACCGCCTAGGCTGTTTAATCATGGCCCGAAGTCGGTGGTCTTCAATTGGACATCGAGCAACAATGACAAGAACCTGTATTTGACTGTAAGCGCGGACAAAATTTCCGCACTAATTTCCTCGCCTGCGCGAATCGAACGCCGCGTGGAAATCGATTACTCCAAACTACCAAATGCTATTTACGCCTTGTCAGCTTCTATTGAACTCGGTGCGGATGACCGACAAATCATTTTGTTCGTAACAGGTGCCGCGTCCGCCTCATCGCGTCGCTGAACCTGTCAATGGGACCTGCTCATATTCCAGACGGAGACAATTTGTTCCGTCATGCTATTCATCCTGTCTCGTTCCAGAAAAGAGTAGTGTTTGCCGTACCTAAATTCTGGAATCTCACAGACCAGCCGGATGGCTCAGTTCTCGGGTCCTTGGCATGGGAAAGATATGCTCCCACCGGTCGATATGTACATGAACACGGTTGCCGGTTAGCGTCTCGTAGGAACGAGGCCAAGCGACGGGTAGGAAAATATGACGAGAAGCAGCGGCAAGTCTATTGTGGAGCCTACCAGTTATCGGCAAAGTCGATTCGCAGTATCGCTTCGGACCAACTAGCCGGAGTTCTGTCTGCGGACGTTATTCACCAAGTTGAAGAAGGTGAAATTGCTCACACGGATTTAAGGTTTCACCTTCAAGCTGACGGTTTCGATATAGAGGCCACTAAAACGGCCATCATCGACCGTCTCTGGAATGCATCCTCGGGACCGTTGACACACGTATGTCATTGCGATAGAGACATCACACCGCATCCTAACTCGCATCTAGACACCCCACCTTTGGGGGCGTACCGCGACAATCGGTCGATGGCTTTACGTCTTTGGGGCCTCATTAGATTCAAGGTTTGGCTATGGTTCCAGGGATTCCGTTTCTAGCGCGTTGACGCACGCCTCCGCACTTCCAAATCCTTTTTAGATTCTAGCTTCCAATTTTTGGCAACTACACGGAATGGTTGTCTTTATTGGACGATTTTGTAACGGAGGAAAAAATAAGGCAGTTGCTCGCCGCCTCCGCTCGTTTTCGCAGGCGGAAACCAGAAGCGAGGCAGAGCAGACAACTCCGCGACGGTCATCAAATCCTTGGCCTGATTTTAAGAATTTCTCACGGCGCATGGCTTCCGCGCGCGTCGCGAACTCCTCCGGATGCACGAGCTTCCACGGACCGCGGTTCTTTGTCGATTTCGTGAGGCCTTCGCTGTGCTGGCCTAATCGTTGCGTCACGTTCTTGGTATATCCGGTGTAGAGGTGGCCGGTGCGTTCGCCGCGGAGAATGTAGACGAAGAACCGCACCCCGGCTAGGCGAAGGGATCCGCCACTTAAAGGTGTTTGCCTGATGGGCTGGGCTTCGCGGGTTCTTGGCCGGGCGTTGTCTGAGGCAGCGGCGGCGGGGCTTAGGGCGTAAAAGCGGCGGCAAGACCGCCGCACTCCAAGAAAGGCCGCTCCGTGTCGCATATCAAAAAACGACCCTCTGGAACTTTGGGGTGTACTAAAAAACGAGTCCCTGACCGTCTAGATTAGAAGGGAGCACTACAGTCGTCCTGGCCGAGAAGCTGTAAGTGCAGCCCACCCTCGAAGAAGTGACTCCGGCGATGCAACTCGTTAAGTTCATTGCTATCGACGATTTTCCATCCCCGAACGTAACAAGCTCACGAATGAGCCAGAAATTGGGTGTGTGGTGTCTTTATACGGCCTTTCTGTCTTTTTGTGTGTCATTTGCCTGATCGCCGCTTTAACTGGAGGTTGCGGGGGCTCGATGTTCATGCCGCAGCCCATTAGCGTGGTTGTTAGTCCACCGACAGCGGCAATCGGCACAGGGCAAACAATGCAATTCATGGCCGTGGTGACCAACGACTCGACGGGTGTCACTTGGACAGCCACCGCAGGAACGATTGACGGTAACGGTAGCTATACGGCCCCGGCTGGACCGCAAAGCACAACGGCTAGGGTGACGGCGACCAGCAATGGAGACCTGACCAAGTCATCCAGCGCCACGATCAACGTGGTGGCACCGGGGCAGGTGTCGGCGACGGCGAACGTGCAAGTAGCGCTCTACACGATTGCGCCAGCGGCGGCGGGGAATGTGCTCGTGCAGTTCGGACTGGATACGAACTACGGGCTGACGACATGGGCGCGGCCGGTGCCCAGCAGTGGAGGTGCGGTGAGCCTGTTTGTGGCGGGAATGAAGGGAAACACGCTGTACCACATGAGGGGAGAGGTGCAGTTCAGCGACGGGTCACAATTTGTGGATGCGGACCAAACGTTCACCACGGGTGCTGTGCCGGCTGCGCAATTACCTGCGATAACGGCGACAACAACGGCAGGGATGACTCCTCAGAGCGGGGTGGAGCTATTGGATTTAGTTGCCGGTGCCACAACGGTTTCTCCTCTGGTCGTCACGGACCTCGGCGGCAATGTTCTCT
>Ga0210400_10002824_pt1 | contig 15666 bp, 12 predicted proteins | sample IncBWH26MmetaG_FD_155456 | JGI IMG/M metagenome (GOLD analysis project Ga0210400, IMG submission 155456) | Forest soil microbial communities from Barre Woods Harvard Forest LTER site, Petersham, Massachusetts, United States - Inc-BW-H-26-M | ecosystem: Environmental > Terrestrial > Soil >... | reverse complement strand
TTGAGGGATTTTCGGGCGATCCACAGAAGTCCAATGAGAGCAAGCTGGAAGCGATTCAGACGGCATGGCACGAAGAATGGGAAGACCGGAAGACGTGACCCGTTCGGCAGGCTCAGGGCAGGCGGGTGATTAGTGACTGGTGACTGGACTCCCGTGGGTGGTATTCGGCACTGCGTAGCAGAAAATCAAAGTTTTCCGTATAATTAATGGGATGCAGTTGAAGCAAGAGTGCCGCTATGGTGCAACGGTTAGCACGTAGCCCTTTCAAGGCTAAAATACGGGTTCGATTCCCGTTAGCGGTACCAAACTTATCCTCTCCGAATCACACTCCAATCCACTTAGTGATATTCTTGACGTTCACACAGAGTAGCTTCCGAGGAGGCACCGCCCATGGCTGATTTGCTGCGTTCGACGAATCCCGTTTTAAAAGAGAGTGCGTTTACCGGTGCGATTCCGACCGGCGAAACGATGACGATTCAGGGCACGGTCAACAAGACCGGGTTGCTGCTGCTGTTTGTGGTGGCCACTGCGGCCTGGACGTGGGGACTAAGCCATTCGCCGACGCCGGAGGCGGTTTACCCGTGGGTGCTTGGCGGAGCGCTCGGCGGATTTGTCGTGGCACTGGTGACCATTTTCAAGAAAGAGTGGGCCCCGATCAGCGCGCCGATTTACGCGCTGCTCGAAGGACTCGTTCTTGGCGGTATCTCCGCAATTTTTGAAAGGTCGTACCCGGGGATCGCGGCGCAAGCGATCAGCCTGACGTTTGGCGTAATGTTTGTAATGCTGCTGGCCTACAAGTTCCGCATCGTGCAGGCGACGCGCGGATTTAAGCTGGGTGTGATTGCGGCGACTGGTGGCATCGCGATCGCTTACGCCATAAACATGATGATGAGCCTTTTCGGCCACTCGCAGATGTCGTTTCTTAATGCGGCGACGCCGCTGGGGATTGGGATCAGCCTGTTCGTGGTGATCATCGCGTCGCTGAATTTAATTATTGATTTCGACATGATTGAAAACGGAGCCCGGATGGGCGCGCCGAAGTACATGGAGTGGTATGGCGCGTTCGGGTTGATGGTCACCTTGGTCTGGTTGTACATGGAAATGCTGCGGCTGCTGAGCAAGGTTCGGCGGCGGTAATTTTGGGAAACGTTTGAAGGCGAGATCCTTCGCGCATCCTTGTCGGATGCGCTCAGGATGACAGGTCGTTGACGTTGCCGCAGCGCGTACGGTAGCGGATTTGACAAAAGTAAGGCGCCCGCCTCGGAAGGCGACCGCTACAATGTCTCGATGTGCGATAGGAAATTAAATTCAGAACGAGACGCGGACGCGGGCGGAGACGCTACGGGGCGTGGCGATGGCGGTGCCGGAGAAGATGCTGGCAAAGTTGATGACGTTCAGGCGGTCGGCGATGTTGGTGGCCTGAATCTGGAATTGCAGCGAGCGCGCTTCCTTGCGATAGAGTTGAGCGCCCATCCCGAGATCCATAGAAAAATTGGGTTCGACGCGGTCTTTTGCAAAATTGACGCGAGAGACGATTGCCGCTCCGTACTGCGCCACTAGCGTTGCGATGTCCGTGTTGTCGCTGAGGTCGGCGGGCAAGCCGCTGCCATATTGCGCTCCGGCGGCGAACCAGAATCCGTGTCCGGCATCGAGGCGCACGCGGGCACGGAGCGTGTTGCGCTGATCCTGTGAGACGCCGAATTTGCCTGTGTCGGTGAGCCCGGCGCTGGCATCGCTGCCGATGAAGAGCCCCCCGTTGATTGGCCCTTGCCCTATCCCCGATTGATTCGCATAACTTATAAATCCTGAGACGCGGCCCCAGTGCGGAACTTCCAGGCGCACTTCCTCGCCAAAGATCCGGGCCTTCGCGTAGGAGATCGGAAAACTTACGCCGGTCTGCAGAAGTACGTCGTCGTCGGAATAGTTGTGAAAGTCGCGGCGGAAGACGTTGGCGTCCAAACGGAATTTGCCGAGAAACGATTTGGTGATGCCGCCTTCATAGTAGTTGGCGCGGGCAACGGGAACGGGGAGCCGCAGCACAACGGGATTCACGGAGTCGAGCTGCGGGGAACTGGCGAGCAGGAGGTTTTCCATCGCGGGAGTCTGGAACACGCGGTCATACGATGCGTGGAGCAACAGATTGAGTGAAGAAACGAAGCGCGAAACGCCGAGGCGCGGGCTGACGGTGGAATCGTGAACCACAAAGCCGTAATGATCGAACCGCAGGCCTGCGCTGATATTCCAGGCGCCGAAACGCATCTGATCCTGCACATAAAAAGACGGCTCCACGTCCCACTTGCTGCCGGCGAAATTCAGGTTCAATTGCGTGCCGGGATCGAATTGCGAAGGGTCGGTGATGCGGTATTGCAGTGCTTCGTGAACCGGAGTGAAAAATGAGTCTGCGCCGGCTTTCCAGTCGTGGTGGCCGTGGTGGCCCGCGATGTCGGCGCGAACATAGCCCTCGCGATAGCCGCGATCCTGATTGACGATGACCGGAGTGGAAAAAGGATTGGAGCGGAGCGAAAAGCTGGAATCACGGACGCCGCCGGAAAAACTGAGCACCAGGTTGGAGGAGACGGTGTGTTGATAATAGATCAGTCCGCTGGTTTCGGAACTGGCGGCGTCTTGCCGCTGCAGGGCGGCCTGCTGGGTGAAATCATTGGGAACGATATAGCGGAGAGAATTGTGGGCAACGGTGAGACGCAAGCGGTCGTTGTCGGAGAAGTCGCGTTCGTATGCGGCGGAAAATCCGCCGGAGTTGCCGTTGTTGGTGAAATTGCTGGTGACGGGCGGATCGAGATACCGGCCGGAATGCAGGCCGAATGCGCGGACGGAGTAGCGTTCTTTCTCGCGGGAATAGGAGATGGCGGTGGAACCATCGAGTTGATCGAAGCTGCCGCCGGAAGCGGCGAAATCCCCATGCCAGCCGAGAAGCGAGGTTTTGTCGGTGGTGAGTTCGACGATGCCGCCGAGCTTGCGGCCGTATTCGGCCGGATAGCTGGCGGTGAGCAGGCGCAGGGACTCGACGGAATCAGAATCCATGTCAGGCGCAAATGCGGGCGAACGATTTTGCACCAGCGGCTGGCCATCCACGACGAATTGGACGTCGTATTCGGAGCCGCGCGGATGTAGGACGCCGTTGCCTTCGTAGAGCCAGCCGGGTTCCTGATTGACGAGATCGAAGAGGTCGCGGCCAGGCTGCAGGCTTAGCTGCTCGCGGATGGATTGCTTGCCGATGGAATACAGCGTGCCGGTGCGCGTGGGGTCGACCATGGTGAGCTCGTCGGTTACCTGAACCTGCGTGGTGACCGGCGCGACGCCGAGCGTGATGCCGAGTTTCAAGGGAACTTCGGAGTGAACTTCGACGACATCGCTCCAGGCGGCGAATCCTTCGGCCGCAAGGTTGAGTCGGTAGACCCCGAACGGCAGATCTTGAAGAACGAAGTGGCCGTCCACGGGAATCTGGAACCGGCGCAGGAAGCCGTTGCCTTCGCTGAGAAGTTCACCACGCGCGGCGAGTGTGGAGCCTTTTGGATCGTGGACTTCGAGATGGAGTTCGCCACGGAGGCGTTGGGCGCGCGCGGGAATCACTGCCGCAAGGCAGAGGATGGCGACAAGTAGAAAGATGCGCAATTGTGACCGTTTGTGGAGCATTGCTAAAAAATGCGCGATCTCTGACGTTTCGATTCGGCGCGCGAAACCGCGGATATTTCCAAGATAGCATGCGCGGAGAGAGGAGGCCGAGCGCTGGCAGTTCGTGAAGGCGCATAAGTGGTAATGCGGTTGGTGGCACATGGTTTGGGTAGATTGGTTGAAATCGTAAATGCGGGCCGACCGGATCGGGGCCGCTACCTCTAAGTAACTATTTTGTCCCAGGACTGGAAAAGAGGGCCACAGTGCCGGATGATGGAAGACAAACGTTTTCTCGTCCGAGGTTGACACCGGGGGCGGATGAGAGAGTAGGCCATCGAGCAAAGGGGCTCACGTCTTGGACGAGAAGAATGTATATCTGACCGGTGCCGCCAGCGAATTTGGTTCCCGCACTATTCCTTCGGAAGAAGTCGATCAGGCGTTTGGCATGCCCACTGGGAAATTGCGGACGCGCGCCGGAATTGTGTCGGTGGCGTATGCGGCGGAAAACGAAACGGAAGGCTCGCTTGCCGCCGGGGCTTGCCGGAAAGTGCTGGAGCAATGCGGTGAGGAAGCGCAGAACCTGGACGGAGTGATCGCGGCGAGTGAAACGGATCATGCTTACCCATCGCTTTCGGCACAGCTTCACGCGCGTTTGAAACTGCGCGAACGTGCCACGGCGCTGGACGTGGGCAGCGGCTGCCTGGCGCTGCTGCAGGTGCTTTGTGTGGCGCAGGCGATGCTGATGTCGGGCCAGGCACGGAAGATATTGGTGGCAACAGCAGACGTGCACAGCCGGACGCTGGGCCCCGGACGGACCGCGGGAGAATTTGGCGGGTTGTTTGGAGATGGGGCCAGCGCGTTTTTGCTGTCGAGCAAGCCGCCGGAAAAAGGGCGGTTTGCGTACCGCTTCGGAGAGTTCTTTTTTGGATGCGCCGCGCAGTATGCGGAAGCGATCGCGGTCAGCGACTCGGGCGGCGCGGGTCTGGAGATTCGTTTTGACGGCGAAGCACTTTCTCGCGCGGCGGTTCACCGCATGGAACAGGTGTTGAGCGAAGTGGAGAAGCGCAGCGGAATTTCGCGGGACAAGGTGGGAGCGTTTGCGACGCACCAGCCGAATCCGCGGCTGGTTGCCCTGCTGGCGAAGCAACTTGGCGTGGCGACGAGCGCGTTTCCGCCGATTGCCGCGACGAAGGGGAATTTGGGTTCTTCGATGTGCGGAGCGACGTTGCAGTCGGCGTTTGAAACTGCCGCGGGGAAGTCGGCGGGTGAGCGGACGGCGGTGTTTTTGGCTTCGCTGGCGCCGGGGTTGCTGTTTGGTGGAGGGTGGATGGTGCCGGTGGGGGGTTGAAGTATTGAGTTGCAGAAGTTAATTTTGGTGGTTTCGTTAACACTGAAAACGCGAAAGCATTGCTCCGGGACTCCAACCTGGGAACGCCAATCTCCCGATTGGCGTTCCCAGGTTGCGCGGCCCGCCCCTTAAAACCATTCGGGGGTGCAAAATGCGCACCTCGGAAGGCCGGCCCTACAAGAATGTCTCACCTTTGAATTGATCTACGGAAATGGCCGGGTGGCGGTGGTGAGTTCGAGGTTGGGTTGCGGGACTACGCAGGATTGGAGTGGAGGCCAGCCGGGGTCGGTGGTGGAATTGCGGCAGAGGCTGACGAGAGCGTTGGAAACTTCGGAAGGGCCGACGGCGCCGTTTAGCGGCTCGGCATAAATTTTGTAGCTGTGATTCACGACGAGAGCGCCGATCAGGTAAGTGCCATCAAATTGTGCCGGGCCGGGGGCCTGGCAACTCCATCCACCTAAAGTTCCACCGATTACGGCGCCGCTTGCGGCGTCAACGGCGACGACGTGTGCGCCGAAGATTCCGGTCACGCCAGGAGGAGACGCGGGCAACGAAAGCGGGTTGGCAGGCAGGATGGTTCCCTGGATGGAGCCGATGAATTGGGTGTCGGCCGGATCGTGATAGAGAACGCGCAGGCCGGTGCGATCGTCGTCGCCGAGCGGGGCATCGGGTTGTTGCGCGGTTGGGCGCATTCCGGCGAACGTGCCGGGAGCCGGGGCGAACGGAAACATCATCGCGCCCCAGACGGCGGAGTGGCTGAAGCCGAGAGCGTGGCCGAATTCGTGGGTGAGGATGGACTCAAGGTCGTACGAGTTCGGGTTGGCGCTGAGAGCAGCAGGAGTGGAAAAGCTGACCAGTGAATTGCTGGGATTGAAATAGATGTCGGCGTCGAGGATTTGGCCGACTTGGGTAGAAGGCAAACCGCTGCCGAGCTGGATGCCGATCTGGTCGGCGGTGATGACGCGGGTGAAGGCGAGAACGCCGGGAGTGAAGGCCATATCCGGTTGGTCGAAGCAGATGGAGTTGATGCCGTCGGAGCCGCAGATATTCGCAGCGGAGTTGCGGACGAGCGGAGCGATGGAGGCGGGAGTGAGAAGGGTGCCGCTGACGCCGCTCCAAACGTTGAGCGCTTGCTGGATGACTTGCTCGATTTCGGTGAGGCTGCCGCTGGGGGTTTGATTCTGGGTGAGAATGGTTTTCGGATTGGTGCCGAGCATCGTGCTCCAGCGGAAGGCGATGGCCGCGGCGCTGGTGAGTTGATGCGAGGGCACGGGGCAGGCGGAGCCGCCGGAAACGCCGGCAGGCTGGCGGACGTCGGGGACGATCTGGTTGAAAGCGTAGCCCTGAGCGGTAATCACGGACCATAGGACGAGAAAGAGCGTCATGGCGAGGGAAGTGAATTGGCGGAGCATGTTGTGCATGGCTTTTCCTTTGCGGCGGAGTTCATTCCGTTTCGCGCGAGAGCTCGCGGCGAATGCGCTGCTCAAAAAGATCAACGGAAAGATTTTTTGCCCCGGCTTTCGTGAAGGCGTTGGAGGCTGGATCGAAGACAGGCGTTTCGGCGGAATCCTGCGTGACGGTTTCGCCGCCGGAGCGAAGATCGCGATGGATGCGGAAAGTGCCCTGAGCCCAGCCGACGATCAGGAATTGGCCGCTGGGATGCACGCTTAGAAAAAGATAGACCTCTTCGCCGGGCCGGAATTCGGGAGCGGATTCGACTCGGGAATGAAGGTTCTGGAATTTTCCGCCGGGCTGGCGCACAACGATTTCTTCGGGCAAATAACCTTTGTTTCGGGATAGGACGCGGAAAGTAGTATCGGTCCAGATTTCGCCTTTTTCCATGCGGGATTCCGCGTGCAGGCATCGGACACGGGCGATGGAGTGCGAGTAGTTCACCAGATCCTGGAAGGGAAGGCGCACGAGCGTGGTGGCTTGCGCGACGATGGCGATCAGGGCAAGGCCGATCAGGAAAAGTACCCACAGCATTCGGCGGCGGTCTTTGTAGCTCATTGATATTCACTCCTGTTCATTGAATCTCCAGCACTCCGGAAGCGGCGGTTTTGTCGAGATTGGTGTTCTGCACGAAAAGCGTTCGCGCGCCGGGCAGCGCGGAAGAAGGAATCTGGAGCGTGAGGTGGATGATGCCGAGTCCGGCGGGCTGCTTGGAGATGACGGCGACATCGCCGGGACCGGAGACGCTGTAGGCCATGCTGGTGTCGAAGCCGGACTGCGAGAAGAGGCAGATGTCGGCAGCGATGGTGCCGGAAGCGGGGCGGGCGAGAGGCACGGGATTTCCGCCGAGGTTGCAAGCGTTGGTGGAAGTGTTGAAGACGCCGAGGGCGGCGACGTTGAGATCGAAGGAGACGGAGGAGTTATCAACGCCTGCGGTGGTGGGTTCCACGAGAGTGATGTTTTTGCCGGAGATGGCGGGAGTGGAACTGCTCAGGCTGATGACGGCGTCGATGGTGCCAGGAGCGGCGACAACGAGGGAAACGATATTCGAGAGAGCGCCACTGGGATTTTGAATCTGGATAGAAACGTTGCCGGGAAGCGCGACGTCGCTGCTCGTGACAGGGGCGGAGCAGGAGTTCGTGGAACTGCAGGTGGTGACCCGCGCGGTGCCGCCGATCAGAAGCGAGGACCCGGGGCCGGGATTGGAGAGAACAAAACCGCTGCCGTCCACCGTCAGCGTGAAGCCGATTGCTGCGCCCGTGTAAACGCTGGCGGGATGAAGCGAAAGAATATTGGAGCCCGCGGAGATGGAGACGTTGGCGACGCCGGATTGGGTGGAATCATCCTGGCTGATGGCAACGATTTGGATGGTGTTCGGAGCGGGCTGGGCGGCGGGCGCGGTGAACGTGCCGCTGGGAGTGATGGAGCCGCAGGCACCGGTGACGGAGCAGGCGGAGCCTTGCACTTGCCAGACAACGGCTTGATTGCCGGTGCCGAGGACGGAGGCGCTGAAGCCCTGCACGGCGAGCGGCGCCAGAGTGACGTTGTTGGGAAAAACGCTGACGAGAATGTGATTGAGGATAGTGAATTGCGCGGACGAGAAGGTTGCGGGAGTTCCGGCGAAGGCCACCTGCACGGAGACGGGATTCGGGGAGGGGATGGCGCCGGGGGCAACGTAGTCCACCTGCGTGGCCGTGCTGCTGGTGACGCTCTGGCACGGAGAAGAAGCGACGACGCAAAGTTGGCCGACGGTGGAGTTGCCTCCCGGGATTCCGTTGACGCTCCAGACGACGGAGGAACCAGTGGCGCCGTTTTCGGTGGCAGTGAGCGTGACGCGGTGATTCGCGGCTAGCGTGGCCGTGATCGGCGACAGGCTGAGGCTGGGGCCGGACTGAATCGCGATCGTGGCTTGGACCTGTTTGGAAGGATCGGCTTGCGGCGTGATGGTGATGACGATGGTGTTGGGTTGGGGAGGACTGGCGGGTGCGGTGTAGTTGGCGGTGCCAGCGATCGCGCCGCCTCCAGCGGATTGCGCGGTGACGACGGAGAGAATGCCGCAGGCACTGCCGCCGCAACCGCTGCCGGAGAGAGACCAGGATAGAACGGCGCTGGGACTGGAGCCGGGAACTGGCGTGAGCGTGGCGACGATGGCGGAAGTGACGCCGGGTGGAAGGCTGGAAGGCGCGGCGACTTGCAGCGTGAAGTGGCTCGAGATGGTGATGGTGGTGGAGGTTTGCCTGGATGGATCGGCGACGCTGACGGCGGTGAGAGTGACGGCAGATGCGGAGGGGAGAATGGCAGGGGCGGTGTAATTTCCATTGGCGTCAACCGCACCGCAATTATTCGGGCACGCCGGGCCGGAGAGGCTCCAGCGGATTGTGGGATCGGGTTTGCCGACGCTGGTGATCGAGGCGCGGAAAGATTGGAGCGCGCCGAGTTCGACGGAGGAGGAAACGGGAGAAAGGGAGACGGCGATATCGCTGGAGACGGTGACGCCGACGGTGGAGGATTTGGAAGAATCGGCGTGGCTGGTGGCGGTGACTTGGACTTTTCCGCCGGCGGGAAGGTCCGCGGGCGCGGTGAAGAGTCCGTCGGGGGAGATGGTGCCGAGCTGCGGAGAGCCGCCGGAGATGCTGTTGACGCTCCAGAAGACGGAAGTGTCGGAGGCGTTAGCGACGGTTGCCGAGAAAGAGAGAGTGTTTCCCAGGAGGACGGTGCCGGAATTGGGGGCGATAGCGATGGTGATTTGCGGTTGAGGAGCAGGTGCGGTGGAACCGCCTCCACCCACGCTGCCGCATGCGGCGAGGAAGAGAGCTAGAGCGAGGACGAGAATTGTCCGCGCTATGTGGCGACGGACGAGAGGGCTCCGACTGGAGGGGCCTTGAATTGAATCTCGACTTGAGCGCGATTGCGAGAGAGGGCGCATGGAGATTGCGATTGCAGACGAAGGGCCAGCGAAAGACCGCGGGGGCACGGAAGGCGCTGGCGAGTGTTCAGCGAAGATTTGTGTTCTCTAAAGTGTGTGGAACGAAGAGCTTGAAGCCCGGGCAGGGTTGCGAGCGGGCGGAATGAGATGAATGAGGCGGTGTGCCGAAAAATTGCGGGGCGTTCCGAATTGAACGGAGTTACTGGGAGGCATTCCCAAACTGGGAATGGCGGCCTCTGCCCAGGCAGTGTTCGTTGTGGCTTCGCCGTCCTGCCGGAGCGGGCTTGCCGGCAAGATGCCGGCGCTACCGTACGCGGAGAGCGAGTCTCCAGATTGACTTTCGCTGGGGTGGCTCGAATAATCGCGCCATGACGAAGCCTGAAGCGGTGCGACGGATCAAGAGCTATTCCGCGGCGAATGGCTATGTGTATCAGTATTACTTTTATGAGTTGAACCGCGTTGCGGTGAACGGCGTGGCGGCCGGAGAGTTTGTTTACGCGATTTCGGCGGATCGTGGGACGAGTTTCGGCTTGCGGATTCTTGTGATGCAGGCGGCGCTGGAGGCGTGGGCGGCGTCGAATGGACGCGCGCTGACGGGCAGCGAAGAGTATGCGGTGGCGAAGATGCGGTTATTCCAGGCGTTTGATGAGGGCGTCGTTCCGCTGACGGCGGAGGCGGCGCGCGAGGCGCGGCTGGTGGTGGATGAGTCGAATTTGGAGTCGTTGTTAGAGATGTTGAATATTTAACTTGCAACGCCGCATGAATTGCCTGGTCGCAGTGGAACCCACTTCTGAAGGTTGATGAGACGGTTAAAGTAAAGGTTTTTCGGAAATCCTCATCGGATGTCCTCAGAATGACAAATTCTCGTTTCGGTAGTTGATTGTAGGTTTTGGGAGGTAGGGTTCATTACGCAAAAGCGGCAGCTTTGCTGCCGCACTCAAAAAAAGACGAAGAGGGCCACCTGAAGGTGGCCGCTACCGTGCTGGGTTAGGTTTGCATGATGGTGGATAGCGCTGCGGCTAAGTCTGGATGCGCGTATTGGAAGTTGAGTGTTTGGAGTTGGGCGGGGAGGACGCGTTGGCTGGAGAGGAGCAGGGCGTCGGCCATTTCGCCGAGGAGGAGGCGTAGGGCGAAGGCCGGCGCAGGAAAGAGCGCGGGGCGATGCAGGGCGGCAGCCAGGAGTTTGGTGAAGTCTGCGTTGGTGACTGGTTGCGGGGAGACGACGTTTAGTGCGCCGGTGATGTCGGCGTTTTCGAGGGCGAGGCGGAGGATGGCGACTGTGTCCTCGAGGGTGATCCAGCTCATCCATTGTTTGCCGGTGGAGAGTTTTCCACCTACGCCGAATTGAAATGGACGCAACATTTGGGGTAACGCGCCGCCGCGCTTGGAGAGGATTACGCCGAAGCGGGCGCGGACTTCGCGGATGCCGAGGACTTCGGCTTTCAGGGCTTCGGATTCCCATTCCTTTGCGATCGCACTTAGAAAATCGTTGCCCGGCTGGCTTGCTTCGGTGAGCGTTTCATCACCGCGATTGCCGTAGTAGCCGGTGGCGGAGGCGGAGACGAGGACGCGGGGGCGCGCGGACATTTTGGCAAGCGCCTGGACGAGAGCGCGGGTGGTGTCCACACGGCTGGAGCGGAGGAGTTGTTTGCGTTGGGGTGTCCAGCGGCCGTCGGCGATGGAGGCGCCGGCCAGATTGACGACGGCATCGGCGCCTACGGCGGCTCCGCCGAGTTCGCCAGTGGCGGGGTTCCAGTTGACGTCGAAGCCCTGCGAAGCGCTGTCCGCCTTAGCGGAGGTGCCGGGGCGGATGAGGCGGCAGACGGTGTGGCCGGCGCGTTGGAGATCTCGCGTGAGGGCGGTGCCGACGAGGCCTGTGGAGCCGGTGATCAGGATTTTCATGGGGTCCTTCTTGGTGGATCGATTATCGCGCAGTTCGGGAGTCGTGGTGCGTGTTGTGTGAAAAGAGGAGTTTGGGATTGTTCCTTGAGCCGCTCTAGCATGAGTTGAGAGAAACACTTGAAGTTGAGGTTCTTCGGACATCCTTGTCGGATGTCCTCAGAATGGCAGCGTTTTGTTTTGGCGACTGATGGGGTGATTTGAGTGTCGGGGTCTAGGCCGTAAAAGCGGAGGCTTCGCCTCCGCACTCAAAAGGGAGAGCGGCCCGCCGCGGACGGCCGCCGCCACAGATCAAGCGGTGGCGGGGCGGTGGGCGACAGGTTACAATTTTCGGATGCCCTCTGTTATGCCAAGTATACGCGTGAAGGTGCTGTTCTTTGGGCGGCTGCGGGAATTGACCGGGCTGGCTGAGGAGGCCGGAGAATTGCCCGATGGCGCGACGTTGGCGCAGGTGTTTGAGCGGTATGCGGAGCGGTTTCCGAAATTGGCGGGATTTCGGAATTCGATGGTGGTTTCGCGGAACCAGGAATTTGCGGCGTGGGATACCCGGGTTTGCGCGGGCGATGAGATTGCGTTTTTGCCTCCGGTGAGCGGAGGCTGAGTTTAGAAAATGGAAATTGGAAAGCAGAGGGGAAAAGCAGATTCCTCACCCCGTTCAAAAGGCGAACGGGATTCGGAATGACCTGTTTTGCTTTTTCCATGAATAACGAAGAGGCATCTTTCCGAGCGGTGGTGAATCCGATCGTATGACCGGGAGCATTCAAGACGATAAGTTTGAGCTGGTGCGGGCGGCGATTGATGCCGAGTCGCTGGTGCGGCATGTGCGCGCGGGGCAGGACGGGGCGATCGTTACGTTCGACGGATTCGTGCGCAACGAATCGCATGGGCGCGAGACGAGCTACCTGGAATACGAGGCCTACGAATCGATGGCAATCGGAAAAATGAAGGAAATCGCGGCGCAGATTCATGACAAGTTTGCGATTCATCGGGTGGCGATCGTGCACCGCCTGGGGCGGCTGGAAATCGGCGAAACGAGCGTGTTCATCGCGGTGAGCGCGCCGCACCGGGGCGCGGCGTTCGACGCCTGCCGGTTCGCGATTGATACGTTGAAGCGGACGGTGCCCATCTGGAAGAAAGAGTATTTCGCGGACGGCGCGGTCTGGGCGGATGGCGAACTGCCTCCGACACCCCCAAGTGCAAAAAGTGCATCCTAGCTACTTGATGATTCCCAGCGTCGCTCGAATTCCTGTGTGGTGCTTTGCGCCATTGGCGCTTATTGCCGGGGTGTTTCCTGCCTGTGCGCAAGAAAAGCCGGACCGGCCGCCGTGGGCGCAGCCTTCGAGCACGCAGCCACAGCCAGCTCCGCCAGTCAGTCAGCCACAGCCAGCGACGACACCTGGGCCGATGGTTCCTGCCCCGGTGCAGATGCCCGAGAGACAGAAAGAACCGCAGACGCCGAAGGGCACGATCAAGGTCAACGTCAATTTGGTGAACGTGCTGGTGAGCGTGCTCGATGAGAACAAGCGCCCGGCGCCGAATCTGCCGCAGGAGGCGTTTCAGGTATCGGAAGAGGGCGTGCCGCAGAAGATTGAATTTTTTGAACCGGAGACAAAGCTACCGCTGGATCTGGCGCTGATGATTGACGCGAGCATGAGCGCGCACATTGATATTCAGTATGAACGCGAGGCGGCTTCGCATTTTATCCGGCAGGTGCTGCGGCCGGATGACCGGATGGCGGTGTTTTCGTTTGACGAGACCGTGACACAACGGACGACGTTTACGGAGAGAGTGCAGACGCTGACGGACGCGGTAGCGAAGATACCCGATGGTGCGGGAACTTCGATATACGATGCGGTGATGCTGGGCTCGCAGGCGCTGGAGAAGCGGGGCAGCGAGCGGCGGCGTGTGATCATCCTGGTGACGGACGGGGGAGAGACCACGAGCCATGCGGATTTTGAGGCGGCGCGGCGGGCGGCGCTGCGCGGCGAGGTGCTGCTATACACCATCCTGATCCGCGTGATGAAAAGCGAGAACGGGCGGAACACCGCGGGAGAGCACGCGCTGCAGACCATCACGGAGACGACCGGCGGCGCGATGTTTTTTCCGGATTCGCCGCAGGAGTTGCCGATTATATTTGACCGGATTGATGCGGAACTGAGGACGCAATACCGGTTGGCGTATTACCCGAATCAGCGGGGGCCGGCGAATACGTATCGTAAGATTGAGGTGAAGATGCTGCCGGGGTATACGGCGCGGCACCGGACGACGTATCTGGTCGGAGCGCAATAGCTTTGATTGCGTTCGGGTTTGCGGATAGCAGATAACAGCGATCAGATAGCAGGATGCGGGGGCGCGTAATCAGTGATCAGCAATCGGTAATCAGTTAGAGAAGATTCAGAATCCACGTTGAGAGATCGAATGGCGATTGATTATTTAGAGGCGGCGGTGGAGATTGCACGGGAGGCGGGGGCGGTGCTGCGGGAAGAGGCGCAGCGGCCGCCGGATATTTCGTACAAGGGCGATTACGACCTGGTGACGCAGGCGGACAGGCGGTCGGAGGCGTTGATTGTGGGCCGCCTGCAGAAATATTTTCCGGGGCATGCGGTGGCGGCGGAAGAGGGAACCGGGAAAGAGACTGGTTCGGAATACAAGTGGCACGTGGACCCATTGGACGGGACCACGAACTTCGCGCACGGGTATCCTTGTTTTTGCGTTTCGATGGCGTTGGCGAAGGGCGACGAGTTGCTGCTGGGGGTGGTGTACAACCCGATTTTTGAGGAGATGTTTTCGGCGGCGCGGGGAGAAGGCGCGTTTTTCAACGGGAAGCGAATGCAAGTCTCGAAGATTGCGGCGCTGCGGGGCAGTTTGTTGTGCACGGGTTTTCCGAATCATAAGCGGCATGCTCATCCGAACATTCATTACTATTGGGATTTCACGCTGTGCTCGCACGGGGTGCGGCGTGATGGGTCGGCGGCGCTGGATCTGGCTTATGTGGCGGCAGGACGATTTGATGGATTCTGGGAGTTTGGGTTGAAGCCGTGGGACACGGCAGCCGGGGTGGTGATTGTGGAAGAGGCCGGGGGAAAGATCAGCGACCTTGAGGGCAAACCGTATGTGTTGGGCGGCAAAACGATTTTGGCAACGAATGGGTTGATCCACGCGGAGATGGAAACGATGGCCTCGGAGATCGGGAAGAAAGAGAAGTTGGGCGTTTAGGCGAGTGGTCATGGCCCGTATTTCGAGAGCCGCGGCCGGGAGTTTTGGCACCACTGGAATGCACGGTGAAGTTTTCGTTGGTTGGTAAATCGGATACATGTGTATGAGAAGAGTGTGCAGCACCTGCGGCGCTTGAACTGTTTGCCCTGGTACACCCCAGCGCTAACCCGCTGGGCTAATGTCTGTCGCGCCTCCGGCGCTTTTCGGTAAGAATGTGTGACTTCGTTGTTCGCCGCTTAAATCCCCTCGATTTCAGTGTCAGGAGTCCTCTCGAGGCGTTCTGACAACCATCCGCCCGGTCTGTACCCGCATCACGGTACCCCCCTCCCCCGCCAATTTTTGTAAGTGAGAGAAGGAAAGAGGTTAGGGGACTGGATTCCGTAAGTGTTGAATCTTTGAGAGTTAAAGATGCCTGTTTTGATAGAGATTCGATTGGATTTTGTAAGTGCGAAATTTAAAGAAGTTACCACGTCGTTTTGGGAAGTGGGGAATCTAAAGGAGTTAGAAAAACAAACAGGATGGGACAAGGTAGAGTGATTGATTTGAAGGCAATCGGACGCAACTTAACCCGACGGTAATTATATATAAGAGTAATATATTGTCAAGGGGAAAATTGACGGGCTGGCTTTAGGGAAGGCTGATTCGGCCCTCACAAAAATCTTATGGGTGGGGCGCTACCGTTGTTTAGCAACGACGGCGACATCATTTGACATTGAGCGGCACTGGGTAGGTGCCGATCCTGGACCAAATTCGTTGCCCAAAATCGGGTAGGAGAGAAAAGCCTTGCGCACATGGATAGGTTGTGGGTTGTTGTTTGGACTGGGCACGGTCGCGTGCCTGGGCGTTTGCGGAGTAGGACGCGCAGACGATAACAAAAGGGGAAATGATTCGGCGGCAACCGCGGTACAAGCGGCGCCAGCGACGAACGACGAGGCGGCTGGAGCGGCAGCGAATTCAACGATATCCACAGCAGCCGAAGCGGCGGCGTCCTCATCATCGGCTAAACCGGGGAATCCAACTCCTCAAGGCACGCCGCAGCCTGCCGGTGGGCAAGGCTCCGGCATCAATAGCAATTACGTTTTGAAGGGAAACTTTTTCGAGCGGCTAGTCCAGTTCTACCATCAGGATTGGGCGGGTACGAATCCGTCGGCGACCTTGCCGGCGAAACGGGGGCTTCCGGCCCCGGTGGATT
>Ga0210400_10002823_pt1 | contig 15667 bp, 17 predicted proteins | sample IncBWH26MmetaG_FD_155456 | JGI IMG/M metagenome (GOLD analysis project Ga0210400, IMG submission 155456) | Forest soil microbial communities from Barre Woods Harvard Forest LTER site, Petersham, Massachusetts, United States - Inc-BW-H-26-M | ecosystem: Environmental > Terrestrial > Soil >... | reverse complement strand
CAAGGGCAAGGTAGTTCTAGTAAATTTTTGGGCGACTTGGTGCGAAGGCTGCCAAGTGGAGATTCCCTGGTTCGTCGAATTTCAGAAAGAGTATGCGGACCGAGGACTCGTGGTTGTCGGTATTGCGATGGACGACGACTGGAAATCAGTAAAGCCTTGGATTGAAGAGAAGAAGGTGAACTACCCTGTCGTGATTGGTAACCAAGGATTGGGGAAGCAGTACGGGCTCATCGGAATGCCGCTAACGGCGCTGGTTGACCGTGAAGGCAGAATAGCCGACGTGCACAACGGAATCGTGGACAAAACAGCCACCGAACAGAGAATTAAAGACCTTCTGCAACAGTGACGCGAAATTGGAGCCATCCGGCACTTGATTGCATAACCATGTCGGCCCCCTCGACCCGAGTAGACTTTGGTTGACGACCAAGGCTCGGGAGGAAGGAGCCGGACATGTACATCGTAGGAGTAGATTATCACCCGAGCTTTCAGCAAATAGCTTTTTTGAATCAGGAAACCGGGGAATGCGGCGACCGGCGATTGAACCACAGTGATGGAGAAGCAGAGAGGTTCTACCGGGAGTTGCGGCAGAAAGGAATCAGCGTGCGCGTGGGACTGGAGGCCACGGGATATTCACGGTGGTTCGAGCGGTTACTCGGGGAACTGGAGATCGAGGTGTGGATCGGCAGTGCCGCGGAGATCAAAGCCAAGCGCGTCCGCAAGCAAAAGACCGACCGTCAGGATGCCCAGTTGTTACTAAAGTTGCTCGAGGAAAATCGTTTTCCGCGCATCTGGGTGCCCAATCCCGAGAATCGTGATCTGCGGCAACTGCTCTGGCACCGCCATCGCCTGGTGCAGATGCGTACGCGAATCATGAATCAGCTGCAAGCGCTGGCCATGAACGAAGGCAAACGATACAAGCACCGCCTGTGGAGCGCGGAGGGACGTGCTCTGCTGGAGAAGTTCCCGTTGGCTCTCTGGGCCAGCCGGCGCCGGCATGATTTGCTCGAACTGCTGGATCGGCTGAACCCCACGATTGACGAGCTCACGGCGGCCGTCGAGCAAGAAGCCCGCAGATGGCCGGAAGCAGTGCGGCTCATGACACATCCTGGAGTGGGGCCACTGACGGCACTGGCCTTCGTGTTGATCATCGGAACACCGGGAAGGTTCCGGCGCGGCAAGCAACTCGGCAGCTATATTGGACTCACGCCCAGCGAGGACTCCAGCGGCGGCCGGCAAAGGCTGGGGCACATCAGCAAACAAGGCAATGCACTATTGCGTTTTTTGTTGGTGGAAGCGGCGCAAGCCGCGACACGGTGTAACCAGGACTGGCGGCAACGATACTGGCATCTAGCGATGCGTCGCGAAAAGAGCATCGCCAAGGTGGCTCTGGGTCGCCAGATGGCTGTGCGGTTGTACTGGATGTGGCGCAAGGGTTGGGACTATGCGCAGCTAGTAGAGTTCGGTTCGCACACGGGACAGCTCGCTACCGGACATGGCGTGCACTAAAGCGCCGTCCACTTGATTGGGCATCCCGCTCCCCACACGAGGGAGTTCGAACAAGTAATCTTGGTCGATGTATGGATCGAAGAGATGTTTGGGTCGGAAGCCGCCCGCTAGATTACGAACGAGCCGTGGTCGTCAATGCCGAGCAGACGAAAAACGAAAACGGCGAAAGACAAAAACTCTTTTAAGTGAAAGGAAAAATCTGCCCAAAAAGTGTTTGACAGGGCCGACATGGTTAGAGATGTCCGGTTAGCGCCGCGTTAATCAGGACTCAGTGACCACTAACTCTGTCCGTTGGCTCAGAGCGCTAGGTAATTGGCAATTTGGGCGGATCGAGATACTTAACGAGTACTACCTCGTTGCCCGTTTCATTGTAGATCAGTTCATCGACGAGTTTTTTTGCCAATAGAATGCCGAAGCCGCCTGGCCGCATTCCCTGCTCATCGCGAACCTTGGCGTGTGTGAACAAATCTTCGGGGGAGTTGCCGGCAACTGCGTGACGCAGTTCTTCGAGGGAGAAACCTTTGCCGGGATCTTTGACACGACAGGCTATCGCTCGACGGGCCCGAATGAACGAGATTTCCACGTGTTGGCTGGGATCGAAATGACCGCCATGTTCCATGGCATTAATCAGAATCTCCTTAAAAGCAGTTATAACTTGGTCTTTGTCAGTCTCGGGGATGCTTGGGTCTTTGACTCCGTGCAGGAATTGGACCAGGCGATCTGCAGTAGCGAGGTCACATCTAGCCGTCAAGGTGACCCACTCGGGCGTCCCGGAAAGGACTTCGATGCCGTCGTCCCAACAGGGTTCAGCCATTGCCGCGCGCACCATTTCGGCGAGTTCCGAAGGCTCGAATGGAGCCGAAAAATAGCTGAAGGCCCCCTCCCGCATGGCAGAAATGACGTCTCCAGGAGTGAATTTATCGGTGAGAATAATCAGGCGAACATGAGGGCGAGCGCTCCTGATTTTGCGAAGAAGTTCGACATCCTCTGCAACGCGGGTTTGCCGCCCGGTGACGATCAAATCGAACGGCTTGGCCTTGGCAAGCGCGACAACCTGTTGATTGTCGACCACGCGCTGAATGCTCCAGCCTTCGCTGGCCAAGACATTCGTAAGCAGTTCATCGATGTCGCCGCCGGATGTCACTAAGAGCGCGGTCTTCTCAGTGGTGGGAGCCACTGCACTACTACATGGGGTTGTCATGAGTGATTCCCCTTTATACGACTGAAAGATGTAGCCGCGAAGTCCAGATTCTCATGGCGCCGCGGAGTAACCGCGCGGTCGAAAACTGGCCAGCGCTTCCGTCTCATTTTCAAAGGTCGGGATAATTTCCGGCAGGCGGACCACCCGCAGCACAGCCTGCACCCGACCACGCGGACAAAGCAATTTCAGGCTAGCCGCCTGACGCCTGAGCGAAACATACGTCCCGACGATGGCACTGATGCCCGAACTATCTAACTGCGTCACGCTTGCCAGGTTCAGCAACAGCTTTGGTACTCCGGTGGCGATTAGCTTGTTTAGATGGTCGATTAGCAGATCGCTGTCAACGCCGATTGTCGCTCTTCCCCGAAGGTCCAATATGACGACATCGCCGGATTCTCGGGTTGAGATTTGGAGGCCCACAACATCACTCGTGTGAAGTTCAAATTCGGCATCGAAGATTTTGCTTACGCCTCGCCAGCGGCATCATCCGACGATTATAGTTCACCTGGATTTCTCAAGCTTACCGGTTCAGGTTGAATCCATCTGAGGGTGCCGAACTCAACGCCTGGCTCTAACTCCTTCCATGAGAAGGCCGGTATGAGCCAAGTATGTTTTATCTCTTCTCTCTTCTCTCTTCTCTCTTTTTCTTCCTGTGGATTCTTTCCGTTCGAGCCGGGCCGCCTCTGTCGCCATCCTTCCATCCGCACTCTTGGTTGAGCGATTGTCGCTCGGTGCATGGTGGGCGTTCCCAATTCAGTAGGTGCTGCTACCTGACAATCGACCTTGGCTCCCGTCCTTCGACGAAAGCCGGGCCAGGAGTTAGGCGCAGGCACCTGATCTCGGCGGTTGAGCTCGGCTGTTCGAATCCACCTATGCGCCGATCGTATTCCGCGATGCGCTCCTTCAACGATTCGATTTCCCCTAACAGCGGTTCTAAAACATCCCCCAATTCCGGGCTCGGTCCCTTGGCGATCTCCTCCCGATGGAGACCGGCCTTCTCATCCCATCTGCTAAGTCGGGTTACCGGACAACTGCCGTACCAGAACTCCATTTGTCCGTATGAGCATTAATCAGGCACAAAAATCAACCGCACGCAGGGTACCGCCTTGGTTTTAAGGAACCGGCTTTGACATTCGTCTCTACACTCACTCGAAATCTTCTCGGGAGCACGGAGGAGGACCATTCGAGGTGGGCCGTAGGAGAGGAGCTTGTCAAAACTATGGTGAGGAAAAACTAAATTTACAGGCCGAACATGGAGTTGACTCCGCCGCGCGGGGCCTCGGCAGAAGGCGCTCGGCGTTCAAGCGCAGGAAGAGACGCCTGCTGGGCGGTTGGCGGCGGAGTCACAGGCTGTTGCACTGTAGGCTGATCCGTGGCGGGCGTCGGAGCCGCAGCCGCAGCACTGGGAGTTGCAACGCTCGAGGTAGCGGCGGCTGGTTGGGCAGCAAGCTGCTGGAGATAGGCGAGATCGCGAGGCTCTTCCGTGCCCGGCCGAACGGCGGGAAATGACAAATTCATTTGATGCTCCATTGCGCTGGCGATGCGATGCAACTGCCAGATGAGCTTTTCGAGCTCTTTCGAACGGCCAAGGTTCAAGTTGCGGTCCCACAGAAAGCGGATGGACAACACCACGAGAACAGGCAGGCCGATGGCCAGTGTGGCGAGTACGATGTTGAAGAGCAGCGACTCGAAGGGTGTGAGGGATTGGGGCAATGGCGCCTCCAAATGCAGGCTCCTAGAGGCAGGATACAGCAGCGCGGCAGTGGTGACAAACGAATCGATCTCGGGGCAAGCGATGAAACGATCACGGTCGTTCTTCGACTGAAATCGATCTTGCCAGTAAGCACTCGTCAGAAGTCGCGGCGAAGAATCTAGACCCGCGCTACTCCGCAGCGCGTCGGGAGAGCTTTTGCCCTCTTGACAAAGGCCTATCATGGAAGTCGGCTTATCGGACATGTGGTTTTGGACGATGCCACTTGTCCAGTTGGCGCGTTAACCAGGCATGGAATTATTTCCGACTGCGCCGTTACCAAGCACAATCGCCAGAGTCTGCGAAATAGTTCTATCCTGACGTGTCAGGCGTCGAGATCAATCCGAACCGTGAGCAGTTCAGTACCGAAGAAGCGGACTGCGGCGGCATTGCTGGCGCTGCTCGGCAACTGATTCGCGAGCCACCTTTGGCGTTCGCGTGGATCATCGTCTGAAAGCACGTGGGCTGTGCCCGTGCACCAGCGAGCCCGCAGCCCATCGCGCAGTTTCAGGCGCACGCGCGGATTCCCCACAATATTGCGAACGTACCCGGCATTCTGGCCGTGCTCTGCCACGATCCAAAACTGCCTGCCCACGAGTCCGTTTCCCACGGGAGTACGGCGCGGTTTTCCCGTCTTGCGGCCGATCGTTTCCAGGAGCCGATATCCTGGCGGGACTAGGCCGATCGCAAACAAAAACATGATGGGCGGATTGAACAGGTATTTCTGGAGAAAGTGGACAATGCGATGTTTCATTGCCTCGTCCTCATGGAGGAAGATTATATCTTCACCTTTGGTGCAGCGTACCCCGAAGTGAAGACGCCCGTTCGCTGCTTCAGGATGCTACTGACCATTATTCGGCCACAAGGATGCCGCCTCCCCAACTGGACCTCTGGGGAATCAGCGAGATTTCACCTGTCCGGTTAGCGCGTTAATCAGGAGTTATTTGGATAGAGGGCCGAGGGTTCGTGACGCTCGTCGAATCTATTTCCTTCCTGGAATATTATCGATCACGACCGTTGACTGTTCAGAGCGCAGGTGCACACTTTCTGGGGCCACACTGCCATCACCCATGTAAGTGAATACGTACAGACCGTTCTTCCTTTCTTGTCTTACCTTCGAGCAAAAGTCAGCGCGGCACACAAAATCTTGTGATCGGTTCACTATCGCCTGAAATGGCGTCACGAATCCTGAGGGAACGAGCATCCGGAGGGGTCGCTGCGCCCACGCTGATAGCGTTCCCTCAAATTTGGGAGCGGTCATCCTCAAATTGATCTCGGCCTCTGCGCTTAAGGTAACTCTGCCGCGTGACCCGGCGAAATCAATCACGAAAGCGTCGGCGTCCACCTGTCCTGTTGTGCCTAGAATCTTGGCGCGCGCATGGGAAGCAGTGACCCGTAAGGGACCGACCATATCGCGAACCTCGACGGGTGCATAGGATGCGTGAACGACCGTTTGCATATGTGTGGGCGCTTCCAAAAGAAAATAGCTCATTGCATCCTGTCCGTCGTCCACACTACGGCGAGTGAGTGAAACAACGCTGCCTCGGCGAGTCATAGCGACTTGTTGAAGTCGTTCACGCGTTTCGGCCTCACTGTTGCCCTCGGCACGAGCGCAAAACCGCATGAACAAGTCGCGTCTATCGCTCCCACCTATAGCTATCGTGTTGGACGGATCGGCTGTAATGGTCAGGGCTGGCACGTCGGAGGTCGAGAGACTCAGCTCTTCTGAACGGGTTAGCAAGTATGGAGCTTGGTTGCCGATCGCAAGCAAAGCTGGGATTTCGCCCTCGTTTCTTGTGCTTCGACCGGGCCACCTTTCAGCGCAGTCAAAGGTGAACGGCCGCCGCTCGAACAGAAACTCGGGTGCAGGCTGAAGGTTGTACTTGCTCGGAATATCCGATGGTCTGGATGAAAACAGAGCACTCAAAGGAATCAAGAAAACGGGCCAATGAAGTCGCATCACAGTAGCCTCATTGTGAATTTGCAGCCAGCCCGAAATCATAGCGCGATTTTGCCGCTAATTTTTCATGTGCCCGATAAGTCGGGTGGATTCAATGGGTCGACGCAACACCAAACCGAAATCCCCTTACAAGGGCCTCAATAGCTAAGAGTCGTTCGCGAGCGTTGATTGAAGCGGAACACCATCCAGGCTAGGATCTGGATTGGTTACAGACGAGCAAAGCGCTTCTCCATGAGGAAGTGCTGTCGGATCAACTGACTAGATAGTGTTGCGTTGACCGCCTGATCCGGCAGCGTTAATCAGGAGTTTGATATAAACTCTTCGCCGTGAACCTTCGCGAAATCTTTGTCGAGAATTTTGCAGGTGATTTGGAGTATCACCCAGGGCGGGCGGTTGTATATTTGATTCTCGCCGTCGCGGCTTTTTGTTTTTGGTTTCTCTCGCCTTCCGAGGCTCAATTTACAACTGTTCCGCTCGTCTTCGCGCTTGGCAGCCTTGCTCTGCTAATCAAGGGTATCTTCCTTCTGCGCAAATCGTCTGAGGGTCTTGGGCTATCGGACCAAGAACTCGCTAGGCTCTCCGACCCATCTTATCGCAAGAGCCTTCCATCAATCGTTGGGCAAGCCAGCCAAGTCGTTCAGGACTTCGGTACTGGCTCGTTTCTGCTCTGGCCCCTTCTCAAGAGTGGCAAGGACATTGATAAATCATGGAGCGACCCTCCGCTGTTTCGTGTATTTCTCACGGGCGCAATTCTTTTCATGGTCGGCTGGGCCTTGCGTCGCGTTACTTCTTCTAACAAAAAGTTGTCAACTCCTGATTAGTCGGGTGCATTCAATAGGTCGACGCAACACCACCTGATATAAATCTTCCTTCCAAGAGTCGTTCAGTCGCTTCGCGTCGGACAGGTAGCTGCCAAACACAACCGCTGATACCACGCTATGAGCCAGTTCCTGCCAGCTGTTCACGGCCGTTACGCGATCCAGAAACCCACCGAGAACCTCGTCGGCGGAAGCACGCGTCACCGCCTTGCCGGCCTTTGCCATTCCCAGCGCATTTCCCTGGATCGTCGTCTGGTAGGAAAACATCTTATTGTCGTGCTGAAATTCGCACCGGCTGATCATTTCGAGCTTAAGCAACTCGGCAAGGATCTTCTCCGCCTGCCGCTTCGTTACGGAAAATTCTTCCACGACCGTTGCGTAGTTGACCTGTTCGCTTCCGAACCGCTGAAAATACCTGCGGAGTCGCAAGCCGTCCACTCCCGCAATCTGGTCGCCCCGATTCAGTCTCATTCCCGTTCCCAGTGGATTCGCGCTTGGCCGTTTTCGATGATTATTTTTCGCTGATACCGGCGACGAACCCTTGCACCGTCACAAAGCCTTCCGACAGACTCGTCTTGAGACCACATTCCCCGGCTAGGGCCTCAAAGGTGGACTTCCATTCCGCTGGCGGCGGCTCGAGCTTCCGAGGAACATCGTGTGTTGCCCTTCTTTTGAACGTTGCCGCGATTGCCGATGCCATCCTCGGATTGTCCAGCTTTCCCTGCGCAATCAAGAGCAGCATGTCGATCAGGTCTTTCGTTCTCGTATTCACCCGTTCCCCGCGGGGCAGGGAATACGCGTGCAGTTTCTCCGGGAACTGCTGTTCACGGGAGATCACCGGAACGGAGGGCGGCGCAATGCCACCAGCCAATCGCGGCCGTCGACCACGTCCACCGGCTCCAGCACTTCATCGCCCACCCCGACGTCTACATGAAAGCGCGCGAATTCTCTTCCATCCATTCGCGCTTCCACCGGATAACGGCTACCGCCCTCCGGCGCTCCGTCGAGATTTTCGCTCGCCTCCCCGATCAGAAATACAAAATAGTCCTTGAACTCGGTCCCGGCAGATTCCTGGAGCATCGCGCGCATTTGATTCCGGCGCTCGCCAGCATCTTTCGCCAGTCGCCTTCCGTCGCGCAGCGTCAAATCGATGTCCTTCGTCGTTCGTGCCGTGTGAATCCGTAGCTCCATCGCATATCCGCCCTTGAGGATCCACGGGTACTTCGCATCGCTTCGCTTTGGAAACAACCTCGCCAAGAGACGGTCAAAGGCGACCTGCCTGCGCAAGCGCTGCAGGTCCGTCCCTTCGTCGTGCGCGCGTGACTGCAGCCTTGTCTCCAAGGCCGCACGGAATGCTCCCGCCGTCTTGTATTCTCTTGCTTCGTCCGTCACAGGCGATGCCCCACGAGTTCGCGAAACGAATCTTGCAGCTCATTGTGGGGCAGGGAATCGACGTGTTTCTTGCTGATGAGCCCCCGGCGCAGCGCCTCATCGATGGCTTGCCCGATTTGGCTTTTGTCCACGCGGCCGGTTTCCAGCAGATCCAGAATCGTCCGCAGCGGACGAGTCACTTTCACCCCGTGCGCGTCCTGTACGTCGCCTTCGTTGAGATTCGCGCGGTGCAGCATGAGAATCTGCGGGATAAGACTATTCCGTCGGAAATGCTTCGGTACCGTCATGTGCAGTTTCGAAGGCATGAGGTCCGAGAGTTCGTGAAGACTCAGTGCGGTTTCGTGGCTGTAGGTTCCTTCCGGAATTTCTTTGCGATTCTGAGACCACAGATACCACAGCATCAGATCAGGACGCTCGGCAGGCGGGAAATCGGCGAGCCGGTAAATCCCGCGATGAACCCGGACCCAGTTTGCTGCTTTGACGTGGTAGGCATGGGTCTTCTCGGCGAGCCCCGCACGAATCGCTTGCTTGGTCGTGAAGAATCCTTGCTGCGTCTGGGCTGTTTCGTAGAGCCGTCTGGCGGCTTCTTTGGACGGTCTGGCCATGCACAATACCCCAACTTTCTTAGGGAAGTATGCAATGAGGTAGCGCCTCAACGTAACCTCAGTCCGCCCTATATCCCTATATCGCCCTATAGTCCTATATGCCCTATAGTCCTATATAAGGATAGAGAGACTACAGTTTGAACTCTGTATCTGCCTGTATATACGTAACTTAGCAGCCGTACTGACCAGCTTGCCTCCGCTGTCTCCGACCTCATCTATGTACGCCGTTTCGATCTCCTTGAATCTGACACACCCTCGAGTTCTGTCCGGTTGATTCACAGTGATCCTAAATGCCCTTGCTGGCTAGGCGCCTCATTCGCCCGCTTCTTCGTCAAAGCTGTTCTCTCCTGTGATTCCGCCTCCGCTGGCACACCGTCGCGCCACTCGCGGACTCCTGTCACGCCCGTTGCCGTCCGCTCCGGCCTTCTGACTCCAGCATTTTCCGTCTCCTGCGAACGCGGTCCTTTGGTTCCCGACCTCAAGTGAGGGAACCAAATCCCCGCACAGGAGAACGGAAAATGAAATCAGAACAGATCAAGGAAATCACAGACAAAGCGACCGAACAGCTCGTCGCTGCGCTGAACGCGGGCCACAGCGAGACGCTCACTGGCTATCTCAGGGCCATTGGACGCTTCCACCGCTACAGTCTTCACAACGTGCTGCTGATCGCTTCGCAAAACCCGGAAGCCAGTTATGTTGCCGGCTTCCGTACCTGGAATCAGCTTGGCCGCTTCGTAAAGAAGGGCGAGAAGGGCATCCTGATTCTTGCTCCCATCGTTCGGCGGAAAGCGGAGAACGAAGAAGAACGTGAAGAGGCTTCGGCTTCCGTCGCAGGATTTCGAGCTGCCTATGTGTTCGATGTCAGCCAAACCGATGGCAAGGAATTGCCGCAGATCGGAATCGTGCAGGGCGACCCAGGCCAAAATTGCGACCGTCTCCGCAGCTTCGCGGATGCACAGGGAATTTCCGTCGAATACTCCTCCGAAATCGCGCCTGCACGCGGGACTTCGAGCGGCGGTCGCATCGCATTGCTTCCCGGACAGTCGCCGGCGGAAGAGTTTTCCACGCTTGCGCACGAGCTGGCGCATGAACTTCTGCACCGGGGCGATCGGCGCGGCACCACGTCACGCCGAATCCGCGAAACCGAAGCAGAGGCCGCCGCGTTCGTAGTCTGCCACGCCATCGGGCTCGAAACCGGTTCGGCGGCATGCGACTACATCCAGTTGTGGAACGGAGATGCCCAACTTCTCACCGAGAGCCTTGGCTATGTACGGCAAGCGGTTTCGCAAATGCTCACCGCGCTCACGGACGCGTGAGCGATGGAAATCAACTCCATCACCGCGAGAAGCTTTCCAACCGTGGGTCGGCTTTGACGGACCGAATCATGTTCGCCGCAAATGGTCTGTTTTCCATCGATAGGCCTTAACGCCCTTCCTGCGCAAACCTGCGCCTGCTCCGCCCGCTTCTTCTGTCAAGGGTCTGCGCTGCGCTCCGATGAACGCCAAACCCCGGCGCCCTTGACAGCGCGGGCGGACAAGCGCCTGTCCCTCGCATGAAGGGCATTTGCTTTTCCTGCGCCGCTTTCGCGCGGCGCCTCTCGGAAAGCAAAACCCAAATCCACCAAAAGGAGCCTTCCTTCATGCAACCAACCACCAAGCAGCCGTTGTTTGACCTGGGCCAGCTCGTCGCCACACCGGGCGCGCTGACCGCACTCGAAAAAGCCGGACAGAACGCGATGGAGTTCCTGTCGCGTCATGTGACGGGCGACTGGGGCGACATCCCCGAAGAAGACCGCAAAGAAAACCAACACAGCTTGGAGCACGGCTTCCGGCTCCTCAGCAGTTATCGCACCAACGCCGACCAGATCGTATGGGTAATCACCGAAGGCAGCCGCTCGCATACGACCCTGCTTTTGCCCGATGAATACTGATTTCGAAAAAATTAAAAAAGGAGAAAAGAAAATGAATACGGCAGTCGCAGTCGAATCGAGCAACACCGTTGCTCCCCCGGTTTCTTCCGTGCAAGAGATTCCTCTGAGGAACATTCAAGAATCGAAGACCAATCCCCGCCGTCAGTTCGACGAAGCAAAACTCGCCGAACTCGCCGGAAATATCCGGCAGCACGGCGTTCTCCAGCCCGTTCTCGTTCGCCCGCTACCGGATGGCGAACCGGACCAGTTTGAGCTCGTGGCCGGAGCGCGGCGCTACCGTGCCTCGAAGCTCGCCGGGGGCGAAACGATCCCCGCCAGCGTTCGCGAGCTCACCGACACGCAATGCCTCGAACTGCAACTGATCGAGAACCTGCAACGCGCCGACGTGCACGAACTTGACGAAGCGCGCGGCTATGCGGCCCTCATGCAACTGCAACCGGACACCTACACGGTCGAGACCCTCGCGGAGAAAATCGGGCGGTCCGAGAAATATGTCTATGCGCGTCTGCGTTTGATTCATCTCGTAGATGAAATCCAAGAAGCTTTCTACACCGGAAAGCTGACCGTCGCGCATGCGTTTGAGATTGCCCGACTGCAGCCGGACGATCAGCGCCATGCCCTCGCGGAATGCTTTCCGCAGCACCGGACAACGGCGGCTCTTCTGAAAGACAAGAAGGCCGAAGCGGTCACCGTGCGGGAACTCCGCCGATGGATTGAGCGCGAAATCCACCTGGACATCACCAACGCACCGTTTGACGCGCAGGACAAAACCTTGCTGCCAGCGGCGGGAAGTTGCGCACGCTGCCCCAAACGGACCGGAAACAACCCGCTTCTCTTTCCGGAAGTGCGGCACAAGTCCATTTGTACCGACCGGTCGTGCTATCGGGCGAAGATGGAAGCCTTCGTGCAGATTCGCGTCAAGCCCCTAGAAGCGGCAGGCGAGAAACCGCTCCGCGTGTCCCAAGCCCCTACGTGGCAAGCCAAGAACCCGAAGCCCGATGTCCTGTACGAAGGACAGTATCGCAAGGCGCAGATGAAGGCCGAATGCCCCCAAACCAAGCCAGCCGTTGTCGTCGATGGCCCGAATGCTGGCACGCTTCTTCATGTCTGCCGCGACGAAAAGTGTCCGGTGCATGCCAAGAGCACGCGCTACCAGCCAACGCCGCGGGAACGGGCGGCACGAGCCAAAGAAGCCCTTGCCGAACGCATCGAAAAACAAAGCCGCGCTCGCATCCTTGACGCCATTCGCAAGAAATTGCCCCCAACTCTTTCGCAAACCGACCTGGAAATGATCTCGCTGGATTACTTCCAGCGTCTCGGGCACGACAATCACCGCCGCCTTTGCCGTGTGTATGGATGGGAAGAAAAAAAGGCCAAGGCTTCGTGGGGCGGCACCACCGTCGACTACCAGAACATCGCGGCGAAGGCCGTCCGCGAAATGAATCCGCAGGACCTGCAACAGTTCCTCATGGTCTGCGCTCTCGTCTCCGACCTCTACTGCCCGGGATACAACCCGCGCCAGCCGTTGGCGAAAGATTCGAATCTGGCTCGCACCGCAGCCCGGTACAAAATCGAAACGGCGAAACTAGCCGCGACGGTCCGCGCGGAACTCTCGAAACCCACTAGAACGTTGACTGCCAAAAACGGCAAGACCAAAGCGGCTGTGCAAACCAAGTCCAAATAAAGAACGAACAAACAACCTGCGAGGGGCTGCGCACCAGCGCGGCCCCTCGTTTTTGTGTCGGCATTTGTTGCGACAAATCCAGGTGGGCTTATGCTGCTTTTTGGGTATGGCGGCTCCGGCCCGAGACCATCTTCTGCGCAAGAGTAAGCAGAAGCTTTCGGTCGGCGTCCTCGGCTTTGCTGAGGCACCTTGTCAATTTATGAAGGTATACCGCTTGCTTGCCCGAACTCCCCCACGCGATGTCGGCTGACGTGTTCCGTTTCAGAAGGGTCGGCAGCTTGGGTGGTTCCTCGCCGTCGTAGAACAGTTGGTATAGCGGGACTTCGAGAGCTCGCGCCATCTTCTCGAGCGTCTCGATGGCGGGGACCGTGTGGCCGTTCTCGACGCGTGAGATGTAACACCGCAGAAGCCCGGTTCTCTTCTCGATGTCTCCCTGGGAAAGACTCTTGCCTTCGCGCAACTCCCGCAAACGATCGCCAATAATCATCCTTGTCTCTCCATTCGTAACTTAGGAAATCTTCTGAAGTGCGAACAGCATATACGGGCAGCTGCCCTTCTCCAAGCGTCCACGGAAACGCAGAATAGGATACGATGCCCGCTTGCAAATATCGCACAATCGTTCGGCAGTTCTATCCTGTTTCCGTAAGGCGCATGGCTACTCCCGTGACACGGCCCACGATCTCGGCGTCGCGAGGGTAAACAAACCGCCGGATTTCACACTTAGAGTTAGGATACGGAACAGCCAGCAGGTGGCCTTCGCGAATCTCACACCAACTGCAAATGTATTCCCCCCGCAACTCGATGAAGTAGATCGGCCGTTCGTGCTCGTTCTGCCATTTTACCGTCGATATTTTTTGCTGGCTTGCATCGATCTGCACGATCGAGCCAGGCCGAAGGATGGGGTACATCGTGAAATCAGACATTCCGATCAATCCGTAAACGCTCTTGCGGAGATCGAGATGCTGGATCAGGCGAATCGGCACCTCTCCCCAGATTTCTACGAGCCGCGACAACAGATTGGTTCTGTCGAGTTTGAGGTCCGCCTGGGACCGCAGTGGGACAACAATCGTTTCGCCTTCCGCCTCCTCCGCTGGTGCAACGAGATCCGTCTTGGGAGGCGCGAACATCGCCTGATCCCGCCCAAAGTCACTTACTCGCAAACCAAAAAAAGAAAAGATGCTCGACCAATGTGTCCGGTAGATCGCCCCGAGGAAATCATTTGGACGATGAATGCCGAAACAAAGGAAGTCGTTTATGTAAACCAAGCCTATGTCACCATCACCGGCCACAGTATCCAATCGCTCTCCGGAAGCCCCTCCTCGTATCGCGAACTCATACACCCTCAGGACCGAATCCGAGTTCTTTCCAAGCTGCAGGAAGTAGTCACAACAGGGTTTTTCGACGAAGAGTTTAGATTCATCCATGCAAATGGCACTGTCCGGTGGATTTGGGTCAAGGCCCATCCCGCGAGGGATGCTCGGGGTCGTTGGTTAGTCGGCACGGCTCAAGACATTACGTCGCGCAAGGAAGCTGAGAAGCAGATCGCCGAGCACCTCGATGCAACGGAGGCGGCTCGCGCCGAAGCGGAGGCTCTACGCAAGGCTACGTTGGCACTGAGCCAGAACCTCGCGATGGACTCCGTCCTGGACACTCTTCTGCAATGTATCGGGGAACTCGTTCCATTTGATAGGGCAAGCGTCCTGTTTGTGGAAGACCCTACCCACTTGATGGTCGCTCGCGAAACAACTCGAAGCGCATTGAACCGAGCGGGCCTAGTCGTAAGCGCACTAGAGAATCCTCTTCTACAGAGAATCCTCTTTGAGCATAAGCCAGTCCTCCTATCGGACACGGAAAAGGAAATTGACTGGAAGAATTATCCACCTTTTGAGAGCCCGCGGTCTTGGATGGGCATTCCTTTAAGGGCCGCCGGAACTGTTATCGGGATCTTGTCGCTAGGCACGAATACACCTGGTGGCTTCACAACAGAACACCTTCGTCTTGCCAAGAATCTTGCTGTGTCTGCCGCTGTGGCTATCCAAAACGCTAGGATCCATGAGCGTGCCGAAATCTACGGAGCGGAGCTAGAGCTGCGCTTAGAGGAACTGAGAGAAGCACACAAGGCCCTTACAGCGCGCAGCGAGTCAGCCTTCTAATCGGCTGCGGCCGTACTGAAATTTTCCCATTGAGAGCCTCGGCATAGCCGGTAAACAAAATCTTTTCGAGCCTGTGCCAATGACTTCGGGCCCAACAAACAGCCGCTCCCAAGCTTGAATGTAGACGTTAATCAGTGACAGGGCGATCTGGTTTTTTGCAACAAGGCGAGAAATCGTCAGAACGAAATGAGGAACAGCAAACGACCTCCTGGTTGGAATCTAGACAGTCAATGGGGAGCTGGGTTCGATCCCCACCGCCCCTACCAACCTAATCCACTGAAAAGTAGGTGCTTATTCAGGGGCGCATTGCCGTGTACCTCTGGTGTACCCACCCCACAAACCGGAATCACTTTTCAGATCAGAAGTCTGCAGGATTTCATTAGCGCGTTAATCAGGCACTGACAGGGAAAATCTCATGTGGTATATCGTTCCCCCATGTTCTGCCCCGAATGCAGAGCCGAGTACCGCCCTGGATTTACCCGCTGCTCCGACTGTGACCTGGATTTGGTGCAAGAACTTTCTGAATCGGATACACGCGTGCAGAAGGCAAAACGTGAATGGACTACAACACCTTCCACAATCAAATCTATGTACAGGGAGGGTCGCAAGACTGTTCACTGGTGGGCCTTATACAAACGCCAAACGGGAACTTGGCCCTGGTCTTCAAT
>Ga0210400_10002822_pt1 | contig 15676 bp, 9 predicted proteins | sample IncBWH26MmetaG_FD_155456 | JGI IMG/M metagenome (GOLD analysis project Ga0210400, IMG submission 155456) | Forest soil microbial communities from Barre Woods Harvard Forest LTER site, Petersham, Massachusetts, United States - Inc-BW-H-26-M | ecosystem: Environmental > Terrestrial > Soil >... | reverse complement strand
GAGATGCCTTCCTTCTGGCAGGACTCGAGAAGGCGCAGGGCTTCGAGGTAGCGTCCGGCGCTGAGCGCTTCGTGAGCGCGAGTGAGATATCCGGCGCGGGATTGTTCCTGATTGCGCTCCGCCATTTGGTTGACGATGGTGGACTGGAGAGAGAGCAGGCGCTCGTTTCCGGGAGTCTGTTGCAGCTCGTCGCGGACCAGCTGTAAGGCATCCTGGGGCGAGGTCTCCATCAGGCTGCGGCAGTGCAGGGCGAGTTCGTCGACGCGGCGGCGGATCTCGGCTTCGCGCAGTTTGCGAGCCAGATTGCCTTTGAACTTCATCAGCATCGGCTCGGTGGGCATGCGTTCGAGGGCCTGATCGACTAACTGGGCGGCGCGGGTCAGTTCTTCGAGAGAAGAGGCGAGTGAAACTTCGTTCTGGAGTTGCTCGAGGATGCGGCGGCGCTGTTCCTGCTCGCGTCCGGTTTTGGCGGCAGACTGCAGAGTGATGAGTTCGGGATTGGAGGGGTCGACGCGTTCGACTTCGGCGAGGGCTTCCATGGCGGCGGAGAAGTGGCGGGCGCCGATTTCACGGCGGGCATTCTCCAGGAGTTGTTTGGCCTTGGCCTGGCGAGCTGCTTCTTCAATGAGACGGCCAAGGGCGACGTGAGCGGCGCGGACCCGGGAATCGGTGCCATCGATTTCGAGGGCTTTGGCGATGACGGCCTCGGCGCTTTGCAGATCGCCGTGTTCGCGGGCGGTGTCGGCCTGGCGAAGATAACCTTCAACTAGTTCGCGCTGGCGTTTTTTCTGGCGGACGGTTTCGAGAAGTTCCGAAAGTTCGGAATTGGCTGGGTCAAGGCCGCAGGCTTCTTGCAGATCGCCGATGGCTTCGTCGTAGCGTTTGTCGGCGGCGGCTTCGGCGGCCTGTTGGCGGAGCTGGCGGATTTGTTCGGCGCGCTGGCGCAGGGTGAGAGATTGCTGGACTTGCGCAATTAGCTGGCGGGCGCGGGTGTGCTGGCTGTCGAGTTTGAGCAACTGCAGGAGAACTTCACGCGCTTTGGTGAATTGCTCTTCTTGCACAAGGAGTTCGGCGCGGTTGATCCACTCGGCGATCTGTTCTTTTTTCAGTTCATGGGCTACCGAGGAAAGTTCGGCGGCCATTTCGTCGGCGGTGCCATAGCGGTCATTGGGATCCTTGGCCAGGGCGCGGTCGAGAATGGCGTCGAGAGCCGGGGGATAATCGTCGAGGAACTGGCGCAGCGGAGGTTGTTTCTCGGACAGGATTTTCCGGACGATGCTGTAGTCGCCGCCCTGGTCGGCGGCGAAGGGGAGTTGCCCGGTGAGCAGCTGGAACATGAGGACGCCGACGGAAAAAATGTCGGAGCGGCCGTCGAAGGGTTCGCTTTTCAGGCGCTCGGGGGCCATGTACTGCACGGTGCCGATGACGAGGCCGGTGCGGGTGAGGTGGCCGTCGGTTTTTTCCTGGCTGGCGATTCCGAAGTCGAGAAGTTTTACGATTCCGTCGGGCTGGACGATGACGTTGGCGGGTTTGACGTCGCGGTGGATGACGTCGTTGCGATGGGCGTATCCGAGGGCGTAGCACACCTGCTCGATGATTTTGAGTTTGAAGGCCAGGGGCTGGGACTGTCCGGACTGGATGATGCGGTCGAGCGGATCGCCGGACAGGTACTCCATCACGATGTAGGGGAAGCCGTCCTGTTCGCCGAGGTCGTACACGATGATGATGTTGGGATGTTTGAGAGCGCCGGTTTTGGCGGCTTCGCGATAGAAGCGCTGGAGCATCTCCTGGTCGCCGGTGAAGCCTTCGGTGACGGTCTTGATCGCGACCTCGCGGTTTAGTTGGCGGTCGAAGGCACGGTAGACCATACCCATGCCGCCGCGACCGAGGAGATCGATCACTTCGTACTTGCCGATGCGTTTGATAGGCGGAGCGGTCACGTTTTCAAGTTGCGAGGGGGGAAATGTCGCGTTTTGGGGCCGGCCAGATATCCCGAACAGTGTACCCGAATTAGATTTATAAGTCCCTCGGTAAGCGAAGGCCCTGAGGTGGGCTAAGCCCGCATCTTTCTTGGCGCTTAACGGCACGGCTGAAGATGTAAAGTTCCACGAACCCTCAGCGGCTGACGCCGCGGCTTCGTCCAGGTCGTTGCGCCTCTTTCGCGCTTTGTCTTTCGCCCCTTCGGGGCTTGGTTCCTTTTTTCCGATCCGTCCCCACGGCTTGCGCCGTGGGTTGTATTCTTTCGCCGCTTCGCGGCTTGATTCCGCGTGGTTTCGAACCGACGCGGGTCCGCTTCGCGGTTACACGGAGCTGCCGGGCCAGATCATGTTGAACTGGTCGCGGAGGAATTTCTTGGCTTCTTCGCGCTCTTTGGTCGGAGTATCGGGGGTCGAGTTCAGGTAGAGGATATAGGATTCGGCGGTGCCGTCATTGTCGCCGTCCATGATGTGCTTCTGCGCCTGGGCAAAAATCTTGGCGGGGAGCGACTCGACTTTTCCTTTCACGTCTTCGATCAAGGCGATGCGGGCGGCGACCTCCACGTCGCCCATGAACTGGGCTTCATCGGGGGGAGATCCCATTTGTTTTATACCCTTGGTGTCTTCCGGTTTGACATTTTCGAAGGTGATGAATTCTTTCTCGTTCGATTTTTTGACCGAGGGGTTGAATGCGATGGTATTGCCGTTGAGGTCGATGATGCGGAATCCGAGTTCGACGATGGCGCTGAGGTCTACGGTTTTCCTGGTGTAGCTATAAGGTTTGAGAACGTCCTGGGTCAGTGTCTTGGGGACCGAATCGAGTTTGCGGCCGGCGGCTTCGACTTTTTTCTGTGCGGCATCGACGGCGTCGGTGGCGGCGGAGATTTCTTTTTTCTTGCCGTGGGCCTGAGCCCCTTCGAGAATTTTTTGCTGTTTCTCCAGGTCGAGCTTTGCGTCTTCGTAGTCGCGGTTGGTCTTGCTCCAGTCATCGTTTGGATTTTCGCGCTCGCCGGCCCGGTATTCGGAATCGAGAGACTCGATCTTGGGTTTTGAAATTGGACGGTGCTCGAGGACGTCGCCGATGAGCTGAAAGTTTGGATCGACGGGAGTGGTGTCGGAGGCGCGGATGATTCTTACCGGCAGGTTGGTGGTTTCCAGACCGGTGGCGATCGCGTCCTGAAGCTGATCGGCGAAGCCGGAGCTGTCGCGGCGCGAAGTCTGGTCGCGAAAGACGACTTTGATCGAAAGCGTGGAGCGGAGCTTGTGGATGGCAGTGCTGCGAGTGCGCTCGTCGCGGACATCGTCGCGGTTGGATTCGTACTGCTGGGACTCGTTCAGGTACAACCACGCGACGCCGACGCCGGAGCCGAGCGGCTTCTCGAGATATTTTTTGGCCTGGGCGAAATAATAGTCGCTGAGAATTTGAGAAATCAGATCGAGGCGGAGCTTGAGATTCTGGTCGTCGGACTGCAGGGCGCTGGAGCGGCGCAGATAGTCGTAGGCCTTTTGCACGCCGATTTCGTCGGCTTTTCCCTGAATCGGGACGTGTGCGTCCTTGAGCTTCTTGGCTTCGTCGGAGGCAGCTTTGACGTAGTTGGGAGCGAGGACCGCCATCTGATCCTGCACCAGAGTGCGCTGGGCCTCGGGGAGATTGGCGAGAACTTCGTAGGCTTCGATGTAGTGTTTGTCCTGCTCGAAGGCAGAGCTCTGCTGGCGGGCGGCGTCGGCGGCGGCGCGGTTGGTGGTGGAAATAAATGCCGCCTGAGCTTGTTTGAGGGCGGTGGCGGATTCGGAGGTGGGTTTGAGGTCGGAGGCTTTCTGATATTCCGTCGAAGCGTCATGCCAGTTCTGGCTGGCGGCGCTGGCTTTGCCGCGATCGAAGTGGAATTTGTAGGTGGTGTCGATGATGGCGGCGATGCGCGATTCTTCGTCGGTGAAGGAGCGGAAGTCGGCGATGGCGGTGACGGCGTCATCGTAATGCTGAGCGGCGATCATCGACTCGGCGCTGTGCAGGGCGGTTTCGACGCGGCTGGTTTCGGCGGCGATGGCAGTCTGCAGAGCGAGGGCCTGGTCAAAATGAGGATCGACTTCCAGAGCGTGGTCGGTTAACTGGCGGGCCGTGGCGAGATGAATATATCCGGCGGTGTGTGCGGCCAGAGCTTGTTTGTAAGTTTGCAGTTCGGCGCGGCTCTTGTCGGCGATGAGTAAGAGATCGGCGCGGACGTTTTCCCGGAGTTTGGTGGCGCCGTCATTGGCGGGGATGAGTTCGCGAACCTGATCGGCGCGCTGGAAGGCGGTCTTGAGATCGGGATATGCGGGCGCGGGGGTGGATGCGGAGGCGCGGTAGGAGGCCAGTCCGTCTTCGCCTTCTTTCAGCAGGATGGCGGCGAGAGATTGCTTGGCGGAATCGGTGTGGGCGGCTTTGGGGTAGTGGGCCAGGTAGTCCCGCCACTGGGCAACGGAGTGAGCGCGAGTGGCGCGGAGGAATTCGCCGAGTTCGGGGTCGGGCGCGGGCACGAACACGATCTTCACGCCTGCTTTGAAAGCGGGGACGGCGGTTGTTCCAGCGGGCGAGGAACTCAATACCTGGCCGGTGAGAGCGGCACGGTCGGCAATTTGCGCGAGCGTGAGGGTTTCGTCTTTGTCGAACTTCAAGTTCGAAGGAACCACGCACTCAGCCGCGCCGCCGCGAGTAAGATTCATGACTCCCTTGGCGTCGCGTTCGAGCGAGGTGACGGAGGAATTCAGAGGAATCTTTATGAGCTTGCCATAAGTGGACTTATTGATCTGGGTGGCGCCGCCGCAGGAACGGACTTCGGCTTTGCCATTGATGAGGAGGTCGGTGAGCTGAACGAAAGCTGCGCCGCCTGGTCCGTCGAATAGCTCGATGGCGGTAACAGGAGCGTCTTTGGAGAAGGCTGCAGGACTGGCGAGAGCAACCGACAACAGGGCTGGTAGAGCGCGTTTTACAAACGACAGCAGACACAAATCTGCGTGAAGCTTCGGACGTGGTGGCATAAACTCCCCGGGGTGACGGATACCGCCATAAATTCGCCTACTTGGGTGACCCGTATCATACTCAGGGTTTGCCCGAAGTCAAGTCTGCGCAAGTGGTGGGTACGGGGCACAATCGTGCCACTTAGTGGCGGGGTAAATGATTGCTTGAGGTGCGGATTTGGCGTAACCTACAGCCGAGTTAGACGGGGTCTTAGCGTATAGCGAATGCCTTACGAGCCGAAAATCGATAGCCGGGAATTCGAGGTGGCGAGCCTCGGTCAGCACGCTGATGGTTGGAGCGGGGACGCGTCCGGGGATGCTACCGACATCGCGATTCGAATATGGGGCGCGGACCGGGGCGCGGGGCTGACTTGGAGGTCGGAGAGCGTACTGGTGTGCATGGTCGCGGATCTGGTGGGCGCGAGCCGGGGGCAAATTGCCGAGGAATCGACGGCGGTGCTGGCGGCACACTTCGACAACTCCAGACAAGCGGTGGTGGCGGCGAAGCGGATTCAGATGGCGATGCTGGAGTTCGTGGCCTGCCGTCCCGGCGAAGGGGCGGGCAGCGCGATCGTGATTTATCAGCCGAGGACGTCGGAGTCGACCGGGTTGAGCGGCGAGATGGTGCAGATCGAACTGGGGCAGGCGAAGCCGGGGCAGATTCTGCTGGCGGAGAATATCGCACAAGGTTTGCGCGATCTTCCGGGGATTGAGCTGGTTGCGCCTTCGGCGCTGGGTGCGAGCACGGACTCGCCTGCGGGGTTGCCGGAACTGGTGTGGACGACGCCGGAGCGATTGGCCGGGTTGCGAGAGTCGGTGGGCGCGGCTCGAAGCGTCGAAGGTCCGGCGGTGGGAGCGACGCTGATCATGGATTCGCCCTATACGCGACGCGGGGCGTTGAATGATGCGGCGCTGAATGAAGCCGTGCCGACGGTGATGGGTGGGGATAATTTTGCGGTCAGGGATCGGACGTCGGATCGAAGCGCGGATCAGGGCATGATCGCTGGGGATTTCCGGGAAAGCACGAAAAGTTCGCTGGCAGGGATGGAGTTCGAAGAGGAGCCGTTCTTTACCCGCACCAGAGTGCTGCTGGGAGTGGTGGCGGTGGTGCTGGTGGGAGTGGTGATCGCGGTGCTTTTCCGTCCGACGAATGTTTCGAGGCGCGTGGTGCCGCAAGCGCAGGAACAGACGAACCCAGCGCAAGGCACGGACCAGAAAACGTCAGGTGCGACCTCGTCCCCGGCGGAAGCGGAGGTCCAGAAGCCGACGGGGGAATCGACGGCGGTGCAATCTCCGGGAAAACCGGCGGCCGTGGTGCCTCAGTTGCCAAACTCCGGCAAGGCCAAAGAAAACCGGGCTAAGACGAAGAAGGAAGTGGTGGTGGCCGCTCCTGTGCAGGAAGTGCAGGAGGTGCCGACTGAAGTCGGCGGGATGTCGGCGAAGGATATTCCCAGGCTACTCGACATGGCCAACAAGGACTATGGCGGAGGGCGGTATGAAAAAGCTCGGGGTGAGTATCAGACGATTTTAAGATTGCAGCCGAGCAACGCGGAGGCGCGGGAGGGGTTGCGGAAGCTCGGGATTGTGCAGGGTGACAAGAATCAGTGAGGAGGGGGCTTCGCGGATGGCTTGGGGCTGGCGGACAGCAGGTTCCTCCTTCCTCGCTTCGCTCGGGCGTCGGAATGACAAATGTTTGGCTTCGCGACGCGCGGTCGGTATGACAAGGTTTATTCGTGTTGCCCGCTCTGTCAGAATAAGACGTTTTGTTTGCTTCGCGCGGGCGCGCGGTCGGAATGACAACGGATTGGGGACTGGGGTTCATCCGTTTAAGTCATCACGAAGTTATCTTTCCAATTAATCGCGAAACGATCTGCATTCATTCTTCACGTGAGCCAGAGGTGTTATGGCGAGACCAATCGACTTTGGCGGGGTGAACTTGACGGCTGGCGGAGACGGCGCGGGGGCGCGTCCGACGGCGGAGACTCCTTTCTGCGTCGCGATTCTGGGAGATTTCAGCGGGCGCGGCAATCGCGGGATTTCCGAAGCGAAGACGATCGGCAAGCGGCGCGCGGTGCTGGTGGATCGAGACAACTTTGACGAAGTGCTGGGGCGCGCGGGAGCTGCGATTCAGTTGCCGATGGGGGAAAGCTCTTCGCTGGAGCTGAAGTTTTCCGAGCTGGAGGATTTTCATCCCGACCGTATTTTTGAGCGGCTCGATGTGTTCGGCAAACTTCGCGGGTTGCGGGGCCGGCTGGCGGATGCTGCGACTTTTCAAAAAGCGGCGGAGGAATTGGGACTGGGCTCGGGGGCTGCTGCGGCGGCGCCGAAAAAAACTGGCATGACTCCGGTGGTTGCGCCCAGCGCCGCGAAACTGGCTTCGGGCAGTCTGCTGGACGACATGATCGAACAGACGGAGGCGCGCGTGGCCACGGAAGGGCCGCGGCGGGGAACGGACGAAGTGGGGGATTTTGCGCGGAGAGTGGTGGCGCAGCATCTGGTGAGCAATCCGGATCCGCGGCAGCCGGAGATTCTGAAAGTGGTGGATCGCGCGATTGGCGGCTTGATGCGAGCGGTGCTGCACAATCCGGATTTTCAGGCGCTGGAGGCGGCGTGGCAGGCAGCGTTTCTTCTGGTTCGACAGCTTGAAACCGGGTCGCAACTCAAACTTTATCTGATCGACATTTCGAAAGAGGAACTGGCGGCGGATCTTGATTCTGCCAAGGACGTGCGCGACACGGGAGCCTACCGGCTGCTGGTGGAGCAGAGTGTGGAGACGCCGGGGGCGGAGCCGTGGACGTTGATTGTGGGGAACTACAGTTTCGGAGCGGGGGAGGAAGACGCGGAATTGCTGTCTGGCATGGCGCGGATCGCGAACCGGGCGGGCGCGGTTTTTCTTGCCGGAGCGAGCCCTCGGCTGCTGGGATGTGCTGCGCTCGAGTCCACGCCGCAGCCTCGAGAATGGAAGGCGGCGGAGAAGTCCGGCGGGTGGAGCGAATTGCGGCGGCGGGCGGAAGCGGAGTCGGTGGGGCTGGCGCTGCCGCGATTTCTGTTGCGGTTGCCGTATGGGAAGAAAACTTCTCCGCTGGAGACTTTCGAGTTCGAGGAATTTGCCGAGGCGCCGGTGCATGAAGATTATTTGTGGGGGAATGCGGCGTTTGCGGTGGCGCTGCTGCTGGGGCAGGCATTCAGCGAGGCGGGGTGGGAGATGCGTCCGGGAAGCGTGGCGCAAATGGAGAAATTGCCGGTGCACGTCTACGTTACAGACGGGGAGTCGCAGGTGAAGCCGTGTGCCGAGGTGCTGCTCACCGAGGATGCGGTCGAGCGGATGGTGGAGGCGGGGGTGATGCCGTTGGTTTCCTTCAAGGGGCGGGAGGTGGTGCGGGTGGGGAGATTTCAGTCGATTGCTGAACCGCTTCGGGGACTGGCGGGGCGGTGGGTCAGGTGGGGGGAACACTCTGATTGATCTTCCGACAGAGAGCGTAAACACAGAGGACACAGGGGGCGCACAGAGGAAACCAAAACCTTGAGAGCTGGCTTCGGGTGTCGATGAATGGGGTGGGCGAGACGGCGCTGCCGATTTTTTTGTCACGATCAGGGAATCCCGGACACTATTCATGCATGCAGGCGGTTGTGGGATCTCCACGTTTCCCGAAAAAGTGCTGTTCCTGCAAGAAAAAAGGGGTTGGTGCTTGACTGGGGTGGGGGCTTGTGATAAACCGTTGCACCACGACCCGTTCGGTCAGTTGGCGGGATTCTGGCTTCCTAAACAGTATTGGGCCCCCCAGGCCGAAACGATCCCCGGTCGACTGCAGCATCGGAATTGACAACATTCTAGAACGGCATATCCTCGAAAACCGCAGGAGTAGGGAGAAAACATGGCAAAACCGAGCACACAGCACAAGCTGGACCGGGTGCGTCCGCCCCGGGTTCAGATTACGTATGACGTTGAGGTAGGCGGCGCGATTGAAATCAAGGAACTGCCGTTCGTGGTCGGCGTCCTTGGAGACTTTACTGGACAACCCGAGCAACCGCTACCCAAGCTGAAAGAGCGCCGCTTCGTGGAAGTGACGCCGGATAATTTTGATTCAGTGCTGGAAAGCATGAAGCCGCATCTGACGTTTGCGGTGGAGAACAAACTGAGCGAAGACTCGGGGGCCGGGCAGATCCGGGTGGATTTGAAGTTCAAGAGCCTGGAAGACTTCGAGCCCGAGCAAGTGGCGAGGCAAGTGAAGCCGCTGAAGGAACTTCTGGACTTGCGCACCCGACTTAACGATCTGAAGGGCACGCTGCAGACCAACGAGAAGTTGGACGAAGCCTTGCTGGATGCGGTGACCAAGACTGAAAAGCTCGCCAAACTGAAAGCCGAAGTCGGCGACAAGGGGGGACCCAATGCCTGAGACCCAGAAAACTGCTGGCAGTACGGCCGTGGTAGAGCAGGCCGCGGAATCGAGTCTTCTCGACCAGATTGTAGAGAAGGGACGGTTCTCGGACCCGAGCGCGCGCGAGCGTGGCAAGGGCCTGATCAAGGAATTCGTCGAACAGGTGCTGGAAGGTTCGATGACGCTGGGGCGGGATGCCGACCAGATGATCTCGGCGCGGGTGGCGCAGATCGATCATCTGATTTCGCTGCAGTTAAACGAGGTCCTGCACAACGCTCAATTCCAGAAACTGGAATCGACGTGGCGCGGGCTGAAGTACTTGCTGGACCAGTCGGAAACCGGGTCGAAACTGAAGATTCGGGTTCTGAATGCGTCGAAAAAGGATTTGCTGCGCGACCTACAGCGTGCTCCCGAATTTGATCAGAGCGCGATGTTTAAGAAAGTGTACGAGGAAGAGTACGGTCTGTTTGGCGGCGAGCCTTTTGGTGCGCTGGTGGGCGACTACGAATTCAGCAAACATCCGGAAGACCTGGAATTGCTGGAGAAAGTTTCTCAGGTAGCAGCGGCGGCGCACGCGCCGTTCCTGTCGGCGGCGTCGGCAGAGTTGTTGAACATGGATAGCTTCACCAACCTGGACCAGCCTCGGGATATCGGCAAGATCTTTGACAGCACCGAGTACGCCAAGTGGAAGGGATTCCGCGAGAGCGATGACTCGAGGTATGTCTGCCTGACTTGCCCGCGCATTCTGATGCGTCTGCCTTACGGACGCGATACGGCGCCGGTCGAAGGGTTCAACTTCGAAGAGGGAGTGGATGGAACGGATCATTCCAAGTACCTCTGGGGCAACGCAGCGTTTGCGCTGGCGTCGAAGATGACGCAGGCGTTCGCGACGTACGGATGGTGCGTGGCGATTCGGGGCGTGGAAGGAGGCGGTCTGGTCGACGGACTTCCTTCGCATACGTTCCGCACCGACGAAGGCGACGTGGCGCTGAAGTGCCCGACCGAAATTGCCATCACCGATCGCCGGGAAAAAGAACTGGCGGATCAGGGACTGGTTTCGCTGGTGCATTGCAAGGGCACGGACAAGGCTGCGTTCTTCAGCATCCAGTCCTGCAACAAGCCCAAGCTGTATGACAGCGATTCAGCCACGGCGAACGCGCGGATTTCGGCGCAATTGCCTTACATGATGGCCACGTGCCGGTTCGCGCATTATTTGAAGTCGATGATGCGCGATAAGATCGGCGGATTCATGTCGAAGGACGATTGCTACCGCTTCCTGAATCGGTGGATCAATCAGTACGTGACGCAGGATGACAAGGCCAATCAGACCATCAAGGCCAAGTATCCGCTGCGGGAAGCGCGTATCGATGTGGAAGAAGTGAAAGGAAAACCTGGGGCCTACCGGGCGATCGCTTATCTTCGACCGCACTTTCAGCTCGATGAACTCAATGTATCGCTTCGGCTGGTGGCGGATTTGCCGGCTGCTGCGAAGTGAGGTTGGTTGGGATCGGTTCGGGTTTCAAGCTTCGAGTTCCAAGCTTCGAGTTCCAAACAAGGCCCTAAGGGGTACTTGAATCTGATGTTCATATGAGGAGGAATAACAATGCCAGGCTCTGCGTTTATTGTGCTTAAGGGGATTACCGGTGAATCGAAAACCGTAACCAACGCCATCGAAGTGGAAAGCTATTCAGTGGGAAGTTCGAACCCGGCTAACCTTGGCAGCAACGGCCTTTCGGGTGGCACGGTGTCGCTCTCAGACTTCAGCTTTACCTGCGAAGTCGATGCGGCCAGCGGTGCGATTCTCAGTCAACTCTTCAGCGGCAAGCCCGTCGACACTGCCACGTTCACGCTGGTAGAGTCTACGGGCGCGGCCCAAGCCCCTCCGTATTTAACGGTAACCTTCACCAATTGCTACATTACCAGCGTCAGCCTGGGAGGAGGAAATCAGGGAAAGCCTTCCCAGAGCGTGAGCTTCGCCTACGAGCAGATTGCGTACGCGTTCAGCACCCAGAACAGCGCCGACGGTTCGGTGTCGAATGCGGCGAACGCGACCTTCAACATTGCCACGGCGACAACGAGTTAACTTGGCGTAGTTTGAGGCGATTGAATCTGGAGGCACTTCCGAAGCCGAGAACTCGGCGGGATGGGAGTGCCTCCAGACTCTACTTCTTACGGGAAAATTTCCCCGAGTAGTTGTGCAGTGACTTCCAATTCCTATTCCGGGGTGCCTGGATGAATCCACAGGAGCTATACCGGGCCGGCCGGCTCACCGATGCGATCAAGGCTTTGAGCGCTGAATTGCGCGACAACCCTACCGACGTGAAGCGTCGCACCTTCCTGTTCGAGCTCTTGTGTTTTGCGGGAGAGTGGGAGCGTGCGGACAAACAGCTTGAGGTGCTGGGCGAAGCCGGCCCAGAAAGCGAGATGGGTGTGATGCTGTACCGCAGCGCTTTATTTGCCGAGCGCCAGCGTCATGATTTGTTTGAGCGGGGCGAGTTTCCGGCCGCGAAGGATAACGCCGACGCCGAGGCCGAAGCCAGTCGGGGCGGGCAGGCCAATGGCAAGCCGTTTCAGGATTTCTCCGACGCCGATCCGAGGACGGGTGCGAGGCTGGAACTGTTTGCCGCGGGAAACTACCTGCTGCTGCCGCTGGAGCACGTTGCCTCGATTCAGATTCCACCGCCGCAACGCTTGCGAGACCTTTTGTGGACCCCGGCTGCGGTTCGGACTACGCCTTCGTTCAAGGGCACGGAGCTGGGCGAAGTGTTGCTTCCGGTGATGGCCCCGTTCTCGTGGCGGAATGGGGATGAAGCAGTTCGCCTGGGACGGGTGACGGTGTGGGAAAAGCCGGAAGGGTACAAATATCAAGTTCCGTTCGGCCAAAAAATGTGGGTGGTGGACGAAGAGGAAATCCCATTTCTAGAGCTGCGCGCGCTCGAGTTCAATCCAGCCTCCGTGGCCGCCTGACCTATCATGCCTTTTCCCGACGAACTTCTGAATCCAATTGAAGGTCCGAATCCCAGCGGCGCTAACCTGCGCTACGACCCGGTCTACGACAAGATCAAGGAAGCGCGGCGCGAGGAAGACCAACCTCCTCCGGGGATGACTGAGCGCGACCGGAAGGTGTCGGACAACCCGCTGGTCATCAAACTTGCCACCGATCTGCTCACCAATAAGACCAAGGATCTGCAAATCGCTGCCTGGCTTACGGAGGCGTTAGTCAAGCAGAGAGGCTTTGCGGGAATGAAGGACGGTCTTGCACTGTGCTACGGCCTGGTGGAGAAGTTTTGGGACACGGTATATCCCGAACTGGAAGATGGCGATGCCCAATCCCGCGGAGCGCCGCTGGGATTTGTTGGAACAAAGCTGGAAATCCCGCTGAAGCTGGTTCCGGTGGTGGAGAAGGCCCGCTACGGACGGCTCGATTACCAGCAAGCCCGCGACCTGGGTTACGAGGATCAGGCGAAGACCGACGATGCCAAGAAAAAACGCGTCCAGTGGGTGAAGGACGGCAAGCTCACTCTGGAGGTCTTCGATAAGGCTTTTGAGGAAACTCCGAAGAAGTTTTATTTTCAGGCAGAGCAGGATCTTGACGCCAGCCTGAAAACGCTGGCTGAGCTGAAAAAAATCTGTGACGCGAAGTTCGGGGAGGACGGACCGGCGTTCGGCGCACTGCAGACGGCGCTGGATGCGTCGCGGCACGTGATTCACGGTTTTCTGCAGAAGAAGCGGGAGACCGAACCCGATCCGGTCGAAGTAGTGGCGACCGCGGACGGGGCTGTGGGGGCAGAGGGCGAAGCAGGGGCGGCGGGCGGGGGCGCGGTACGAACGGGCGTTCTGATTTCGCTGGATGGATCGTCGGAGCCGGCGGACCGGATTGATGCGATTCGTAAAGTGGCGGAGGCGGCGGCGTTTTTGCGGCGGCGGGAGCCGAACAGTCCTGCGTCGTATCTGATGTTGCGCGGGTTGCGCTGGGGAGAGTTGCGGGCGGCGATCGATCTGGCGGACCCGACGCGGCTGGAAGCTCCGCCGACGGAACTGCGGCGGCATTTGAAAAAGTTGCTGCTCGACAAGAAGTACGAAGAATTGCTGGAGGCGGCGGAGAGCGCCATGGCGCTGCCCTGCAGCCGGGCGTGGCTTGATCTGCAGCGCTTTGTGGTGGAGGCCTGCGACGGACTGGGGAGCGGATACGAAGCGATTGCGCGCGCGATTCGATCGGAGCTGAAGGGGTTGATCGCCGATATTCCGCAGTTGCTGGATGCGACGCTGATGGACGAGACGCCGGCGGCGAATGCGGAGACGCGCGCGTGGCTGGTGGCGCTCGGCCAGGCACCTGCGGAGGCGGGCGCCGCACCCGAGCCGCCGCTAAAAAGTCCGGCCAGCTCGAACGGGATGGGATCGAGATGGCCGGGGCAGGCGACCGATGCTTATGTGTCGGCGCTGCAAGCCTTGCGCGAGGGGCAGGAGCGGAAGGCGTTCGAAATTCTGCAGCAGGACATCTCCCACAAGCGCTCGGGACGGGAGCGCTTCCGGCGCCGCATGCAACTGGTGGAGATTTGCGCGACCACCAACAAGCCCAATGTCGCGCAGCCGATCCTGGACGACCTGGCGGCGGCGATCGAACTGCACAAGCTGGACGAGTGGGAGGATCCCGGGGTGGTTGCGGGCGCATTGGCCACGATCATGAAGATGAGCACCAAGATCCAGGCGGACAAAGCGCAGCAGCAGAAATTATTCGAGCGCATCTGCCGGCTCGATCCGGCGCAGGCGCTGGGAGACGGGAAGTAAGACATGGCCAGGCGAGATGCCACCGGACCGGTCACGCTCTCGGTGCTGGACCGGCTGATCGATCGCGAGCCGAAGAATAGCGCGGAGATTCCGCTGACGCGGGCGCAGTCGTTGCGCGAGTTGAGGCTGGGCTTGAAGCGCGATCTGGAGTGGCTGCTCAACACCCGCAAGACGATCGATCCCGCGCCAGACTCGGCGCGCGAGACGGTGCGCTCCGTGTACCACTACGGGTTTGCCGACATCTCGTCCAAGTCGGTTTTGTCCACCCGCGACCACAGCGATCTGGTGCGTGAGATGGAAACCGCGATTGCCATCTTCGAGCCCCGGTTGAAGCGCGCCAAGGTACGAATGGAGCAGGTGGAAGGTGGTTATCGTACTTTGAAATTCGTCATTGAAGGACTGCTCTGCATGGACCCGGCGCCGGAGCCGGTGCGTTTCGACACCGTGCTGGAACTGGGCAAGGGGCAGTACGAAATCAAGGGAGCCGATCTTGCGTAATGAGCTGAGAGATTATTACGAGAGCGAGCTCACATTTCTGCGCCAGATTGGGGCGGAGTTCGCGGACAAGTATCCGAAGATTGCGTCGCGGTTGGTGCTCGAACCGGACCGCTGTGAAGATCCGCATGCGGAGCGGCTGCTGGAGGCATTTGCGCTGCTGGCGGCGCGGGTTCACCTGCGGATCGATGACGACTTTCCGCAGATCACCGAGGCGCTGCTGAATATTTTGTATCCGCACTATCTGAGGCCGGTACCCTCGATGTCGGTGGCGCAATTTCATACCGATGCGGAGCAGGGCAAACTTACCAGCAGCCTGATGGTTCCGAAAGGTACAGTTCTTTATTCGCGTCCGGTGGAAGGGGTGCCGTGCAAGTTCCGGACTTCGTACGATGTGACGCTGTGGCCGTTCAAGATTTCGCAGGCGCAATGGATGACGCCGGATCGCATTCGCCCGGCGCTGCGCGCTTCCGAGGCGGCGGTGCTGCGGGTTGAGTTGGAGTGCTTTCAGGATGTTTCCTTTGAGAAGCTCGATCTGGAGACGCTGGGCTTTTATCTGAACGGAGAAAGTTCGGTGGTACACGGGCTGTACGAGTTGTTGTGCAGAAACTGTGTGCGCATTCTGGTGCGCGATCCGGCGAATCCGAAAGCTCCGGTGCGCGAGCTTCCAGTGCGGAATTTGCAGCCGATGGGTTTTGGGGAGACGGAAGATGTGTTGCCGTATCCGCGGCGTTCGTTTGTGGGATACCGGCTGCTGCAGGAGTATTTTGCTTTTCCGGAGAAATTTTTCTTCATGAGTTTGAAAGGACTTTCGGAGCTGCAGCGGGCGGGGCTTACCTCGAAGGCGGAGATTCTGTTCATGATCTCGCCGTTTGAACAGGACGGGCGGCACCAGCGGCTGGAAGTGGCGGTGAATGCGAAGACGCTGCGTTTGGGATGCACGCCGGTGATCAATTTATTTGGGCAGACGGCGGAGCCGATTCTGGTGGATCAGACGCGCCACCAGTATCCGATTGTGCCGGACGCGCGACGGCGGCAGAC
>Ga0210400_10002820_pt1 | contig 15678 bp, 12 predicted proteins | sample IncBWH26MmetaG_FD_155456 | JGI IMG/M metagenome (GOLD analysis project Ga0210400, IMG submission 155456) | Forest soil microbial communities from Barre Woods Harvard Forest LTER site, Petersham, Massachusetts, United States - Inc-BW-H-26-M | ecosystem: Environmental > Terrestrial > Soil >... | reverse complement strand
CGCTGACCGGCGACCAGGCGACGGGCGACAGCTATGTTCGGGCTGCGCTGGAAGCGATCGTTCAGGGCGACAAGACGCTTGATGAGGCTCTGTCACCCCGCGTAGCCCTCTACCAGGTGTTCGAGGCTATCTGGAAAAGCTCGGGGGCCTTGCTCGAGACACGCCAGCCGGAGGACGGTACGCCGGTTTCGAAGGCGGTGTCGGCGCGTCTTCTGAAGATCCCCCCACGCTCGCGGCAGGCGTTCCTGCTCGCCGCCATGGAGGGTTTCACCCACAGCGAGGTGGCCGACATTCTATCGACCGACATCGACGAGGTCGACGTGCTGATCGCTCAGGCGCAAGCCGACATCGACGCCGAACTCGCCACCGATGTGCTGATCATCGAGGATGAGCCGATCATCGCCGCGGATATCGCCGCCCTGGTCGCGGAACTCGGGCACCGCGTGACGCAGATCGCCGCCACCCGCCGCGAGGCCACGGCCTCGGCCACCCGGCAGCGGCCCGGACTGATCCTTGCCGACGTTCAACTCGCCGACGGCTCATCCGGTATCGATGCCGCGAGGGAGATCCTGGCCACAATCGATGTGCCGGCGATCTTCATAACGGGGTTTCCTGAGCGTCTGCTCACCGGCAATGGTTTCGAGCCCACCTTCGTGATCACCAAGCCCTTCGCTCCCGCCACCGTGAAGGCCGCTATCGGCCAGGCGCTGTTCTTTCATCCGCAGGGGGAATCCAAAGCCAGGGCCTCCTGAACCCTACCGCGTCAGTCGCCGTCGGGCTGTTCGACCAGGGCCGCAGCCCCACCGGCCCGCTCGTCGATCGCGGCAAGGACCGTGGGGACGTCAGTCGGCCTAGCCATCTCCGCGGAAACCGGATCCAGGCGATCGGAGACCTGAGGATGGTCGTGCCGGAGCTCCTCGAGAAGTGCGACGATCTTGGCGCTCTTCTTGTCGGCCAGGATCGCCAGTTGCAGCGTCAGCTGGCCGCGACGTTCGGCGAGCTGCTCCTCCCGACGCTGGGTGACCAGGATGAGGACCGCCACCAGTAAGGCCGCGCAGCTGGCGAACAGCTCCAGCCATCCGAATGCTGGCTGATCGATTCCCCGCCGGCTCACCAAGACCATAACGCCAATCCACACAGCCATGCCGATGGTCAATGTCACCAGCGTCGCCGGCGTCGCCACCAGCGCGGTCAGGCGATCGATGGATCGTTGCAGCCACGAGGCGGCACGGTAGTGCGCGAGATGGAATTCCGCCAGTTCGTCGACTGACTGGGCGACATGCTCCGACAGATCGGCTGGCGCGGCTGAAGAAGCCGTCTGTGTCTCGCCTATTTCTCGGTCAGGTTCCATACGCCGTCCCAGCCGGCTGCCGGCGGAGCCGCACTCAGAAGGTCGCAACGCTGGCGGTAGACGTTGGCCGGCCCATCCGTCGGGCAAAGCTCCAGCGCCTGGTCGAACGCCCGCCGCGCCGTGGTCCAGTCGCGCGCGCGATAGGCTTCGATGCCTGCGGCGTGAAGCTCCAGGAGCGTCGCCAGCCCTGGTTCGTCGGCGCGGTGGCCAAGCGACTCGTATACGGCAACCGGGCGGTCCTTGCCCTTGACGCGGATCAGGTCGAGTTCGCGAAGCGTCGCGGGGCGTCGCAGGTCACGCACGGTCATCTCCGACAGGATGATCTTGGCCCCATATTGCTTGGTCGCGCCCTCCAGACGCGAGGCGAGGTTCACCGTGTCGCCGACCACCGTGTACTCCATCCGGCGGACCGAGCCGATGTTGCCGATCACCGTCGGGCCGGTGCTGAAGCCAATGCCGATGTCCAGCGCCGCCTGGCCCGCGGCCAGGCGCCGGGCGTTCAGTTCCGCCAGGCGCCCCATCATCTCGTCGGCGGCCGCCAGCGCGTTGTCGGCGTCGTTGAGTCCGACGAACGGCGAGCCGAACAGCGCCATGATCCCATCGCCGATGTACTTGTCGAGAATGCCGCCATTCTTGAAGATGACATCGACCATCTCGGTGAAATATTCGTTGAGCAGAGACACCGTCTCACGAGGTCCTAGCGCCTCGGCGATCGAGGTGAAGCCGCGAATGTCGGTGAACATCACCGTGAGCTTCTGCTCCTTGCCGCCCAGTTCGAGTTCGCCGGCGGAGAGGAGCTGGTCGGCGACTTCCTTGGACATGTAACGCGACATGGTGGAGCGGACGCGCTTCTCCTCGGTGACGTCCTCGAGGACGATCATCGAGCCGATCCGCGCCTCCGTGACATCGATCAGCGGCGTGGCGGTCAGATTGACAGTGGCCAGCCCGCCGTCCCCCCGCGCCACCTCGACGTCGATCGCCAGGGCGGCCTCGCCGGTCGCCTGTGTCTTGGCGAGGCTGTCGGCGATCCAGCGGTTGGGGCCGGTAAACAGCTCGCCCGCGCGGTTGCCGATCAGCTCCTCTCGCGAGAGGCCAAGGAGAGCCTCCGCCGCCGCGTTGGCGGTGACGATACGCGACTCGGCGTCCGTGGTGACGATGCCGTTCGAGGTGCTCTTTAGGATGCTCTCGTTGTAATTCTTCATGTTGAGCACGTCGTCGAACAGCTTCGCATTCTCGAGGCTCACGGCGACCTGGGCGGCGAACGCCTTCAGCCTCGCTTCGTCCTTGCCTGTGAACACGCCGTCGCGCTTGTTGAGCGCCTGGGCCACCCCCATCCGCGCCCCGGCCTTGTTGGTGATCGGCACGCAAAGGATGCTGCGCGTAGTGAACCCGGTCCGGCGGTCGACAGCCTGGTTGAAGCGCGGATCGGCATAGGGATCGGCGATGTTCTCCGTCCGGCCCGAGGTGAACACCGCCCCGGCGATGCCGCTGTGGGTCGGCAGGCGGATCTGCCGCGTCTCAAGGCCGTCGGCGTAGAGGGTGAACAGCTCGTCCCGCTTGTCGTCATAGACGAACAGCGAGGCGCGCTCGGCGCCTAGAAGTTGGGTGGTGGCCGTCATGATGCGGGCGATCAGCACTTCCAGCAGCAGTTCGCCGGCCAGGTTCTGGGTGACCTCCAGGATCTGCTGCTCCTCCAGAAGGGAGGTCAGCATCAACCCGAAGCCGCGGTTCAGGTCGGCGTATTCATCGGTGCTGAGCACCTCGAGCTTGGCGTCGTCGAGCTGACCGCTTTCGACCCGCCGCATCGCCTCGATGAGGCGAGCCGCCGAACGTGACACCTCGCTGGCCGTGAGGACGGCCATCGAAACCGCGCCCAGGACGCAGACCGCGACCACGCCAGCGCCCCAGATATAGAGCGAGGTCATCTCCGCGTCGGGCACGGCGAACCCGTGCGCGGAAATCATGCGGTCGAACTTGTAGAGGAACGAGACCGCCGAAAACATCAGGGGCAGAGAACTGACGAAGATCGCCAGGTACAGCAGCTTGTTGCGCAAGGGCACGGAGATCAGCTTCGCCTGCTGCGCGGTGGGGATCGGGCCGCCCAGGGCGCGGGAGATCCGCTCGATGATGGGCTCGATCGTGCGGCTCACCGCGAAATATTCGAAAATCGCGTGGGCGGGTGAAGCAAACAGCAGGATCATAGTCCCCAGCGCCACCAGCTGCCAGATGGCGATGCCGGCCCCGAAGAGGGTGTTGATGGTATAGATCACGCCGCACAGAGACAGGGTCGCCATCGGGCCGTGCAGCAGGGTGACCCGCACGGCGGAGTACTGGGGCAGGTTCAGCGCCCGCACCAGGGCAGCCCCGAGCGCCGCGTCGTCCGGCCGCTCTCCGCGGTCCAGGGCGGCGAGCACCGGGGTCAGGGGCGCGAGATGTCGGCGGATGACGAAGACATCGATGGAGGTGAAGAACGTCACGCCGAACGGCACCGCCATCCAGAAAATCACCCACTGATGCCTGGTGAATTCGAGGCCCAGAAGGCCGAGCAGCAGCGTCAGCGTAACGGCGACCATCGTCGCCGAGAGGTAGATGAGGACGAGCCGCCAGATCAGGGCGCGCCCCGAATCCACGTGGGGGGCCTGCGTGCGGCTGGACGAAACGGGGGGCGCCAGGGCGTTCATCGGCCCTTCAACCGCAGTTCGGCGGTACGCTGCCTCATCATCACTCCCGTACCCGGCGGCGCCGCGCCCGCGTCGTGTCGGTGCAGTCTAGCCTGCGATTGCCGCGATGCACAGACGGAGGGCGGGCGGCGACCGGCCTATGATAGAAGGCCGTTATGTTGCGTTTGACCGAGCTGAAGCTGCCGCTGGACCATCCTCCCGGCGCTATCAAAGCCGCCGTGGCCGAGCGCCTGGGGGTTCCGGCGGCGGCGATCGTCGATTGCCAGGTCGTCCGCCGCGCACGCGACGCGCGCCGCAAGTCGGCGATCCTCATGGTCTATTCGGTGGACGTAAGCCTTGGCTGCGAAGCGCCCGTGCTGTCCCGGTTCGCGGGCGACGGCCGGGTCAAGCCGGCGCCGGATACGACCTATCGTTTCGTGGCGCTGGCGACCGGCCGGGAGCCTCGGCGCCCGGTTGTGGTCGGGGCGGGGCCGTGTGGCCTGTTCGCCGGGTTGCTGCTGGCCCAGATGGGTTTTCGTCCGATCATCCTGGACCGGGGCAAGGTGGTGCGTGAGCGCACCAAGGACACCTGGGCCCTGTGGCGGCGAGGCGAGCTCGACCCCGAATCGAACGTCCAATTCGGCGAGGGCGGGGCCGGAACATTTTCCGACGGCAAGCTGTACAGCCAGATCAAGGACCCGCGCCATCTCGGCCGCAAGGTGCTCACCGAATTCGTCGCCGCCGGGGCCCCGGCGGAGATACTCACCGAGGCCCATCCGCACATCGGCACCTTCCGCCTGGTCGCCATGGTCGAGCGCCTGCGGGCCACTATCGAGAACCTGGGTGGCGAGTACCGTTTTCAGAGCAAGCTGACCGATTTCATCTTCAGCGGGGACGAGGACACCGGCCGCCGGGTCAGCGGCGTGGTCCTGCAGGGCGGCGAAACCATGGAGACCGATGCCGTCGTGCTCGCCATCGGCCACAGCGCCCGCGACACGTTCCGAAGGCTTTACGACCAGGGGGTTCACATCGAAGCCAAGCCGTTCTCCTTGGGCGTTCGCATCGAACACCCCCAGTCTGTTATCGATCGGGCGCGCTTCGGGACCAACGCGGGTCACCCGGACCTGGGGGCGGGGGACTACAAGCTCTCGCACGCGTGTTCCAACGGGCGGACCGTCTACAGCTTCTGCATGTGTCCCGGAGGAACGGTGGTGGCGGCCGCGTCGGAACCCGGGCAGGTCGTGACCAACGGCATGAGCCAGTACTCGCGCAACGAGCGTAACGCCAATGCCGGGCTCGTGGTGGACATCACGCCGCAGGACGACTTCCCCGGTCACCCTCTCGCCGGCATCGACCTGCAACGTCACTGGGAGGCCCGAGCCTTCGCGGCGGGCGGCGAAACCTACGCGGCGCCGGCCCAGAGGCTGGGCGACTTCCTGGCCGGCCGCGCCTCGACCGAACTTGGAACGGTGGTCCCGTCGTACCGCCCCGGCGTGAAGCCGACCGACCTCTCGACATGCCTGCCGGACTACGCCATCGCCGCCCTCCGCGAAGCCCTGCCGGTCTTCGGGCGCCAAATTCCAGGCTTCGATGATCCGGACGCGGTCCTGACGGGCGTGGAAACTCGCACCTCCTCTCCGATCCGCATCTCCCGGGGCCAGGATTTCCAGAGCCTTAACACCCCCGGCCTCTATCCGGCCGGGGAGGGGGCCGGATACGCGGGAGGAATCCTTTCCGCGGCCGTGGATGGGATCAAGGTCGCGGAAGCCGTGGCGCGGGCGTTGACGGAGTCATGATCGGCTTTCGTCGCGCCGGCCTCCCTGCGACTCGCACCAGGCCAGCGTTGCCGCACCGTCCATCGGGGGAGCAATCCACGACCCTTGCGCGGCGTCGCACCCCCTTTTGCGCAGGAAGTCGACGGTCCATTCATCTTCGGCGCCATTGGCCGTTATGTGCAAGCCGACAGCCCGCGATAGCCCGATAACCCTGGCGATCACCTCGCGGGACTTCTCCGATACCGACACTTGCCTGACAACGCTCTTGTCTATCTTCAATTCCGAGAAAGGCAGTTGCGCCAACTGTCGAAGTGAGGAGTAACCGACGCCAAAGTTGCCGATACACAATGGAAAACCGTGAAGTCTAAGTTGCATTGCCAGGCGCGTGGTCGAGCTCTGACTCTCGATGGCGTCGGACTCCGGGATCGCCAATATGATCTGCCTGGGATTGATCGTGAGGTCGGAACAACGTTGAACTAGCCATCCAGGCAGTTGCAGGTCGGATAGCAATAGCGCCGATAGATTCATGGTGATCGTCGTCCCCGTGTCCCTGAACGACTCGGCGAACCAAGAGAGCGCCTCTTCCATGAGTTGGCTGACCAGCCGACCGGTCAGGCCGGACTGCTCGGCGAGGGGAATGAACTGGTGCGGCATGACCATGCCGAGATCGCGGTGCGGCCATCGGGCCAGGGACTCGAAACCCACCAGCGCCCCGGAAGCGCAGTCGACTACCGGCTGGTAGTACACTTGCAAGACTCTGTCCTCGAGAGCGGCCGCCAGAGTCTCGGCGGAGATCTCGAACGCCGCGCAGCGTTGCGCCATCATGAGACGGCTCTGCCTGCCGCTCTCGCATCCCTGGGTTCGGTCGGGCGTGGGTGGGTCGCGGCCATAGTGGTATCCCTCGTGGGTCGTTGGAACGCAGGCGACCCACCTCGCCCACTAGCGCCGCTGATTGAGTTCTCGGTTCATTCCGCAAGGGCCTGAAGCGTGAGCACCCGTCACGAACAGCGGATGGTTGGCCTCGCGGTTTGGTTGCGCGGCTTATGCCGCGTGCGGACAATCGAGAGAATGTCGATTCCGGCCAATGGCGCGGCGACGTTTGGCCGGTCGGCGGTTCCGCGGCGGCCGAGAGCAGGCTTGCGCCGATCGCCGGCCGAAGTGACCCTAGGGAAGATCCGTGCTAGACCAACGCAGGAAGGCGCTTCATGCGATGGCGACCCCAAGTCCGAGCGTTCAGGTCTATCCGATCGTCAAGGTCTCGCTGATCGTCGGATTGCTTGCGGAGGAGGGGATCGGGGTCGAGCGCGCCCTCGCCGACACGGGAATCTCGCCTGACGACCTTCATTCCCCGCAGTCGCGCGTTTCGATCACCCAGGTCATCGCCTGCTATCGCAACGCCATGCGCCTGTCGCGGGATCGGGAATTCGCCTACCATGCGGGCTTGAGGTTTCATCTCTCCACCTACGGACTGTACGGCTTCGCCATGCTCAGCAGCCCGGACTTCCGCGACACCCTGCGCTTTGCCGTGAGGTATCATCGGCTGGCCACGCCCGTCTCCGAAATCTCGACCGGCGAAGAGGGGGATCGCGCCTGGTGGGATGTTGTCCCGTTGGCTCATCCCCTCATCGACGTCGACCTCTATCGGTTCATGGTCGAGTTGCACTTCGGAACCTTGACCACACTTCACCGTGACTTCATGGGGGCGTCATTTTCCCCCAGCCGGGTGCAAGTCACCTACGGGCCTCCGGCAAATGCCGCCGACTATCCGCTCATGTTCGGGTGCCCGGTGCTCTTTGGCCAGCCGAGCAACCTGTTCCTGTTCGATTCGGCGTGGCTCGACCGGCCGGCGGAGCTCGGCAATCGCGTCATCTTTCCCGAAATCGTCGCGCTTTGCGACGCGCTGCTGAAAGAGCTCGACTGCCGTGAGGGCATGGCGGGCAAGGTGCGGCGCGCGCTTCTGGCGAGGTCGTGCTGCTCGGCCAGCTTCGAGGACGTCGTCGGCGACCTCTGCCTCAGTCCTCGCACGCTGCGGCGCCGGCTGCGCGAGGAGAATACCACCTTTCGCAAGCTCCTCGACGAGTTGAGGGCCGAGATGGCGATCAAGTACCTCCGGGAGACCGACCTCTCCATGGACGAGATCGCCGCGACCCTGGGTTTCAGCGAACCCGCCGCCTTTCGCCACGCGTTCCGTCGCTGGACCAAGGCCGCCCCGAGCCGGTTCAGGGAAGTCCGACCCACCGCTTCGGGAGCTTGACTATCGCGCTGCCCCACGCCGGCCGCCCGGTGGCAACCGGTCCTGGCGTCAGGCTCCCGCCTCGGTCGGGGCCGCCGTGATCGCCGGAGGGCTGGTGACGAGAACGAGCACGCCGAGGACAGCGGCGATGATCGAGCCGGCAAGGACGCCGATCTTGGCCGCCGCGGCGAAGTCTCCGTGTGGGAATGCGGAGTCGGCCATCAGCAGCCCCACGGGGTCGCTGACGCCGCACAGCACGGCGGCGCCGAAGAAGGCGCGGGAGGTAGTGTCCTCGGGCATGACCGCGATCCGGGCCTTCACCGCCGCCAACGCCGCCAGGCCAATGCCCAGCGGCTTCCCCACCACCAGGCCAAGGACGACGCCGCCGATCACCCGGGCGGCGCCCCGTGAGCTCAGGTCCAGCTCCAGGGCGACGCCGGTGGCGGAGAAGGCGAAGAGCGGCAGGATCACATAGGCCGCCCACGGCGCGACAGCGCGCTCCACGCGATCGGCGGGAGACAGTAGGCGGGCGCTGGCGGCCGAGAGGTTGCGGCTGGCCCAGTCCCAGATCGGTTCCTGCTCGACGGGCGGCGCTTCCCCGGGCGCTGCACGCGCCTCGCTCTGGGCGTGCTCGAGGGCCGCCAGGGCTGTGGCCGCCTGCGCGAGCAGCGGACCCGCCGCTGGCGCCGGCCGGGTGGGCAGGAAGATCGCCAGGACCACGCCAGCGAGGGCCGCGTTGACGCCCGCGGCGTGCAGCGAAAGCCAGAGCGCCACCGTCACGACGAGATAGGGCCACCCGGCGTAGATGCGCGAGCGGTTGAGGGCCACCATCAGGACGATGGCGGCGGCGCCCCAGACGAGCCAGAGAGCGTGGAAGTCCTGGGGGTAGAAGACCGCCAGGATCAGCACGGAGAAGATGTCGTCCACCACCGCCAGGGCGGCGACGAAGACCTTCAGGCCGGTAGGCGCCCGGCGCCCCAGCAGGGCGAGGATGCCCAGGGCGAAGGCGATGCCGGTTGAGGTGGGCGCGGACCAGCCCGGCGCGGTCGGCCCCCGATTGAGCGCAAGGTAGATGGCCGCCGGCGCCAACGTGCCGGCGATGGCGCACAGAACCGGCAGCATTGCCGCTCGTCGGTCCGTCAAGGCGCCGGCGGTCATCTCGCGCCGGATCTCCAGGCCCACCAGCAGGAAGAACACCGTCAGCAGGCCCTCCGAGCACCACTCGCCGACGCTCAGCGTCAGCGCCACCGCGGGGGCGCCTATGCCGACAGGCGTGGCGACGATCTGTCGATAGAGCGGCGCGAGTGGCGTGTTGGCGACGATCAGGGCCATCGCGGCGGCGGCGATCAGCACCCCGGCCGCCGAGGCCGGCAAGCTCGCGAACGCCCGCGCGGTGCGCTGGACCCGCGTCCCCACCGGGCGCTCCAGGGCTTCCAGCATTGAGTAGAAGTCCCAGGCTCCGTCGTAGCGCTGGCCGTCGATGAAGATGGTCGGCGTTCCGGTGACACCGTTGCGGCGGCCGTCGGCGAGATCCTCCTCGACGCGGGCCCGCACGCCGTCGTCTGCGACGTCGCGCGAGAAACGTTCCATGTCGAGGCCGATTCCGCGCGCTTCCTCGACCACGTGGGCTTCGGTCAGCGGCGGCTGGCGCTCGTACAGCGCGTCGTGCATCTCCCAGAAGCGTCCCTGCCGGGCGGCGGCCTCCGCGGCCCGCGAGGCGAATTCGGCCCCCGGATGGGCCCGCTCGTTGGGAAAGTGGCGGAACACATAGGCCAGCCGATCCCCCATCGCGTGGCACAGCCTGTCGATGACGTGTCGCAGGCGACGGCAATAGGGGCAGAGATAGTCGCCGTAGATCAGCAACGTGGCCGCCTCACGGCCCGCACCGCCGAGCACGTGGTCGCGACCGGGATCGACTGGACGCTGAAGCGTGAGTTGCGCGCTGTCGGCGGCCAATCCGATCTCCTTCTCGCTTAAGGTCTTAGGTGTCGTGAGCCTCAGACGTACCGGGGGATCGGCCCCAACTGAGGGGTAGTGTCCTCGCCCAGATCGAGGAAGACCTCGTCGACATAGCACCATCCCCAACCCTCGGGAGGATCGTAGCCCTCGATGATCGGGTGACCGGTGGCGTGGAAGTGGGCCGTGGCATGGCGATGGGGGGACTCGTCGCAGCAGCCCACATGGCCGCAGGCGCGGCACAGACGCAGATGCACCCAGGGAGAGCCGATGGCGAGGCACTCCTCGCAGCCCCGGGCGCTGGGGGTCACGCGGCGCAGCGATGCGCCATGGGTGCAGGCGTCGGCGGCCATCAGCTGCTCGCCTCCATAGGCGGGGTGCGGCCGGCCAGATAGGTGTGCAGCTGCGCCACGACCTGCGCGCCTTCGCCGACCGCCGCCGCCACCCGCTTGACCGACCCCGAGCGCGCGTCGCCGATGGCGAACACACCCGGCAGGCTCGTCTCAAGCGGATGGGCGCCCTGGCTCGCCTCGGTTCCGGTCACCAGGAAGCCCTTGGCGTCGAGCTTCAGGCCGCACGATGCGAGCCAATCGGTGTTGGGCTCGGCGCCGATGAACAGGAACAGGTGGTTGATTGGACGGCGGGTCTCCTCGCCGGTGCGTCGATCGCTCCAGGTCACGGCCCGGAGGCGCCCGTCTTCGCCCTCGAGCGCCGTCACCTGCGCGTGGCAGATGAGCTCGACGTTCGGCAGGGCGGCAATCCGGTCGATGAGATAGCGTGACATGCTGGCCTGCAGCCCGGGCGCCCTGACCAACACGGACACCTTGCGCACGTGGCTTGCCAGAAAGACGATCGCCTGTCCGGCGGAATTGCCGCCGCCAACGACGGCGACTTCCTGCCCCGCGCAGAGCCGCGCCTCGAAGGGAGAGGCCCAGTAGTGCACCGAAGAGCCTTCAAATTCCGCGAGGTTGGGGACGTCGAGACGGCGGTAGCGCGCGCCGCACGCGACCAGCACGGCGCGGGCGCGGGCGGTCTCGCCGTCGGCGAGGTCGATGCGGAAGGCCTCGGCGTCGCTGGCCAGGGCGCTGGCTTCATCCGGTATCGCCATCTGGACGCCGAACTTCAGGGCCTGGACATGGGCGCGCGCCATCAGTTTCATGCCGCTGATCCCGGTGGGAAAGCCGAGGTAGTTCTCGATCCGCGACGAGGCGCCCGCCTGGCCGCCGAAGGCGCGGCAGTCGAGCGCCAGGACCGACAGGCCTTCGGAGCCGGCATAGACGGAGGCCGCGAGCCCTGCCGGCCCCGCGCCGACGATGGCGACGTCGTAGACCCTGGTCGGGTCGAGGGGAGAGACCAGGCCCAGGCAGTTGGCGAGGGCGTGATCGCTGGGGTTGCGCAGGATCTGCCCGGTGGGACAGAGAACGATCGGCAGCGAGGCCGGGTCGATGTGGAAGCGTTCGATCAGGGTCCGAGCCTCTTCATCGGATTCCGGATCAAGGGTCCGCTGCGGCTGACCGTTGCGGGCGAGGAAGCCCTGCAGACGAAGGACGTCGGCGTCGTCGGGCCGCCCGACGATGATCGGAGCCGACGCCGGCGTCTCGATGAGCGCCACCCGGCGCAGGATCAGCGCCCGCATGATCCGCTCGCCCAGCTCCGCCTCGGCGATAAGAACGGCGCGCAGCTGTTCCGGCGGGATCTGGATCGCTTCGACGGGCGTTCGCGCGCGACCCTCCGCCAGCGAGGGTTGGCCGGCGAGCTGGGCGAGCTCGCCCATGAAGGAACCCGGGCCATAGGTGACCACCAGCCGGCTGTTTCCCAGTCCGTCGCGCTGGGTGACCTCGACTTCGCCGGAGACGATCAGCGCCAGGCCAAAGCCGACCTCGCCCATGGTGATCAGCATTTCCCCGGCCGCATAGGTGCGCGGCTTCCCGAAGCGACCCAGCCTCTCGACCTCGGCCGGCTCGAGTGTCGGGAAGATTTGCTCGCGACGTGTTTCTGTAACTAGGAGTGGCGCATCGGCCATGTGGCGGAACCTAGGCGATCGACCCGTTCTTCGCCAGGGTTCCCCCGGTCGAATTATCGCGCGCGCCTGAAGAAATCATCGCGTCTCGCGGCCGGTGATCCATGCGTCGCGCGCCATCGTAGAGCCTCACAGCTTGAGCCCCCATTGTCTCCCGAGGGGCGCCAAGCCAGGGTCGGGGGAGGCTTAGCGTATCTGCCCCGACCCGCCCCTGTGCGCACGATGACCTCACGGGCGCAATCGCCTTCGATGTCTCAATGTCGTGAAATCAGGATTCGGAGGTTGATGACGCATCAAGTAACTGTCATCAGCCGCTAGGCGTCCGCCACCATATCCGCGGGATCGTAGTATGCCCGCATCTCGACGATCTTCCCCTTTTCGTCGAAACGCTGCGTTTCGACGAAGTGAAGCACGCCGCGACTTGTCTTCACCCGGGCGCCCATAGCCGCATAGTTGCTGGTTGTGCTGAGCAGGGGCGTCAGCGGCTCGATGCGCAATTGTTGTCCGCCAATCGCCTGCGCGTAGAACGCGCGAATTTCCGCCAACCCCCGGTAGAGCGTGCCGCCGACGGGGTCCTCGCAAGTCGCGTTCTCCGCGTAGTGCCGCATGATCGCGTCGACATCGCCCGAGGCGAGGCTGTCGATATAGCTCTGCAACCGCGCCTTCAGTTCCGTTCCCGTGGCCATCTTCATCTCGCCTGTTTCAAAATGAGCGGGAAGAGGCCATGGTCCGGGGGCAAGTTCAACCACCTGCGCCGCCGAGGCCGTCGGGAGCCGACGATTAAGGCTTGGCGATCGACGCGCGCATGGCCATGTTTAGGAACACGATGGCGAGTCTCGACTTTTTTTCGGGCGGAGGCTGGGCCGGAACAGTCCGACGCTGGTGGCGTTGGTCGTAAGTATCTTGGGACGCGGCGATTTAGACCATGGGTGACGCTTCCGACATCGACAAAGGGGCCCCCTCGCGCGCCGGGCTTCCGCGACGTCTGGTCCTGGGACGCCCCAAATGGACGAACATCGCGCTGATCGCCAGTTTGGCGATCTTTTGGGCTGGCGTGATCCTGAAGCTCCTGAGCTGACGCCGGAGGTCGGCGATTCAGCCGGCCGTCTCATCCGCAGCGAGCGCACCACCCCTCGTCGCCGCGGCAGGCGAGTGCAGGAAACTGCGCGCCGATTTTCTTGCGGGAGACACTCGGCGGCGGCGTCATTGTCATGTACAGGACTTGAATATGACAACCGAGCTCACAGGGAGAACAAGGTCGATCCCGCCCCGCTCCCTGCGCCGTCCGCGCTGGCAAAACCTGATTTTGGTGGCGAGCGTGGTCCTCTTCTGGGTCGGCGTGATCCTGAAGATCATCGGCTGACGCCGCTGCGTCCCCGCCGTGGAAGCGGGGCCGGAGCTGTGCTATAGGTCGCGTACCGCGGACGGCGGAGAGGCGACATGGACTTCCCTCGCATCCTGGCGGCTGTGGCCAGCGCCCTGGCCCTCTTTGCCGTCGCGCCGGCGTTCGCTCTCGAACCGATGAAGCTGCAAGAGACGGCGGCCAACCTCGCCAACATCAAGATGCTGCTCGGGTCGCGGGCCGACGTGACTTTCACCTCGGACGTTCCCACAAATCCGGAGGGCGCGGAGGCTCCCGATGTCCTGACGGCCTTCGGCCAGACGCGGCGCGGCGAATCTGGCCTCATCGTCAGTCCTACCGCCAATCTTCAGAGGCTCGAACCGGTCAAGGAGATCGCCTTCTACGACGATGCGGGTTTGACGGAGTTCTCGGACCTCGTCGTCTACTACGAGGACAACCGGTTCCAGGAGGGTTTCGGCTTTTCCTCCGACGCGGCGCCCGAGCCCGCCACCTGGGCCCTCACGCTCGCCGGTGTCTCTGCCGTCGGCGCGGCTCTCAGGCGGGCCCGGCCGGGACGGTGTCCGCGGAATTGCGGAGCGGCCTGACGTCTCGCTGCTAGAGCAAATTATCTTGGGCTAGGTGGAATCACCTAGCCCAAGATAATTTGCTCTAGAATCAAACATTTGAGCGCTTCGTGATCGCCGAACCAGTACCCGCTTCGGCGGGAAGCGCTCTAGCCCGCGATCCCGGCGAACCTCTGGCTGAGGATCGCGTCGGCTTGCGTCATGATGTTGCGGACGAGCTCCTTGCAGGTCGGGATGTCGTGGATCAGCGCTTGGCTCTGGCCGCTCGACCAGATGCCGCCGTCCAGATCACCGCCCTCCAGAACGTTCGCGCGGCCGCGCACCCCGGCCATGAGCTCCTTGACGTCGGCAAAGGTCTTGGTGGGGTCGCGCTGAATCTCCGCCACCTGTTCCGAAATCGCATTGCGCGCGACGCGGGCGGTGTTGCGTAGGGTGCGGCCGACGAGAACCGTGTCGCGCTCCGTATTCTCCACGATCTTGCGCTTGACGTTGTCGTGGACCTTGGCCTCGACCGTGGCGAGGAAGCGCGTCCCCATGTTGACGGCGTCGGCGCCGAGCGCGAGGGCGGCGACGAGACTGCGCCCGTCAGCCATGCCGCCCGAGGCGATGATCGGAACGTCGACGGCGTCCACCGTCGCCGGCAGCAGCACGATCAGCCCGATGTCGTCTTCGCCAGGATGGCCGGCGCATTCGAAGCCGTCGATGCTGATGACGTCCACGCCGTGCTTCACCGCCGAAACCGAGTGACGCACGGAGGTGCATTTGTGGATCACCTTGACGCCATGTTCCTTAAAGCGGGGCAGATGATCGGTCGGCGCGCGTCCGGCCGTCTCCACGATCTTGATGCCCGAGACGATGATCGCCTCGCGATATTCATCGTAGGGAATGGGGTTGATTGACGGCAGCAGCGTGAGGTTGACCCCAAACGGCTTGTCGGTAAGGCTCTTGGTCTTGTCGATCTCGTCCAGAAGCGCTCGCCCCGACGGGAACATATGGGCGGTGATGAAGCCGAGCGCGCCAGCGTTGGCGACCGCGGCTACGAGCTCACCATAACCGACACCCGTCATGCCTCCCATGACGACGGGCGTTTCGACGCCGAACATTTCCGTGATGCGTGTCTTCACTCTCGCGGTCTCTCTCTGTGGGTGTTTCCTGGTCAGACGAGATAGGGCAGCGGGCCCGCCGCGTCCAGAACGTCGGCGAATGGGGCGCCGCCAGTAGGCAAAAACGCGCGCCCAGGCTGTCGCCCATGGGAACGGCGACTTCCCTCTGGCGGGCCGGCGTGATTCACATTATGTGCGGAGGCCCGCGGCGCAATTTTTCCGCCCCCGCCGTGTTTGCGCCAATCTCATGAAACAATCCTGCAACGTGCTGGCATATTTGTGCCGCACTTGGGATGCGCTTTTTTATGACCAACTTCGCGGCGCGGTTGGCGATTTATGAGGCTAACGTGCGCTTCCCCCCAACTCAGTCAGAAAAATGAATAAAAATGCTTGCCTTTTTTATGCCGCACCCCGTAATGGTGAGGCTAGCCAGTAGTTGGCGCAATTGGGGCTGCCGCCCAACCGCGATGTCCGCGGGTGTAGAGGAGTGAGTGCAATGGGATTTATCAAGACGGTGGTCGCGGGGGTTGCGCTGGCGACCAGCCTCGCGGCGGTCAGTCCGGCCTCGGCTCTGGTGATCGTGAAGCACCTGTCCGGTGGGACCGGAACCGGAGACACCTTCACCCCGGCGTACACCTTAGGCACGATTACAGC
>Ga0210400_10002819_pt1 | contig 15681 bp, 25 predicted proteins | sample IncBWH26MmetaG_FD_155456 | JGI IMG/M metagenome (GOLD analysis project Ga0210400, IMG submission 155456) | Forest soil microbial communities from Barre Woods Harvard Forest LTER site, Petersham, Massachusetts, United States - Inc-BW-H-26-M | ecosystem: Environmental > Terrestrial > Soil >... | reverse complement strand
CACAGGTCGCGGGCAAATTCTCGATCAGCGTGTGTTTCACGGTGTCCCACGTCTTCGTTGTGGGAAGCGAGAACAGTTGCTCGGACGCAGCATTCCGCCGTGAAGTGCTCAAATGCTTTACTGTCACGCGATAGAAGGGGACGACGGTTGCACAGACCGTTGTGGCATCGGCTCAGCGAATTTCATTACCACGGTTTACCATACCGATGCAGACAGGGCGTTCCGGGAACACGGAAATCCTACCGGGCAAGCGCTCGCGATTGTCTGATGCTTAGAAGTGAAAGTAGGCGTTGTTCTACAGCAGATCCAGAGTCTGGCCAAAATCTAGCATGTAGTTGATTCGTCTTGCTTTTTCTTGTGTCGTAGGTTCTAGCTGCTTTTTGGCAGGTATTGTTCCCTAATTGTTCCCAAGTTGTGGAGAGGGAGAGCAGCAATGTCGGCCGAGATCGGTACCGAATTCGCGGGTGATTCAACAACAGCGTTTTACCTAGCCGGCCACGGGTCGTATACTCGGCCCCGGCTGATTGAACTGCAATATCAGAGAATTTGCCGATATCGGAAAGCGTTTGGCAATCGCTATGAAACGCGCTTTTCTCCACCTCCCACTTTCATCGACATTCAGCTTCCTCGATTCGGCATGGGCAACGTCGATCTAGCAAAGGTTCCCGGCTTCGAGAAACTCCTTAATTCAGTTCGCGAGCAACGGTACAAGCTTGTTTTCATAGATCTCGACGATACACGGCAGCGACTCACTCCTGATTACGAGTCTGGGTTTGTTCGTGAACTGCTGGAAGCAGCGGGAGCTAGAGTCCTAAATGCATTCACCGATGATGGGGATGCTTTCAAAAAAGATCTCAAAAGTCGTTACGGCGAGAACGCAAGAGACGAAGATGTTGACGACAGCTCCGATTTCGTATGTTTCTTTCCTTCATTGACCTCTGGAGTCTTAGAGGCTGCACTGCGTCGGGAGATACTTGACCCGATCGATGACGAGAGCAAAGACTTGCAACGAATAAACAGACGAATTGATGGTCTCAGACGACTCAGGCCATATTCCGGGGGCGGCCGCCCGTTCATAGAAGACCGATTGAGTCGGGAGTGGCGAAAGCCCCCACAAGCCGTTTGGTAGTGATCGCAGAACTCCTGATAGAGAGCCGCAAAAAGGAAGGGATTCATATGGAAGGCGGGGGGAGTCGGAATATCAAGGCCATTGACTCTGCGCAAGTTATTCATTCCACGTACCGCAGGAATCGTAAGAAACGCTAGAAACGCATGAGTGAGGTACACGGCGGGGACACGGCACCAGAGGCTGTATGTCTCACTGCGCCGGGCACTCTTGTATGGCAACGTCGAGCTTCTTCCAATCCTCTTTGCTCGCGAGAAGCAAACAGTTCTGGCCGGTGGCTGTGTCCAGGCGCCATGTCCTAGAGCTGCTTTGATGAATTTGGTATCGGCCAATGCTTTTCAACGTGGCGACTTGTTGCATCAGTTGAGAGTTCTCTTCCTTCAATCTCGATACTTCCGCTTCAGCAGCCTTGAGCTTCTCGAGTTCCTTCGTTTCGACTAGGTCGTAACCGCAGCCAATCAGCGCGAGTGACACGCAGCCAAACAGGATGCCGAGAGGAATGCCGTCGGTGTCCGCATGTTGTGCTCTACGGCTTATGCCGGCCGTACTGATCGTTTGTCTTCGGGTTCTTGTAGTGGCCGGCCTCTGTGGTGAGGATTCTGCTCCCCCTGGTAATGCCCGCCGTGAGACTTGCTGTGCTTCCCGCCGCCGTAATTCGGCCGGCTCGCGCTGCGATGCTGGGCCTCAACTGAGCCGAAAGCAAGTAGCGAGCAGAGTACAAATATCACGATGCGGACGAGCTTCATCGACGGCTCCTTTATTCGAGAAAGTAGTCGCCTACTTACAAACCCCGCACTTTCCGCCCACTTTGGCGCAATGACGGCAATAGCGGCAGTTCTTGCAGGCGTGGCAGGGATCCGCGCCGGTGCATGTTGCCGAGAACACATCAAGAGGTACCTGATTCAGAAGGAAAACCGACAATACGATTTGAGCTGCCAATGACATGAAACGCGATTTGAACATGGCCTCTCCTAGCTAAGATTTTGTCACCTACCTCTCCGACTTTTGCTTTTCCCGAGACCGCAACTTCTCCAAATCCCACAGCAACTCCTTCACGGCCTTCTCAGCGGCATCGGCGGTCGCACCCTTGTACTTTGCGCCCTTGCTTTCCTGTGTCGTAGACCATAGAACGTCGCCGTCGCTGGAAACTAACCTCACAACCAATCGCGCGTCATTGATCGTTTCTGTAGCCGCTTGGGAGTCGGCAATGCCCGCGCCATGCGCTACAAACCCGCCAGCCCTGTTACCCGAATGCGATCCAGCCGCCCCAGCAACACTTGTAGCCTCTGAGGAAGCATGTAGTTCCTGCGAAGTCTTCTCTACAGCGGAACCCTTAAACACTGCATCCGCGTTTTCCCTTTTTTCGGTAACAATGAACTTGTGCGATCGAGTTAAAGCATCGATCACCATTGCTTGCACCTGCTTCGATACCGCATCCTCGCCGAATTGTTCCACATAGATCCGCTTTACCTTCGCGAGTTTCGCGGCCGGATCTTCGTCATTGAGCTTGACCGCAGGCGCCGCGGCTTGAGAGGTCGGTTGGGATTGTGACTTTAGTGCCGGCGCTACGAGCACCAGGGCACAGAATCCGATGCAGAGTTTCCACACGCTAATTTCCGAGGCCGCTCTTCCGAGCTTCATCATCCTGGTAGTCAATCTTCTTCCCAGTGCGCGCTTCCATTGAGGCGAGCGTGGTCCGCACGATGTCCTTACCAATTTCGAAGACTGCAGCCTGCTGCTTGTCGTTCTCGTCTTTGAAACCAACTGTGAGGAAGTGCTTCCTCTTTTTCGAGAAGAGTAGCCACGGCGAGATCGTGAGGGCCAATCCCAGCCGTCTGCCGGCCTTTTGCCCGTACTCCAAGTCATCAATGCGATCGTACGGAACAGCCAGTTTCCCGTCCTTATAGGTGAAGAGAAATACCTTCTCATCGCTCGTGGAGGATGTTCCTTGCGTCTGTTCTTTGATCGAAGTCACGGTGCCACCCACATACATGGCCTTCTTGCTGTCGAGTCCTCCCGCCTCAAGCGTTGCGGAGAGGACAAAGAGAAATGCGAGAGCCGCCGCAGCAATTCGCCTCATTAGACACCTCGAATTTATGAATTTGGACCGTTTGTACCGGGAAAGCTGAGAACAATATCTACCCATCGGGTCTTTTGTGCAAGTGTACGTAACGTACTGATAAGCGTCCGCGAAACACTGTTCGAGCGGAGCCGGAACGGTACACACAGCTTGTCCGTAATTCCGGCCAAACTTCGAAGACTTCCACACCTGGACCTGAACTTTGGTATGTCCGAACCTGGAGCCATCGTAGACAAACATGAGGCATATCTCGAAATGCGACTCAAGATCGAGGCGGTCTTCGAGCACTACGCGGCGCAGTCGGAATACTACAAGCGGGCGAATATCGCGCAGCGGTTTGCGATGGAGGATGCGTTCTATCGGCTGACGATGGAATTGCTGGGGAAGATTATTGGTCCGTTTGAGATCATGGGGTGAGCGGACATCGATCGCTCGCGAGCAGTCACTCTCACCAACCTGCGGGCCGCAAGTCGCGGATTCATAGTAATGCCTGAGGTAAAGTCGTGTCCGGCTGAAAAAGCTTCACAACTTTGCGGTTCACGAGGGCTAGTTTGATCGGGTCGCTTTCGACATCGCGCCAAAATCTGAATGCTCCTTCTTCGACGGTTTTGCAGAGCGTTTCTATATGGAGCATGATCCAATTCATGCCGTATTTCTTAAGATCAGCCCTCGGATACGGAGGTTGATTGCCCCAAGAGTATGCGATTGGTGTCGCCTTCCCCTGCTTGGCTAGTCTGGACTCTGCCGTCAGGCTGTGAACAAGGCCGCAACGCGCACCATAGAGATCCTCGCTAGTGCAATCGAGAGAGGATTCAGATACGACATACCGATTTGTCCACGAGATGAAGTCTTGGCTTGTGACTTCGCGCTCTTCGGAAAGAGACAACCAGGCCAGTTGATCGATCGCGCAGAGGGCAAGAATCAAGGCAGACTGGAAACACTTTTTGTCCAGGCAGGCCGACATGCCAGCAAAAACGCCAGAGTGAAAAACTTCTTTGGCCTTGTTTGTCGTCAAGAGTCCACGCTACGCCTCAAGCTTGTGGCGGGGAAGGTAATCGATTGCCTTCACTTCAAAATTAGCAGCCCGAAGGCGAAACGCGAAGCTCAGCATGTGAGCAATGCCGCAGACCATTAGGCCACTATCAAAAGCGCTGCCCTGTATCGCTTGCGACCAAAAAATCTCGCGCGATTCATGCACTTCAGTGGATTGCCAATTCGCGAATCCAGCGTCAGGTGGATTGCCAATCATGTAGGGTTGATTACTCGGCGTGGAAATGTTCAAGTCTTTTCGTCTCAATAGAGGCGGATCAACATCGAGATAGCAACCAGCCCCCAGAATCTCATTTGCGAAACGCTCGGCAGTAGTAGAACCGAAGCCGCTTGCCTCCTCAAACACAAAATTGACTGCCTCGCTTTCAAATAGTTCGCCGAGGAGGATGCTATAAAGCGGATCGCTTACGTTCCCTAGGCGTTTATCTGAACCTTGCAGTTCATGGTACGTCCCAAGAATGACGATTCTCCTCACAGGGCGCGATTCTAGCGCATGTAGGTAATTCGGGAACAATAAGCTTTGTAACGGCTTGCCTTGCACGGTACTTAATTGTGTTATAGCCTCGCGGCGCGATGGCGTTCATTCTTGCGGCGTTGCCAGAGAAACCGCCTTGGTGGGATGTGGCTTGGGCTACCTGGGCTTTGACTGTTGTCGGTTTCGGCGGAACAATCGCCGCAATTTGGACCTTGCTCACGATCAGGCGGCAGACTAAAGCCATCGAACAACAAGTAAGAGAAATGCGCACAGGGGCGGACCTAACCGAAAAGCTCATATTCGAGGCCACCCAGCAATCCATTGCTGCAAAGAAGAGCGCCGAAGCACTCATCAACACCGAACGAGCCTGGATAATGGTAGAGCTTGAGTGGGTTCCCGGATATTCCGGCGGAAGATTCCTTGGGAGTCAAATAATTGGAGACGAAGGGCAAACTTTTAATACCTCGGTTCCGATCAGGTTCATATACACGAATGAGGGCAAGACCATTGCTTGGATTGACGAGAAGTTAGCATGCTTTCAGATCGTAAAAGAATTGCCCAAGGAACCAGATCTCAGTGTTCTCGAAATTCTCGACCCTGTACCCGAGTGGGTAGGGGTCAAAGGCGGAGGGAAATTGGACCAAACTCTTCAGGCTGATGGGCAAGAAAGCATTGAGTGCTCCATGTCCGTTATCTGGGGTGTCATCAAGTATCGAGATGCATTCAACGCTAGACATGTGACAGTATTCGGCTTCCGCATCCGCCCAGATAATAGCTTCGTGCGATTAACAGGGCTGACCGAATACAACAAGACTTCATAAGGCGCGGGGCATCCGATTTCTGAGGGTAACGCCTGCGATGGCTGCGTAGCAGGTAAAACCGGCGAGACCAAACTGTAGAGCGACTCCGGTCCAGCATATCGCTGCCACCTAGACGATCCATTTCTTTCTGACTTCGTGCCTAGAATTATCGCCCAACAGCATTGCACTATCATTACAGGGGCAACATCACGGCCAGCCCCGGACCGGAGAACCGCAGGCCAAATACTGAAAAACGCGCTAGCCGGAGAAGTGGAATCGACGCCGAATTTGCTCATCAGCCACATCTCTGCCCCGCAGCTGAAAATAATTGCCGATTATAGGCAGGCTCATGCCGAGTCGACCGCAAATCCCAAGATCGGCTAGATATTAAAACCTTTCGGTTCAGAGCAGGTCTACGGACAAACGACATGGCGCTGTAGCTTCTCTAATTTACACAAGATTTATGTAACCGGAGGGGTTATGGTCCGTATCCTCGGCATTTTGAAGTTGGTCGCCTGTGTTTCGCTGGCATTCGGTCTAGTGCCGTCTGCCAGAGCGGACGTTGTCACGTACATCTTTACAGGCGGTCCACTCCTGGCTCAATGTGCCGGTACCAACTGCAACATATTCTCGGGCATCACGGGCTACATCACCCTTTCAGAACCTCTGGGGCCAAATTTTGCTGACTTCGTTTCCCCATGGCAGGGCCAAACTGCGAGCCCGTTCGTGTTGGAGAGCTCGAGCTTTACCGCGGCCGTCGGCTCCCAGTTCGCGGCAACTTTCTCAGCAAGCACCATCTGGTTTGGAACCGCAGCCGATCGGTCAATAAACAACTGGGGCATCGACGCCGGAGCATTTGAAGTGTGCGCCGGTGGGGGAATTAGCAACCCCGTATGCTCAGGCAGCCCCAAATATGGTCAAACCTATCAAATCAACAGCTCAGAATATGCGATTGGCGGGGCCGGTACCTGGTCCATATCACCCAGCCCCGTCCCCGAAGCTCCAAGCGTAGTCCTATTCGCTTCAGGGTTGGCAGCTCTCGCTTTCGTCGCCTCTATGCGCCAAAAAAGGGCCGGCGCTCAACAGCCCGTCGATTGATTGCCCTGCTTTCCTCCATTGTCAAAATGTGTTAAGAGCGTTCTACGGATCGCTGGAACATTATCTATTTCAATCGAGGTTCTTGAGGACGCAATTTATCCCCGATTAACCGCTTTAACGGCAAGCTCACGCCTCTGTTCCGCAGTGAATACCTCTTCGTTTTGGCTCATTCGGACGCCTCCAAGCTGTCGGAAACGTTCCCCGGAATTTCGTGCGGACCTTCAGGGCTGAGCGAAGTAACGCAGCGGTCGGAAGCTGGCCAGGGCTTGGGCCTCATCCTCAAAGCTTGGGATAGTATCTAGCAGGCGAAACACAGTTAGCACCTCCAGCACCCGTCCGCGTGGGCATAGTAATTTCAGGTCGCCACCCTGCTGTTTGAGGTAAACGTACGCGGCTACGATGGCGCCGACGCCGGAACTGTCCACCTGGGTCAGATTTACCAGGTTCAGCAACAACTTGCGCACGCTGTTGGCAAGCAACTGTCTTAGACGGCTGTCCAGCAGCTCGCTCTCACCGCCGTCGATGGTCGACCTTCCCTGAAGGTCCAGTACGGTCACATCGCCGGATTCCCGGATTAAGATTTGAAGTCCCACAATGGCCCTTCTAGCAGTTCAGGTGCTAGGTTAGCCTCTTCAACTAGCCGCCGCAACGCACTCGACTGTGAGAGGATAGCGCCCGGAGGATTCATGGATATCTTGGCGGCATTGAGGCAGGAAGAAGCGAAGTTCGAGAAGCAGGTGAATGTAGCGCAGCAACAGTTGGACATGGTGCGAGCGGCAATGAAGCTCTTAGGTGGTATGAACAGCAGTGGCAAAGCGACTGGTAGTAGCAGTGGTAAAACGACTAGTGGGAAGAAACGAGTGATGTCTGCGGCAGCGAGAGCGAGGATTTCGAAGGCAACAAAAGAGCGGTGGGCAAAGTTTAGAGCAGCGAAGGCGAAGGGTAAATAAGGCCGCTAATTTCACACAGCCGTCCACAGATTTCCACCGAGCTAAAAGTGCTACAGTCTCGGGCAATTTAACAACGGGGCGGTTCCCTTCATGGTTGTTTGACCGCTCCCATACTCCTGACGAAGCGCGGGGTCTCCTTCAGATTCCGCGCTTTTTGTTCCCCAAGAAAACTTTAATGTCCACGTGTACCGCTATTCTTTGACTGCGCTCAGGATTCTGAGTGTGGGCGAACCACACTGATGGACGGGGGGAAGGAACGGTGATCAAGCCGTGGTCTTGCGTCGCAGCAATCGTGGCCTCGCGCCACTGGTATTCCAGGCAGGCGGGTCACTTGCGGGGAAAGACTCTATGGATGCTTCTTCGACAATGTCCAGCACTTCTTCTTGAGGAGGAGGCTCGTGCTCCTTTGGCGCGGGTAGCTTTTCTTGGGGATGCTGAGTCATAAACAATCCCCATTCTACTCCCGCGCGATAACCTCATTCACATTGTCGCTGACCGACTGGGAGGAGGAATGGTAATCGAGCCTTCCATAATCAAGTATTCGACAAATCGCAATAGAAGGGCGTCGAGTAGGTCCGCATCTGCGTATGTCTCTGAGTCGTTTTGAGTCGACGCTCTGTTTTTTACTTCGTGAATCAAACGCCGCATGTGGTCAAAGGTCTGTTGGCTGAATTTGGGTTTGACAGTAGCCATTTTTGACTCCCACTTCAGAATATCAGAGATTTTTATTTGTCCGCTTTCCGGACAGTTCCGTGCCTACCTTCACCCGAGCGTTGGTAATCAAAGCCTTATGGATACGGATTTCCTTGACCCAGTTGGGCGAGGCAGCTTAGAGTTTCGTGCCACCTGCCGAGGTACGGACCTCCTACGTTTTCGAGCAACGTGCTCAATGTCATAGCACCATAACCCCTCAACTCAGCATCTAGTGCTTGAAGGGGAAAATTGTAACCGCGACGCATTCAGGGTCTGGTCGGTTGCGTTGCGCAGGGCCAGGAAGCTGAGAAGTGCCCGATGTGTGTCCGGGGCGAGCGGAGAGAAAAATGGCGTGATGCAATAAAGGGTAGTTCTATGAAAGCAAAGATTAAGCCCGCGCAATCCTTTAAAGAACTCAGTTCAATATGCGCGTTATTCCCTAATGAAGCTCTGGTTTCGATTCTACCCCAAACAATTCCCGATGAATTTTGTAGATTGTCCCGCTTCTTGCCAGTCGTTGTTCTGATTCCGAAATCGGCTGTCTGCGAAAGCACTGCCAAAAACGATTTGAAATCGAACAAGTCTGTGACGGTCATAAATGGTGGTCCGCATCTCCGCTCGCCTGTGCAGGAGGCGGCGGCATTGCTCGAAGGCCCGAGCGCGGCACACCTCTTTGCATTTGGCGAAGTGACGGTAAGTTTTTCGGAGATGGAAGTCCGTCGAAAAGGGCAGTTAATTGCCCTCACACGCAAAGAGTTTGGAACTCTGACGTATCTGGTCAAGAATGCCCGAAAAGTGGTCTCGCGGGACGAACTTCTCAATGAAGTGTGGGGATATCAAAGCTATCCATGCACTCGCACGGTTGACAACCACATACTTCGTTTGCGCGTAAAATTGGAGAAGGACCCTCCCCGTCCAAAGCACTTTCTAACAGTACACGGCATAGGATATAGGTTCTTGCCGTAAATTTGGGGATGCAGGCTCCACGGTCGCCGTTTCTCTGCCGTTCGCGCAGACTTTTAACTTAACGCTTCCTAATCTCCTTTTAATTCTTCGCGGCCCATCTTGTTCACTTTCCAAACAAACTAAATCTGTCTGCTTTCTCGACAACTGTTGAGTTTCTTACCTAGCGGAGCATTCGGCCTTTTAGACGTACTTTAAGATGACCCCGCAGGGTAGTTCCTGGGCGTCACTTGAAGTTAGTTCACACCACTGGGCTGCTCCCTAAGCCGTCTGTGAAGAAGTCCGAATTGCTTAGAGCACTACAGCAAGAAATCCGCCGACACGACCTTAATTATTTCAGGCGCTGAATGTGTCCGTAATAGGACAGACATGCGAATCCTCACGCTGTAAGGTAATTTCGTCATCCGCAATCTAGTTCCTCTCCATCCAAATCCGCCGCTCATTCTCAGGTGATACCGAAGGGGACCCAGACGTGGTGGTGTCATTCCTTCGCTTCACTCGTGAAAAGCGGGAATCAGCACAAGAGACAACTAATGACGTACAAGCCGTTTATTTTGCTGCTCGGAATATTTCTGGGTAGCTACCGCCCGGGCTTGCTACGCAGGCAAAGTAATAAATTCCCGATGAAAGCGAACCCATTCGCGCATGATACGCCGTTGAACCGTTGGGGAAACACTGTTGCCCGTTTACTCGCGGAATTCAATTCAAGGACACGTGCCCGCAACCAAGTACCCAGTTCGCAAACGGAAACTGTCGCGCTGACCTCGACGGCTCTCAAATGCGATCAGGTTCACTCCTGCGCTGTGTGCCAGTCCGAAGAGGGAAATGTACACCACGTCCGAGAAATGATGCTCGGTATGGCTGTTGTCTTCCCCTACTGGGAATGTCGGCAGTGCGGTTGCTTCTCGCTAGCGTCTGTGCCGGACGACCTCGGCAGATATTATCCATCCTCTTACTACAGCTTTCAAGAAGCGCAGGAGGAGATCTCCGCCGTCGCGCGGCTGCGAGGTATCTTACGCAAGCTGCGGGACCACGCCGCTCTTTCCCCCGTTTTCTTCCCGCTCGCGCGGCCTCGGCGTACAGATCTGGACGTGATTCGGCGTGTTCACCTGACCAAGAGCGAGACCCTGCTGGATGTGGGCTGCGGGGGCGGATATTTGGTAAGAGACTTGCGGGTGTACGGTTACAACGCGGTCGGCATTGACCCCTTTGTCCCTGAGGATCTGATCGATCGGTCTGGCATCTGTGTGCAGCGCAAGATGCTTAGTGATGTCGATGGGAATTACGACGTCATACTTTTCCGCCATTCTCTGGAGCACATGCCGATTAATGCCCTGCGGCTCGCCCGATCCCGCATCAAAGATGAAGGTGTATGCATTGTTTGCCTTCCGATAATCGGATGGGCATGGCGTCACTACGGAACCGACTGGGCTCAGCTCGATGCCCCCCGCCACTTGTTCATTCATACGCGAAAAAGTTTTGAGATCCTTGCCCACAACAGCGGTTTCAGAATCGAACGAGTGGTCTTTGATTCCAACGAGTTTCAGTTCTGGGCGAGTGAGGCCTATGGCAAGAATATTCCGTTGAAAGATGCCGCGCCTCCAAACAGATTACAGACGCTTGGCCTGCGTATCCGCGCTACGTGGCTGAATCGACGCGGAACGGGCGACGCGGCTCAGTTTTACCTGCGCCCGTCCTGTAATAATCCGTTACGATAAAAGCCGGACGTGCGGAGGACAGATCGAGTTAAAAAAAAACAAAAAGCAGCTCTTTTGGACGCGCATCGCGGCTGGCCTGGTTTCCCGTTATCGACTGGGCTATTCAGACAACGGGTGGAACAAGGTGAAAGACTGGTTGCAGCTCGCGGCAACGGCCATTCGCAAAGACCATGACAGCCACCATGAAGCGCCAACAATCTCGCTAGATTGGCGTGGTATTCGGAGACGGTACGTTAGTCTCTGGCGACTTTTTGGGCCATGTACAACAAGAGGTTTTGGTCGCCGGGTTCCATCTTTGCGAGGAGCCTGCGCAGTTTGGAGAAATAATCGGCTTCGCGGCCCTTGCTCCCGAATTCGTCATCCTTCGGAGGTTTCATCTTGCTCAAGCCTGCTGGAACCTCACCAGCATGAAACAGGCGGTACATCGGGACTTCGAGAGAGCGTGCCATCTTTTCAAGGGTCTCGATAGCTGGAACTGTATGACCGTTTTCAACGCGAGAGATGTAGCATCGCAAAAGTCCTGTTCGCTTTTCGATGTCGCCTTGTGAAAGATTCTTCGATTCGCGCAATTCTTTCAAGCGATTCCCAACGAGCATGATGGTCTCCTAGCAACGATGTTACCTTAATAGAAGCGAGCCACCCTTCGCAACCAAAACATCGAACTTCAAATGCGGCGACCCGTTCTCGTTCTGCATCGATAATTTCGACGTGACCGTCGTACTGCGTTGCCCCCAATTGTGATGCGCTTTTTGAGCGGGGAAGGTTCGTTTGCTACGGGCCAAAATCCGGCAGTGTTTTAGCCAACTAGGCATATCACATCGCAACTACTCTGGCATCTCTAACTGCCGTTCAATTTCGCAAGTTTTCTCATCGGACACACGAACGACGAATAGAACTAAAGTTCCATTCGCGGCCCCGTTCGGGGCTGCGATTCTCCTGTCAAACACTTCCTTTAGGGGAACGATATGAGACTCCGACAGGCTATTCGCGCTGCCATTCTGCTATCTGTATTAGCCACGAATGCATCCGGTCAGGAAGCTCGGAAGGCGATCTCAAAACCAACGCCACGATACCCGGAAATCGCAAAGCACATGAACTTGGTTGGCACAGTCAAGGTAGAGATCGTTATCGGATCGGATGGCAAGGTCAAAAATACGACTGTTATCGGCGGTCATCCCATTTTGATTGGTGCAACGCTTGATGCGCTGAAGGAATGGAAGTACGAGCCAGCGACAATCGAGACATTCGTAACGTTGACCTTCGACTTCCGTCCGTGAAGGACGACGGAAACAAATGTTGCACTTTAAATACGGCACCGTAGATGGCATAATCAAGCCGTTATGGATACCAAGAAGTTTTATGTCCCGCCTCGTTTGACCGCTTACGATCCGAAGGATGTTCCAGAATGGCTGAACCTAATGCGTCAGGATTTGCTGAAGGGCGCAAACGTTCCCCCCACCTATACAACAATAGTCGATCAAGATCGCAAATTCATTGAAGTGTCAGATAGCTTTAGCAAGCTACTTGGATACAAGCCCGAGGAACTGATTGGAACACGATACGATCACTTAACAGTTCCAGACACCGCCGACATCCTAACCACTTTTAATTTATTCGTCAGGGTCGGATACCTCCACGGTCTGTGGATGCTGAATCATCGAACTGGATACCGCATTTTGATTAGATATGAGTCCTGGCTCCGACCGGATACGAACATCCAATCAAATATCGAGGTTGTGCAGACCATCATTTGATCTTCAACAGCCATGATGTTTCAGACACAACGAACACGATGCTTGGCCGTCCTGTATACGGCTGCGGCGTAACTGCCAGCAAATCGCTTCCGGCTGGAACAAAGCTGAGTGTCAGAATTACCAGCAAAGGCAGTACGTTCTTGGCTTTCGGCAAGGTGGCCTATGCCACGTCTGAGGGTGACATGGGAATCGTTTTCACGCAGATCGAGCGAAACGACCAAACGATTTTGGAAAAGTGGATCAACGAATTGCGAAACCGCTGAAGCAACTCTAGCTTTAGTGACGTAACTGTATCTTCGCCTGCTTGCAGGTGCTACGCTTTTCATTGACCTATGCCCAAACGCCGAATATCTGAGCAGAATCGTGCCGAGGCGGCTTTGCGCGATCTCTCCGCTCGACTGTTGCAGGTGCAGGACGCTGAACGGCGACGTATCGCCCGTGAGCTTCACGAAGTGCCGCCCTGTTGCACGATTCCTACTTGCTGCCCAGCGGTGCAGGCACCCGATTGAACGACGATGTTGTTAGTTCCGGCGTTCAGCGTGCCGGAGCATGCGAACCATCCAGCGACCGGGGAGGCCGACGGGAAGTTCACCGTGACGGTGGAATGAACGAGAGCAACATCTACCGCGTTCGTATTTATTCCAACCGCGATCCCGATGCCGTTGATGGCGTTGCTGGCGCAATCCGCGACGGTCTTGTCGGCGCTCATGCACTGCAGCAGTCCGGTGGTGTTTGTGGAGCCTTTTACGAACGTCTGAATGACGTTCAGCACACCGTTCGCGGGACCTGCTGCGGCTCCGCTAAGTGCGCGTCCGGTGCGGATAATGACGTTGCCGGCAGCCGCCCCCGCGTTGCTTGAGGTCACGTCGCCAGAACGTAGGGTAACTGCTCCAGTGACTTCTGTACCCGTAGCGCCTGTTTAGTCTCCAGATTGGAGGGTTACAGTCCCACCTGTTTGAGTAGAGGTTGACGCGGAGTTTATATTCTGTAAAGCTACGTTATTGGTGAATCCCACCGTCGAATAGCTGCCACTGCTCCCGAGGATGAAGGTGGGAGAGGTCAGGGAGCCGCCCGTTGCGATCTTGGCTATTCTGGATTTGTCTACGCTAAACTTCGACGCTCCTGCGACTTGAGCATCAAAAAGTAGGGAGCCTGTAGGAGCAGAAGTAATCGTGGCGTTAATTAGAAGGGCAGCATCAGGTATGCCGGACGTGTTCCAAGTCGGGGTGATATGTAAACACGGTAGCGTCTGCGAACCAGTCAGCGAACAAGTTATGTTGAGCGGGACGGCAGTGGAACCGGCAGCAGTGGCTATTTGCGCGAGATATTGACTTCCAAGCGTCCCGCCTGTCGATGCCGCCGACTCATTGAGCGTTATCCCGTTCTGACCATTCGAGGTCTGCGCCCATTGCCAGGTCTGAGGAAAGTTACCGTTGGAGATGGAATTGGATGCTGTAGCGGCGGTCAGTCCCGACAAGGAGGCTGATCCCCCTCCTCCTGATCCGCACGCCGCGTTAATCCCAGCTATCTGCAAGTTGCCGCTGGTGTCAACCTCTACGCACTTCGTCGCTGCTGGATTCGTGAAGCCGACGCTGGCGACCTTAGCGGTGCTGCCGGAGATAGCCGAGACGGTCGTCCCGGCGACCTTGAACACATTCCCGGTGCCACCGGTGTCGAATGTCTTGTTCGTCAGAGTGTCGGTGGTGGCGCGGCCGACGAACGTATCGCTGCTATCCTGGAGCGTCCAACTGCGTGTCGTCGCCGCGGTGATTCCGGAGAGAACGAACTGCACGCACTTCGTTGAGGTCGTGACATCGCAATGCAGCATGTTGCTGTCAATACCGCCGGTGCCGATGGAGGTCAGGAAGCTCGATTTCAGGACGGCAACGCCATTCGCAGTCCCACCGACGGTGACGACCAAGGGATTCGCCGTCGAGGACGCTCTGGTGCAAATGTCCCACGTGTACGGGGTCCCAGTTGCGGTACTGGCGGAGTTCTCGGTGATGGTGAACCAGTGCTTCCCTGCGGTCGTGAGATTCGCATTCCACGTCTGCGCGTTATCTCCGTTATTGATGGAGTTCGCAGTGGTGGCGGCGGTGATGCCTGAAAGGGCTCCGGCGCCTCCGGGAGTCCAGCACGCCCCGGCGGCCTGCCCGAGTTCATAGTGCCCCGAGGTCCGGGTCCATTGGGCGCAGAAGGTATCGGTGGGGGTGATGGTGGTGATGACGAGGCGGGCATCGGCGCTATTCACGCCCACATGCGGAAGGTTGTTTGTAGTGTCGTAGCACTGGGCGCCGTTGATGAGGACGGTACACCCGGCCGCGTTCGGAACGCGGAAGGCGCTTGCGACCGTCGAGGCGCTGAGGTCGAGAGTCCCCGCGGCGCCGAACGCATTCACCTGGTCATTGAAGACAGTCGAGGCAGTCTGATTCGCCTTCGCAAGACGGTTGATGACGTTCGTCGAGAGGGAGAGATCGAGTTGTCCGTACCCCGGTTGCCCAGCCAGCGGTCCCTCGAGGAACGGCTGCCCCTGAAAGCCCCGGGGGATGGTGATGAGTTGTGGAAACGTGCCTGTTATGACTGGCTGTCCGGAACGTGTCGCCATTGTTGCTGATTTGGCAGGAATGGGATGTGATGTCGCCACAGGCCAGGACATCTTTGCCCGTGGTAGCTCCACTGGGCGTCCCTTCCGTCCCAATCGCGACCCATGCGCCCGATGCAGTGCTGTTGAATTGAGTGGCATAGACACCACCCGCGCCGGCGTAGGTCAGTCCATTCGTATTCGTGACACTGTCATCGAGATTCGCGTTGTTGCTGATCGTAGTCCCGGTTGCGCCGTAGGAAGAGGGTATTTGGCTGGTCAGCTTTATGGACTACGATCTCGGCTACATCGATCTGGAGGAAAAAACTCTGCAGCCTCTCGACAACCCTTTTGGCCCAAAAGTGTTACCTATGTAGCCGGTACGTTCTGTTA
>Ga0210400_10002818_pt1 | contig 15683 bp, 15 predicted proteins | sample IncBWH26MmetaG_FD_155456 | JGI IMG/M metagenome (GOLD analysis project Ga0210400, IMG submission 155456) | Forest soil microbial communities from Barre Woods Harvard Forest LTER site, Petersham, Massachusetts, United States - Inc-BW-H-26-M | ecosystem: Environmental > Terrestrial > Soil >... | reverse complement strand
GTTAGTTGACCGATTAGTGCCGTTCGGCTTTGGCCTATCCGGTCCCCACCATCTCTAGAACTTTGGGGAGGCCGATGCCCAAGATGGGCGGCTCACATGCCAGAGCCTGTATGCCGGCTTCTCCCGAAAGACTCATCCATACAATTCGAAATTGCGCGCGCCCCGCGCCGTGTTGTACGTCCAGAACTTCTCCGGTCTGGACTTTCGAGCGCAGGCCAATCAGAACCGCGCCATGGTTGCTGACGTTTCGCACCCGGACCATCTCGGCGAAAGGCCGCGACATCCTGTCCATGCCCCAGATGCGTACCGGCAACTCCAGGTTCAGTCTGCGCTCTTTTCGCCGATCCATTTCCGCTCCGGGTTTTGTTCCGAGTACCGCGACAATGTTCGAGTCCAAGATTCAACCGGATCATAACCATGCGCGCCCGGAAGCGAAACGTCACGTCGGTTACACGCCAAAGAGTTCCCGAAGTTACGTTGCGTTAGTGGGCAAATAGTCGAGTAAATACTTGTTTTCTGGATATATCTTGCAGCGAATAGTAGAAGCAGTTACGTTTCGCGTGGAACACTTTCGAATCGCAAACAGGGGACTTAGTCCAGGTCTTTCAGCGAGCAGGCCCCCGGGCCGCGAGCGTCGCCGCATGACCCGCAGGGACCCGGCACCGCCGGCTGGGTCGTCGCCCCGCTCTTCGCCGACACCGCGAACACGGAGAGCTGCGGCTCCAGTTTCCTGCTCTGACACTTTGGGCACTCGGCCTTTTGTTTGCCGAAGACCAGAGCCTCGAACTCGTGCTCGCATTCCTTGCAGACGTACTCGAAGATGGGCATGAAGAAAACTCCGTGAAGAGAATTGCTGTCTTCAATTTAAACTCAAACCGTGGGTACTTCGCAAACACTCGAGGAGACGCGTCCCTTCACGCCACGCCGTTGGCTGCGCGGCGGGCACGTGCAAACGCTTGCCAGCTTTTTAATTGCGCGGCGCTTTCATGTGCCCGCGCCCGAGGAGCGGTTGATCGAAGTAGAGCCTGGCGTCCAGGTGCTTTGCCACTGCCACTGGCAGGCGGATCGCGCGAGCGCCTTGACCGTCATTGTGGTCCATGGGCTCGAGGGGTCGAGTACGTCGCAGTACATGCTCGGCGTCACTGAGAAGGCGCTGGCTGCGGGGATGAATGTGATCCGCTACAACCAGCGCAATTGTGGCGGCACGGACGCGCTTGCTCCGGTCCTCTATCACTCGGGACTGTCGAACGATGTCGCGGCGGTGGCGAGGGAAGTCATCGCGCGCGACGGTGTCTCACGGATCGCGCTGGTCGGCTTCTCGATGGGTGGCAACATCGTCCTGAAGTTAGCGGGAGAGTGGGGAGCGCAAGCGCCGCCGCAATTTCGAGCCGTCGCTGTATGTTGTCCGGCGATTGATCTGGCAACTTCGGCGGATACGCTGCACGAGCCGGCAAACCGGATTTACGAAAAATATTTCTTGTGGGCACTTCGCCGGCGCATGCTTCAGAAGGCGCGGCACTTTCCTGACCACTTCGACGCCAGCCGGTTGCGCGGCATCCGGAGTCTGCGCGAGTTTGATGACAAGGTGACGGCATACTATTGCGGTTTTACGGGCGTGGACGATTACTATGATCGCGCTTCGGCGGCGCACGTGGTCGAGCGGATCGCGGTGCCGGCACTGGTTTTGCACGCGGCGAATGATCCGTTCATACGCATCACGGCGGAGACACGGCGGAAGATTTCGGCGAACCGGAACATCACCTTCGTCGAAACGGCCGATGGCGGGCACTGCGCGTTTATCGGCTCGCCTCTCGGAACGTCTGCGGGACCTTCTTCCAACTCGCAGGCCGGAGCGGGGAACGGCAGCGCTGGTCGTCACGACGACGGTTATTGGGCCGAGCATGCGATCGTGGATTTCCTGGGTGCGTTCTGATGGACTCTGATGGATGCTGACTTCTCGATCGAACTGGGGCGGGAAGATCCGGTGCTGGATTTGCCGTGGAAGGATCCGGCGGGCAAGCTGGCTTATGTCGACTTGAAGCGGCACCCGGAATTAATGGCGCGAATCGAGGAGGCGGAAAAGTTTCCCGAGTTGGGGGAATTTCTTCGGGTGATGAACTCGGCGCGGAGCGTGGTGGAAACGGCGAAATGCGATGCCTGGGCAACGACGGAGGTGAGTCCAGAGGAGGAAGTCTACGATGCTTCGCATAAGTTCGTGAGTTATGTGGACGTGGTGTTTTCTAACCTGGACGTGCGTCAGTCTTCATTGCGTCAGGCTCCGTTGCGTGAATCATTGTCTGCTCACGAGCAGTTTGCTCGAAAGCTGGTCGAGTTGCTGCGGCGGGCGCCAGAGACTCCCTCGGCGGCGGAGGTCTGCGTGCGGCGCTGTTACTTCGGAGAGGATGACGGCATCCGGGAAGGTTTTTACTGCACCTTGTACGTGAGTGGATACGGAAACGACGGCGCCAGCGCCCGCCGGAATTGGGCAGTCGCTCTGAAGCTGACGGGGAACGCGATTGTGCAGCTGTCAGCGAGTGGACATTATGGCACAGCGGGCTGATTGCACGACTCAGACTGGAGGCAGTCCCATCTTCTTGATGATCGCCTGGAAGCGCGGATCGGAATGGACAAAATAAAAGTTCGGATCATGGGGGAGATGCACCAGGAAGGGCGTGTGTTCCTGATAAGCTTTCTCCAGGTAGCGGATCGTTTCATCTTTGCGCCGGAGTCTGGCATAGCAGAAGGCGAACTCCATTGGGGAAACGTATTTTGTTGTCGCAGTTCTCTGAACATCGTTGAGATTCCAGTCCAACACGGCCCGGAAGCCGCCCCGGCGGAATGCCCGTTGCATTTCTGCGGCGCTTTTCTTGTCTCCCCAGAGCAGCAGCGCCCGCTCCCATTCCTGTACCCCCTCCGCCTGCATGCCTTTGTAGACGTATACGTCGCCGGCAATCCAAACAAGGGTGGCATCGTTGTGTTGCACCTCGCTTCGCGCCAGCGCTTCCTGAAGAGCGGCGTCAAATTGATGCGCGTAAAGCAAGGCGAGTGCGAGCGCGAATGGCCGCGCAAACGGATCCAATTCCATTGATTTGCGTTCTTCCTGCAACGATTCGTCGGTGCGATTCAAAGTGTCAAACAGATACGAACGCAGATGGTGTATTTCAGAATAGTGCGGATTGAGTTCGATGGCGCGCGCTGATTCTTTCTCTGCGGCGTTCCAATCCCAGCGCAGGAAGTAGTACACCGCGGCCACGGCGTGGTGTGCGTCCGCCAATGAATCGTCCAACTCTATTGCTTTCCGGGCCGCCGGCTCGGCTTGGGCAATGGCCGCCTCCTGAGTGATTTGTCCTTCTACTGCACTGGCGGTGTAGTAGTCCGCCACTCCGCTCCAGGCAGCGGCATAGTCCGGCTGAAGGTCAATTGCCTTCTGGAAATATTCCCTGCTCTTCTTATATTGCGATACGAACCAGTAATGCCGGCCGAGCAGGTAGGCGTCGTGGGCTTCCGGGTTGATGTGGCGTTCCGGACGGCCAACGGCCGCTGTAGTCAAGCCGACTTGCCGGGCAATATCTTCCGCCAGATCGCTCTGCAAAGAAGTCAGGTCGTTCAAGTCGCGGTCGTAACTCTCCGCCCACAGATGCATGTCCTTGGGGGCATAGATCAACTGCGCGTTGATGTGCACGCGGTTACCGGAACGGCCAACTGAACCTTCCAGGATGCCATCGACTCCAAGCTCACGCGCAACATCCGCCAGCGGCCGGTGAACCTTCTTGTACTGCATCACCGAAGTACGGGAGACCACGCGCAGGCCCGTGTTCTTCGCCAGCATGGTGATCACTTCATCGGTCATGCCATCGGCGAAATATTCCTGCGCCGGATCGCCCGACAGGTTCTCCAGAGGAAGCACAGCCAGCGAGTGGATCTGAGGTTTAGCCGAGCGAGTGAACCGCCCGCCACCAATCGAACTCGAATTCATCTTGACGAAGACGACGATCGCGCCCGCGAGTACCAACAACGCCAGAGCGACGGCCAACCATCGGGACCGGGAGAGAACCGGAATTGCCGCCGGGGAAACCGATTGGGCCGCGCGTTCTTCGTTGTCACTCGGCGAGCCGATCTCTTCGTTGCCGGCCTGGATGGCGGCCGCAAACGATGTCGTCAAGACAGGTGCGTGCTCCCCAGACTCTTTGCTTCCATTGCCGCGATCCTCTATTCGATCGTTGATTACCCGATCGTTGATTACCCGATCGCTGATCCGATCCTCGATCGAGATTGCCGGCGCAATGAAACGATAGCCCTTGCCGGTGACGGTCTGCAGGAAACGTGGCTGTTCAGGATCATCGCCGAGGACCTGACGGATTTTTCGGATGGCAGTGTTAATGCCGTGCTCAGTATCGAGGAAGACATCCTTACCCCAGATCTTTTCGACGATCTCGTCGCGGCTGACCAACCGGCCATTGCTCTCCGCGAAGAGAGTGAGGAGCTCCATGGGGATTTTTTCAAGCTTGAGAACACGGTCGCCGCGGCGCAACTCATAACGGCGGCCGTCAAGTTCGAATTCCGCAAATTTCACTATGCCGATGGGCACGCCCAAGGCTCCGACGGGGGAGAAAACTATACCATCATTTCGTCAACGCGTGTACTTTCAGCAACTTAAAGCCTTCACCAAAACTTCATCTCGAATTCACCCCGGCTTCCTTGTGGCTTGCGAGGTCTTGATGCAGGATGCCCGCCACCAAGGAGGCTTTATGAAAGTTATGATTCTGAACTTCGTCAAGTTTGCTGCGTGCATGGTCCTGGTGGCTGGACTGAGTGCGAGCGCGTTAGCGTCGTGCGGGGATTCCCTGTCCGCGATGGCGGCGGGGGCTGATGCTGTAGAGAGTCAATTCCGCCCTATCCAACCGAACTCTACGTCTGCCGGAGACAACTCCGGCAAATCCATGGTTGGCCTTTGGCACATCCAGTTCACGATCGGCGGTCAAACAATCCAGGAAGCGTACCAGCTCTGGAATGCCGGGGGGACCGAGATTCACAACCCGAACGTTGATCCGAGATCGGGCAACGTCTGCCTGGGCGTTTGGAAGCACGGCTCCCACGGGACTTTCAAGCTCGCTCATCGCGTGTGGTCGTACGACTCGAACGGAAACTTCATGGGAACCATCCACCTCAGCGAAACGGTCACGCTGGGAGATGGCGGCCAAACCCACAGCGGTTCCTTCACCTTGGATTTCTACGACCCTTCCGGCAACTTTCAATTCGAGGTAACCGGCAGCGTCACGGGAGAACGCATTTCGGTCGAGTGATCCGAGGTGATGTGCGTGTCTCAGGAGAGCCGCAAACGCGGCTTCTCCCTATGACTTCTCGAAGTTGGTGCCAGAGCGGAGTACACACCACTTGTCCGGTGAGCGTTCGCCAGGCGAAGGTACGCCACCCCGCAAACCGAATCCGAGATCGGCGGCCATCAGCCGAAAGAGTGCTGAAAAGCTCGACCTTGGGTTTGATTTTGGGGTGACACGGATTTTGGGTGGCGCACCGGTTCACCGCTGCGATAAGCGGCCTGCTTTCAGTCCTGGCTTCAGCCGCTGAGGACGACTGCCGCAGCGCACAAAGAGTTGTTTCAGCATTCTGTGAAGCCGGGTCTTGTGGAGGGTACTGAGGGCAGGGCTGAACAGGCGCGGAAAAACTCACGTAGGGACAGCCGCCCTCGGCTGTGCAGTTGTTAAGACGCCGCTGGGAAGGGCCCGGCTGAAGCCCTTGTCCTTCCCCAAAACCAATCGCCCTGACGGCGGAGCCATGTTTGCCTAGAATTTCTTTCGAAGAAATTCAAAAAGGATATAACCGATGAGCGCGGCGATCATCGCAATTTCAAAATTGGCAGCGGTAAAAACATCTCTAATTGCCCAAGCTAAGCCTCGCTTCTGTCCCAAGCCTGAGCGCTCAAATTCTCCCATCAATAGATTGGAATAAAACAGGAAGACGATAAAAGCTATCTCGATCACCGGTCGCCAGATATTTTTCTTCATGCCTCACCGACGTTGATTTCTTGGGCTCAGGAAATTAAACGTCAACATCAGGGCGATCAAAATCAACACCAGAGTCAAGGGCGGTCGACAGAAGTGTCCACGTTACACTAACCCATCAACAATCCGCCGTTGACGTTCAGCACATGCCCGGTGATGTAGGACGCTTCATCCGACGCCAGAAAACAGACCGCGCTCGCAACATCGTTTGGGGCGCCCACGCGGCCGAGCGGAATCGACTTCACTGCATTCTGTTTGAATTCTTCGCTCAGCGCCGCGGTCATGCTGGTTTCGATGAATCCCGGAGCCACCGCATTGCACGTAATATTTCGCGATGCCACCTCGCGCGCCATGGCCATGGTCAGGCCGATCAGTCCGGCCTTCGACGCCGCATAATTCGCCTGCCCGGCCTGGCCCATCTGTCCGAAGACGCTGGTGATGTTGATGATGCGTCCCCAGCGCTGCTTGAGCATCGACCCGATTACCTGCTGGATGCATAGATACGCGGAGGTGAGATTCGTGTTCAGCACCGTGTCCCAGTCGGCGCGCTTCATGCGCATCACCAGTTGATCGCGCGTGACGCCGGCGTTATTCACCAGGATGTCGATCTTACCGAACTGCGCGAGCGCCGACTTGATTCCGGACTTCACCTGCTCTTCGTCGGCCACGTCGATGGCGAAAGCCGACGCCTTGCCTCCAGCGGCTGTGATCTGCGCGACAAGCTCGTCGAGTTTCTGCTGATTGCGCGCCGCTACCGCGACGGTTGCCCCCTCCCGCGCCAGAGCCTTCGCGCAGGCGTGACCGATACCCTGCGACGCTCCTGTAACCAGCGCGACTCGCCCCTCAAGTTTCATTGCTGCTCCTTAGGAAGTTAGGAGCGAGGATTATAAACGTCGCGGTAGCGCGCTGGTTGGCAAAGCTTGATGGTGGAGCGCCGGGCGTCCTCAGGCAGCCGCCGAATTGCCCAAGGACGGGCGAGGGCGCCCGTCTCTCCACTGTTATGATTTATCACGCGGCCGAATCGCTAACCCGCTTGCGATGCTGCCCGGCCCAGCGGCACTGCTCGCAGAATCTTTTCAATCTTCGCGACCAGCGTCCGCTTCGAATACGGCTTGGCCAGAAAATATGTGCGAGACGCCGGCGCTTCTTTTTCGTACTCCGGGTTGCTGTAACCGGACGTCACGAGCACCAGTACCTCGGGCGATTGTTCCCGCAGATCCTGGCCCAGTTGCTCGCCTGAGCGCCCGGGAAGCACCATGTCGGTCATTACCAGATCAATTCGCCGCTTGTACTTTTCGTAGACCTTCATTGCATCTTGCGCGTCCCCGGCCGGCAGAACTTCAAAGCCCGCGCTCTCAAGAACGCCGCAGGTCGCCTCGCGCACAAAAGGCTCGTCCTCAACCACGAGGATGGTGCCGCGCCTTGGCTGATTGTTCTCGCATACACCTGACCGAAAAGTCATACCATCCTCAATTTGCCTTCCTGACATCTTTCTATCTAGCAATCAGATGGCCTTGCCAGCTTGCAGAACGGCGCACGCCGCACCCTTATCTCCATTGTTTGGGGTCTTGTTCGGAATCTACTTCGGCGAGGTAAGAATCGTCTGCTTCGGATCGAGCACAATCTTCCTTACGTTGCCGGGCGCAATCAGCCGGAATCCCGTTTCCGCGCCATCGGCAAGCACTTCGCCCAGGAAAACCAGCGTGTTTCCGGTCGTCGTCGCATATACGGGAACCGCCGTGACCAGATCGTCGGGTACGCCCTTTTGCACGATCAGGCCCGTAATCGTGGTCACCCCAGCCTTCTCCGCGATGCGAACTTCGCGCGTTTCCAGTTCCGGGATCGCGGTGCCGTCGATCCAACCTTCCAAGAACCAATCCAACTTGGGACGTTTCTCGTACCAAAGTGGGCGCGGCAGTTCCTCTTCGAAGACTTGTACCAGTTCCTGCGTGCTTATTGTCTTTCCCGCATACCGCTCTCTGATTTTCCGCAGGGCACGAAAGAACGGCTCGTCTGGATTTGTTGCCGGATTCGCGCGTCCTTTCCGGGAGCGGGATGCGGTTTCGGAATCGCGCAGCATCGTACGGAGCATATGGAACAGCCACGTACCTCGTTCGTAGCTGATCGCCTCGTATCCTCCGGGAAAATGCGACGACTCCAGCCGCTGCCCGAGCGTCACCGGTCCAGCGTCGCGCAGCCGCTCTCCATCCTTGTTGGTGCTCAGAAGATCGCGGCGATATTTTTCCAGAACCTGCCGGAATTGCGCGGGATTCTGTTGCTCGAGCAGCAGCAGTGACGCATAGTTCGCCAGACCTTCCGCAATCCATTGATCCCGATAACTCTTCCACAGCACCAGATCGCCCCACCATTGATGCGCCGTCTCGTGTACCAGAACCTGGCTGTCGAGCGCGCGAGTCAAGGGATCAAGACGCAGATCCGTCAGTTCCTGCGGGCTGAGAAACGCGAAGCTCGACAGGAACACCAGCCCAGGCCATCCCTGGCTCAATTGCCCCGGCATCTGGGTCAGCGCCAGCGAGCCATAGGGGTAGGGCCCAAACCATTCGGAGAAATTCCCGATGGCCTTCGCCGCTTTGTCCGCCACCGCCTGCGCATTGCGCGCCGGAGATGGAAGTGGAGGAGTTATCACGATCGGCGCCATCGATCCCGATCTCGATGGGGGCCCGCCGGAAAATGTTGGCTGCTCAATCACCTCGGCCGGCGCCTTGGGGAACGATTTCTCTACCCCCTTCGCGCCGTAGGCCTCCACCAGAATGTTGCCGGCCTTGGCCTCAGCACGAACATACTTGCCCAGATTGAACCCCGCCACCGGAATCGGGCGCTCCGAGCTCCATCGCGCAACCTTCTCCCCCGTTGCTTGTTCATTTGTTTCGGCTTCGTCGGCGCTCGCGCGTGTCACCCGTTTTCCCGTCGCCACGAGCGTCCAGTTTGCCGGATAGTGGAACTCTATTTCGAACTGCGCCGGGCTCAAACCGAGATTCGGATACCACGTGCCGCGCTCGCCCACGTACAGCAATCCGTTGCCGGCCTCCGACAGCACCTCGCCCGCATAACTGAAGTGCAGTTTTAGTTCCCGCCCGGGCGCGAGGGGGGCAGGGAACACCACCGCCACCAGGTCATTCCCTTTTCTCCGCAACTGCGTTCCTTCGAGCGCCTGGTTCTGGATAAACTCCACGGGCCGCCCATCCGCCTCGACTGCGTCAACCTTCAAATAGCGCGACAACTCAAACAGCAGCGTTCTTTCTCCTCCGCTGCGAATTCGAACCTCCACGTCTGTCGATGCACGCAACATCGTGGGAGGCTGAACGGAAGCTCGCATCCGGTAGCTCGTAATCGAAGCATCCGAAGCCAGCGGAGCCTTGGCCGATCTGCCCGCCACACTGGGCGCAAACGAAGTCCAGATATCGAAGAACAGAACGCCGTCCCGCGCCCGCGGCTGCCCGGCCCATAGCGGCTCAGCGCCAGCCGTGTCCCAGAACACTTCAAAGCCACCTAGTCTTTTGCCCAGCAAATGCGCGTGCAGCAGCGGCGGAAAGTTTCGATCAGGGTCGTTTCCGCCCGGCGCCGGAAGAAAGTGACTGAAGTCGAGCAGCAAGCGGAGCGCATCAAACTCCGCCAGCGTGCGGCTCGTGTCATCCCATTCTTTTATGAATTCCGCGCCCTCCGGCGCTAGCGTTGAATAGCGCTGCAAGGCAGCCGCTGTGTCGTCGTTGAAGCGCAGGTATCCCGAAGTGAACTGCTCTTCGAGAATTGCCATCCCCGTAAACAGGGCCAGTGACCCGCGCTCCACTTGGTTCGGGGGGCGCAGCCGTATCTCGCCCTCACCCTGGAAGAACGCGCCGGTAATCCGTCCACAAATGTCCTCTGTAAACGCCAGTGTGCCGTCGTCCAGATCGAGATGGAGATTTGGCCGGTCAATCGAGGTGTCCCGAACGTGGTACACGCGTTGCGGATCAAGTCCTACCGAACCAATGCGGGCGTAAAGAGCGCTGGTTGTGGGCGGGCAGTTCGGGCTCGGTCCGGCTGCTTGCGCCCGAGCCGTCGCGGCTCCGAGGCAGCATGCCAACCCGATCATCCGCCGCAACCAAGCCAGCCCTGGGTTCATAGACAGTTCTCAGTTCCCAGTTCTCAGTTCTCAGAAAAACCCAAGGACCAATCGGACTCCCACTGAGAACTGAGAGCCGAGAACTGAGAACTTCTTAGTCCCAGCACCTTGGTCACCTTACGGAGCCCTCTGCGCCGTTCTAGAATCAAGCGAGTGCGAGCTCTCGTCCTCATTCTAGTGCTTATGCCGGCGCTTCCCGCGCCCGCCGACGTCATCCATCTTAAGAATGGACGTACCATCTGGGCCGACCAGGTCCGCGAAAGTAAAAATAATGAGCGTGTCGAGTATGACCTCGGCGATGACACCTACGCCATCCCTAAGTCCTCCGTTGAGAGCATCGATGCCGGAGGCGCTGTACCCGGTAACGCCGGTTCCGGAGGATCCGCCGATTCAAGTATTCCCGACATCACTCCGCCCGCGCCCTCATTCGACCACGAAGCCGACATTGCCGAAAGAGTCATCCGCGACGGCAAGGTTGATGCCGATGCGCTCGCCAGTCTCGCGCAAACTGCCAATCCCGAACGCGCCGCCACTGCGTACTTCCTCGCCGGTAAGCACGAATCCGATCGCGGCAATTTCCCGCGGGCCAAACGCTATTACGAATCCGCGCTCCGCTTCCAGCCGGATAACTCCACGTTACTGATCTACTACGCTGCGTGCCTGATGCGCACCGGCCAAGCCTCGGAAGCTCTGTCCTACGCACAACACGCGGCCAGCATTGCTCCCGACTCACCTGATGCCATCGCCATGCTGGGTTTCGTTCAATTCGCCAGCGATCATACAGCGGATGCCGTTCGCTCCTGGAAGAAGTCACTCGCCCTGCGTCCCGACGCCACCGTGAGCCAGTATCTCGCCCGCGCCGAGCGCGAATCGAGCGCCGAATCCGATTTCTCGCAACGCGAAAGCAGCCACTTCAACCTCCACTTCGAAGGCAAGGACACCTCTGAGACCTTCCGCCGCGACCTGCTCGCCACCCTCGACTCCGAGTATGACGAACTAGTGCGCGATCTCGGCTACTCGCCGCGTAACAATATTGCCGTCACGCTCTACACGCAGCAGGCGTTCTTCGACGTTACCCGCGCGCCATCCTGGACCGGCGCCATCAACGATGGCAAGCTGCGCATCCCGGTCAGCGGCGTCTCGACGGTTACACCCGAGCTTGCCCGCGTCCTCAAACATGAGCTGACGCACTCGTTTGTCTCGCAGATGTCCAGCAACCGCTGCCCCACCTGGCTGAACGAAGGCGTCGCCCAGATGGAAGAAGGCAAGCCATCCGCTTCCAACGGACATCAACTGGCGCAGTTATTCGCCGGCGGAAATGAAATCCCCTTCAATATGCTCGAAGGCAGCTTCATGAGTCTCTCCGCGCCCGAGGCCACCGTGGCCTACGCCGAGTCTTTAGCCGCCGCCGAGTACCTCCGCGACGCGTATGGTATGAGCGAAATTACGAGCATCCTGGAACGCCTCTCGCAAGGCAGTTCCACCGAAGCCGCTTTACGTGCCACCATCCACTCCGATTACCGTCAACTCCGAGACGAAATGACCCGCAAGCTGAAAGAAAGATACGGCGAATAAGTTAGGCGTGTGCGGGAGGGTTCGTGTGGGGATGGGCGCCTCGCGAGCCTGCCCTGAGCGAAGTCGAAGGGTCCAAGCCGAGCAAAGCTCGGCAGCACCGTCGCTACCACCACTTCCGTCGGGGCGGAGCAGTCGCTCCGCAGCGCGGGCGATTCGCCCGTCAGCTATTCTTCCGGCTCTTCGGCGTCGTTCACTACATCTACTACGCGGCTTCGGATGGAGAAGACGAGCTTCTGATCTTCGTCAGGCTGAAAGGTGACTCGCATGGGGGTGCGCTCCCAAATCGGAGGCGGACACTCCGAGTCGGGATCGTCGGTTCCCGCGGGTTCGCCTGCGTCTTTTTTCAGGATCGGCTTGCGACGTCCTACCTGAGCGACGACCGCGTAGAGTTTCTTGCCGTCCTCGGAGACGCCGCAGTAGGCGATGTAGTCGCGATACCAGCTTGCCGTCGAATAGAAGGGATCGAACTCGGGCAGGTTGAGCTGGGAGACTCGTCCGGTGACGCGGTCGACGAGCAGCCAGCCGCCGCGTTGCCATTGCCAGCGAGCGGCGTTGGCGCTTCCACTAGCCTCATTGGGCAGCGCATCATTCACGCGAAAGGCGCGCCGGACCACGAACAGACGGTCGGTCAGCTCGTGCGGAGTTCCGGTGGTGTATTCCTTGAGTCGCGTATCGACAAACAACGGACGAACTTTCAAATCGAGCAGCGTCTGTCCGGTGGCATTGGGCCACTTGGCGGAAATCCATTTTCCAAAGGTGATGACATGCGGTTTCGGAACGGCCGCGCATTCGCTCCAGGCCGTGCAGAGTATGACGAACATCAATAAGAGTTTCCGCAGCATGCTGGAAGACTGGCACGGGCGCGGAATCGGCGCAATGACGCTTGAACAGCGAAAATGTTCGGTTTGTCGGGGGCTGGACGGGCCAGAGCCTGCCCTGAGCTTGTCGAAGGGGCGCCCGTCTCTCCACGAGTGGGCGGGTGGCGCGGTTTCTTTCGGTGTGGGAAACTGTGGTCATGGCGAAGCGCAGTCTTCGGACCTTGAAACGAGTCAGTAATATCCCTTCACTGGGGATTTGTGAATCATGCAATATGCAGTTTTCGGCAGATCCTCGTCAGCTCGGGCAGGCGGGAGTTCAGCAGCAGTTCAACGCGCACAAGTGCGAAGCCATACAGAACGCGGTGCCGAGCACGAAAGAAGCTCCCAAAAAAGAGGCTGCCAAAAAAGAAGTTCTCAAAGGTGCTGGGAGGTAGTCGATGTTCCCGGTTGCGAACTTGCAAAATGGCGGCGAATTGAGCAAAGTGAAGCGATGAGTATTCCCCCTCGACAGCGCCGGACAACTTTTTCTCAGCACTCGAGTTCCTATTCGGGTATGGGCGAGCTGATGGGAGGCCGCCGGAAGCAGTTGATTCTGGTGGTCGATGACAAGCTGATGAACACCGAGCTTCTGAAGGAACTGCTGGGAAGCCGCGGCTATCGAACGGCTACAGCGCAGAATGCGACCACCGCGGAGGAAGAGATCCGGCGCGAAGCTCCAGACCTGATTCTGCTTGACGTGGTCATGCCCGGCAAGAGCGGCTACGAACTGTGCCGCGAACTCAAAGAAGATTCCAAGACGCGCCTGATTCCGATAGTCATGATTACCGGCCTCACCGATCGAGAAGACCGCCTGAAGGGAATAGAGGCGGGCGCCGACGATTTTCTGACCAAGCCCATCAGCTCCGAAGAATTGTTCGCGCGCGTGAGTTCGCTGCTGAAGTTGAAGGAATTCACCGACGAATTGGAGACGGTGGATTCGGTGCTATGCACTCTGGGGCTTAGCGTCGAAGCGCGCGACCCTTACACCGAAGGCCACTGTGAGCGACTCGCGCAAAATGCCACGGATCTGGGGCGCTTTCTAGGGGTGGAAGAAGAAAGCATTGTGGCTCTGCGGCGGGGCGGCTACCTGCACGACTTGGGAAAGATCGCCGTGCCCGACGAAATCCTGAAGAAGGGCGGAGATCTGACGGAGGCGGAGTGGGAAATCATGAAGCAGCACCCGGTGACGGGCGAGACGATTTGCCGTCCGTTGAAGTCGTTGCGGCTGGTGCTTCCGATTATCCGCCATCATCACGAGCACTCGGACGGCAGTGGCTATCCGGATGGGCTTCAGGAGAACGAGATACCACTTCTGCCGCGCATTCTGCAGGTGGTGGATATTTACGATGCGTTGTGCACGGCGCGTCCTTATAAGCCGGCGCTCAGCCACGACCAGGCTGCGGTCACCATGCGCGCCGAAGCGCGCAGCGGACTCTGGGACGGAGGACTGGTTTCGGAGTTTTTCGCCATGCTCGACAAGCGCCGCCAGGTGGCATAGTCTTCACGGGCAACATCGCGCGGACAGAACGTCCTCGCAACCCGCTCACGCAACTCTTTAGTGCGGGGACTGTACCCCACGCGAGGGCCTTTTTGACCTATAGCTTTGTCATTCCCGCCTATAACGAGAGCGGCCGCATCCGGCCGACGCTCGATGAACTCCTCAGGTATACGCAGCAACGCGGATGGGACGCGGAGATTCTCGTGGTGAACGACGGCTCGAGTGACGATACGGCGCAAGTCGTGCGGGAATACGGCAAATCGCATCCGCAGATTCTGCTCGTGGAGAATCCGGGGAACCGGGGCAAGGGATACAGTGTGCGCAATGGGATGTTGCATGCGCGCGGCGACATCTGCCTGTTCACGGATGCCGACCTGTCTTCACCGATAACGGAGACGCAGAAGCTATTCGACGCGATTGCCCAAGGCGCCGATATCGCGATCGGTTCGCGCTGGATGCGGGCGGAACTGCAGACCGAGCGCCAACCGCTGTACCGGCAGCTGTTTGGACGAATCTACAATCTCGTGCTGCGCGTGATTTTGGGCTTGCGTTTTGTGGACACGCAATGCGGATTCAAAGCGTTCCGGCGGGATGCCGCGCAACGCATTTTTCCTCTGCAGAAAATTGAAGGCTGGGGATTCGATCCGGAAATTCTCTTTCTGGCGCGGCGCGCGGGACTGCGGGTTGAAGAGGTCCCGGTTCTCTGGGCGCACAGCGAGGGGTCACGGCTGCATCCTTTCCGCGACGGAATGCGCATGTTTGTCGAAGTTTTGCGGATCCGGTGGAATGCGATGAGCGGGAAGTATACGACTGACGCGGTGGCTTCCACGGAGGAATCGTAGGGGAAATGCGCGGCGAGTTTCTCTTCAGTCAAAGGGCGAGGGGACGAGCGACATCTCTCATGTCTAATTTTGGAATTCAATTTGTCAAAGTGCGTTGGAGTTCTGCATGAGATGGTTGCTGATTGTGCTCGCCGTCGTCGGTATCGTCGCTTCATCGCTAGCGTTGCGCGAGCACTACCGCACCGACCTTTCGCCTTGCAGTATCAATGAGCGCTGGGACTGCGGCATCGTGAATCACAGTCCGTACGCCATGCTCTTCGGAATTCCGGTGGCGGTGATCGGCATTGCCGGATATCTGCTGCTCGGCGTGCTCGCGTTCATGAGAGCTTACCGGGTGATGCTGGTGGCCGCGATGGGTGGTCTGGGCTTTGCGCTTCATCTCGCCCGCATCGAATCCGTTGTGCTCGGCGTGTGGTGCATCTACTGCGCTATATCCTTGGGAGTGATTTCTCTGCTGAGCTTACTGGTTCTGGGGACGGTGATCGTGAACTCGATCAGCCGATCGCGACAGACGACGTGATCGTTGAACGTTCTAGAGCAATCCAAAGTTGTTGTGGCCACGGGCAGCTGCCGGGCTTTGCTCGGCTTGGACGGGCGAGGCGACCGTCCCCACACGAGCGCAGCGCCTTACTCGTAGCGCAGGCTCTCGATCGGGTCCAAGCGCGCCGCTCGAATCGCCGGCACCATTCCACTCAGGATTCCCACTACGCCAAGAATGCCCGTCGCCACGGCGAGGCTGCTGACGTTGATATGCAGATGGATGTCGCC
>Ga0210400_10002815_pt1 | contig 15697 bp, 19 predicted proteins | sample IncBWH26MmetaG_FD_155456 | JGI IMG/M metagenome (GOLD analysis project Ga0210400, IMG submission 155456) | Forest soil microbial communities from Barre Woods Harvard Forest LTER site, Petersham, Massachusetts, United States - Inc-BW-H-26-M | ecosystem: Environmental > Terrestrial > Soil >... | reverse complement strand
CGCAGCTCATAGCGGGCGCCCTGCGCGCCGGCGTAAGCGTTTTCCATGGGCTCGGCGGAGATGACATGCTTCTCGTCGCCGTCTGTGTGCCCGAACATGGCCCCGCAGCATTCATTCGGAAACTTGGCTTCGGCATGGGCGACCATGACGGCCCAAGCCTTCGAATCGACTTTAATCATTCCAAAATGGTTCGCTCAAGTACTTGGTCGCGCCGTCGGCCACAATCGTGACGATCACCCCGCCGCGGCCTTCCTTGGCCAGTCTCTTGGCGACCTCGCGAGCGGCATGCAGATTCGCGCCCGAGCTCATGCCCGCCAGCAGCCCCTCGTTGTGGCCCAGCCAGCGAGTCATGGCATAGGCGTCCTCGGTCTCGATCCACAGGTTGTCGTCCGCAATCGTCGGATCGTAAATACCCGGCACGATGTTCGTGGGCATGTGCTTCAGCCCTTCCAGGCCATGGAATCCTGAAGAAGGTTGCGCCGAGATGCACTGCACGTGCGGAAGGTCGCGCTTGAACCGCCGCGTGTTTCCCATGAATGTTCCACTGGTGCCCATGCAAGCTACAAAGTGCGTGATCGCGCCCTTGGTCTGCTCCATGATCTCGACCGCCGTACCCTCGAAATGCGCTTTCCAGTTGGCCGGATTGTTGTACTGGTCCGGATAAAAATAGGCGTCCGGATCGGCTTCGTAGATCTTGCGGCAGAGCCGGATGGCTCCATCCGAGCCTTCTCCGGGATCCGAGAAAACCATTTCCGCGCCGTAATTCTTCAGGATCTGCTTGCGCTCATGCGAGGCGTTCTCGGGCAGGCACAGTTTCACCCGATAGCCCTTGATCGCCGAGATCATGGCGTAGGCGATGCCGGTGTTGCCGCTGGTCGCGTCGAGCAAAATCCGGTCCTTGGTGAGGCGGCCCGTGCGCTCGCCATCCAGGATCATGTTCAGCCCCGCGCGATCCTTGACCGATCCGCCCGGGTTAAAGAACTCGGCTTTGGCGTAGATTTCGACGCCCGGAAACTCCGCGTCCAGTTTGGCCAGCCGCAGAAGCGGTGTGTTGCCGATTTGTTCTAGCAGGGACGAGGCGGGCCTGATGGCCGCACCGGGCTTGGGGAAGGCTAGTGGCATGGAGTCTCCTCCGATTGTATTAATCTCCCCAATCCCAGTCAACATTAGGGGGGATCGCATCCCGCTCTATTTGGATGCAAGACAGATGGTTTGGTCGCAGGATATTGCAGATAAAGGGAAACAGCCACCGGGCCGTCTAAGCTCGGTGGCTGTGGTGGGGGCCGTTCGATGTGAGCCTTAGGGGGTCATTTCACGCGCGGCCTTAAAGGCCTTCTTGCCTGCGTCCAAGGCCGCGCCTACGTTCTCCGCTTGGTATTTTACGGCCTTCATTCCCCGCGTGGCCGCATCCGTCACGGCCTCGCTGAGTTGATCGACGCCGTCCTTCACCGTTTGGCTTCCTTCGTCCGCCTTGCTGCGAAGATACTCAACTGCCTCGCGGCCAGACTTTGAGGTTAGTATCAACCCCGCTGCCACGCCCGCGGCGCAGCCAAGACCAAACATCATCAGTCCTCGATTATTCTCCATTTGGCGATCCTTTCTCGTTCCCGGTAAAACCTGCTACGCCCCGGAAGCACGGGTGGGCTGAGCTGGATAGTCTGCACTTCCTTCACCCGATGACGCAATATCTTCCGCACCCGACTGCTTCAGGATGTCCTTCGCCCGCGTGATTTCCTTGGACGTGTCGCAGTGAACCGAAAGCAGGATTCCGCCCTCCTTGATCCTGCCTTCATACCGTTTCGCTTCATACTCCGGTATCCCCATGCCGACCAGCGCGCCGATCAGGCCGCCGACGACGCCTCCAACACCCAGCCCGGCGAGCGCGCCCATGATTGGACCTGCCGCGATCAACGGACCAATGCCGGGAATGGCCAGGGCTCCGATGCCGGCCAGCAAGCCGATCGTGCCGCCGACCGCGCCGCCCGCCGTCACCCCCGTAGTGGTACCTTCAGGCGCCTTTGTGTCTTTCTTGTGAGCAAACTTCCTGGTGCTCTCGTTGTCAGGCAGCAGAACGGAAATGTCGTCGTTTGAAAATCCGGCCGCCACCAGGCGAGTAACTGTCTCTTCTGCTTGGCCGACACTTTTGTAAAGGCCAAATACTGCTTTGTTTTTTCCTGCCATGGTATATAGATCTCCTTTGGGATTTTGAAAATTGAAAGCCTGACGGTCGCTTACGGCTTAACAGTCAGTTGGTTATCTACCTTGTACGAACTGCCGGCAACTTCTGTCGCTTTGGCTACGATCGTTTGGACCTCAGCATCAGACCGAACCGGTCCTTTTAGCGTGACGGTTCCGCCCTGGCTGACGATCTTGACATTGTGGGCATAGGTGGACAACGACTTATCCGCCATGATTGCTTTGCGAATCTTGGCAGTCAGATCGCGGTCCGAGACATTTTCCTTCTGCTGATCAGCGGTGACCGCGCCGGGGTTTGTATCTTGTTTGTTTACCTTTGTGTTGTCTGGTTGCACCTGCGCGTGGGCTGGGATCCAGGACGCGCTTAATAGAAAAGCGAACGCGAGAGCGCTCGTCTTCGGGATTAAGTAGATCTTCATGACAGAAAACTGTGCAAGTCTATGTCCAATCGCCGGACCCACCGCGGAACAGCGGGCGCATCCGGCGATTTGCCGCAAACTCAGTCTGTTAGACTGATCGAATCGTCATGCAGCCTGAGATGTTTCGCAAGCTCGCGGGTCACTGGCTCACCGGGGTTTCCGTGGTCACCACATTGGATCAAAGCGGTCAACCAGTCGGAATGACCATGAGCGCCGTAACCTCGCTATCCTTGCACCCGCCGCAGTTTCTGATTTGCGTTGACAATCGCGCCCGGACGCTCGCCGCGATCGTCGCCAGCGGCCACTTCTGCATCAACTACCTGCGTCAGGATCAGGAGCACCTCGCCAGCGCGTTCGCCCGCCGGGGCGAGGATCGATTCGCGGCTTTAGCCCATCGCGTCGAGAATACCGGATCTCCCGTGCTTGAAGGAGCCATTGCCTTCATAGAATGCACCGTGAACGCCGTCCACGCCGGTGGAGATCACACCATCATCGTGGGAGACGTGGTTCACGGGGACGCGCCCGGCGGCGAACCGCTGGCATATTTTCGAGGCAGTTACCGGCGTTTGGAAGGACTTACCGATCCGCAGCAGGTTTGGTGGTGATCAGATGCTGCACGTCGCGGTTGTTTTCTTCACAGGAGTACTCGATTAATTGGGGCAGGCCGTGAGCGGCCGGCTTGGAAGGCCGTATGATCCGTTCCTGCTTCCAGGGCTTCGCGTACATCTTCGGATCGTCGACCGTGTATTCCAGATTGATCGTCGTCGGAGTGCGCATGAAGCGTTCCGTCAGATGCATTTCATCCGTGTGCTGATGCCCGGCTGTGTCGAGCCACGTCCGGTCGTTCAACCCAATGGTGTCGACCACAAATGCATCGCCTTCCCATTTGCCGGTCGAGTCTCCCATAAACGACGGAGGGAGGTTCTCCGGATGCGCTCGTCCATCGGTAGGAATGGCCCGAAACTGCCGCATGTATTCGAACAAGATCGTTACGTATTCTTGTGTTTGGATGATCTGGATCGGGTACGGCGACTGCATGATGCGGGGCATACCCGGATAAAGGCATAGAGATGTCGGATCGTCTTTGGCGTCATGATTCTTGAATGCGGCCCGTCCGGCGTCCGTATAGGGGATCGCGGCTTCGCCGTCCTTGGCGGCCATGTTCGGTGTGTACGGCAAGTCCCAGTAGCCGACGAAGCTCGGCTTGCCGTCCGGCATGCGCGGGATCGGCGGCTCCGCCGCTTTTTGTGCACTTTGTCCCGATGCCGTTGTGGCCACCAAAATCGCGCTGCTAAGAACGAGCCCAGCGAGCCGAAATCTTGCGGATGCGGTTGAGCGCTTCTTGAATATTTTCGAGCGAGTTTGCATAACTGAACCGTAGATAACCGTCTCCATGCGATCCGAAGCAGCCGCCATCCAAACACGCGACGCCAGCTTCATTCAGCAGCATATCGGCTAGCTGTTTCGAAGGCAAGCCGGTTCCCGTTACATTCGGGAACGCGTAGAACGCGCCCGCCGGCTCCGAACAGCGGATACCCGGGATCTCATTCAATCCCTTGACGATCACGTCGCGCCGCTTGCGGAACTCGGCCACCATCTTGTCGACGTCATCCTGCGGGCCATCCAGCGCCACGATGCCCGCCCGCTGCGTGAAGCTCGCCGTACACGAGTTGGAGTTGACCATCAGCTTGACCACCGCGTCGGCCAGCCATTCCGGCATCACGCCGTAGCCCAGCCGCCAGCCCGTCATCGAGTAGGTTTTGGAGAAGCCGTCCAGGATGATGGTCTTCTCCAGCATCCCCGGGAAACTGGCGATCGAAACCGGCTGGCCGTTATAGACGATCCGCGAATAGATCTCGTCGCTCAGGACCATGATGTCGCGGTCGCGCAGGATGTCTGCCAATCGCTTAACGTCATCAGCGGGCATGATCCCGCCGGTCGGATTCGCCGGAGAATTCAGGACCACCAGCTTGGTCTTGTTCGTCAGGCTGCGTTCGAGCAGATCCAAATCAAAAGAGAAGCCGCGGCTTTCTTCCAGCGGAATCGGCACCGCCTTGGCGCCCTGGAACTTGATCATCGATTCATAAATCGGGAAGCCCGGATTGGGATAGATCGCCTCATCGCCTGCTTCGAGCAGTGCGACGATGGCGAAGTACATGATCGGTTTCCCGCCCGGCACCACGCACACATGCTGCGGACCAACCTTCACACCCCGCGTGCGCGAAATGTACGCGGCAATCGACTCGCGCAGTTCGGGAAATCCCTGCGTCGGACCGTACTTGGTCCAGCCCTCGTCCAGAGCGCGTTTTCCAGCCTCTACTACGTGCTTGGGGGTAGGGAAGTCAGGCTCGCCAATCTCCAGGTGGATGACGCTCTTGCCCTGCTTTTCGAGAGCCCTGGCTTTGACGAGGACCTCGAAGGCAGACTCCACCCCAATACGGGACATCGCTTCGACAAGTTGCATGTGTACCGTTCGGAATTCTTACATCAGCGCGGTCGGCCGCCGGTTCCAGGTTGCACCTTTTTCCTTGGAAACGGCCTCCACGTCCTTCACATAGGCGGTGGACTGCGTCAGGATGTGATGCAGATCGTTGCCCAGGCTAATGAACGGGAATCCTTTCTCCAGGAACTCGCCTACCCGCGAGGTTCCGAACAGGAACAGCCCGAGAATCACATTATTCTTCTTGGCGGCGGCCCGCAGTTTATCGGTCGCGGCGCCCAGCTCGGGCGAGGTGTACATATCCGGAAACTTGTATTTCTCGTACAAGCCCATCGACATGCACAAATCGTTTTGCCCTAGGAACAGGATGTCGACGCCCGGCACCGCCGCGATCTCTTCCATGTTCTTGATGCAGTCGGCCGTTTCCACCTGCAGCGCGATAATCGTGTTGTCGTTGGCCGAGCCGGCGTAGCCTAGCAGCCCGGCTTTGTTCATGCTGCGCTGCGGAAAATAAACCGATCGCGTTCCCGCGGTGGGATAGCGCGCGCAACTTACTGCCTGGCGCGCTTCGTCAGCGTTGTTGATATAAGGGATCAGTACGCCATCGGCTCCCATGTCCAGGGTTTGCTGAATACCGGCGCGATCCGCGTATCCCGACACCCGCACCAGGGACTTGGCCCCGCCCGAGGCGATGCCCGCGAGCATCGCGGAAAGGGTTTCGTGTCCCATGGGCCCGTGCTGCGTATCGACCAGCAGCCAATCGTAGCCGCTGTGCGCCAGTTGTTCGGCGACGGTCGGGCTGTGCGAGTTGATGAACAGCCCTAGTTTGGGCTTTCCCGCCCGCAACTGCTTCTTAAATTCAGCACCACTGAGTGCTTCACTCATTTCGATTTTTTCTCCTGATTTCGGACAGACCGCCGCCCCTGCGTAAACAGCGTTAGGGTCTCAAGAAAGTATACAACGCGCCTATCGGGCGGAGCACGCCTCGGGCTTCCACGGCGCGTTATCCGGCAGCTTCTTGAAATGCGTGCTGGTGATAAACGGAACCGTCAGATACTGGGGATCTTTCACCTCGGTGCTGACCACCAGCCACGTACCGCTCGGATCGTGATGGAGGTCGTACCACTCCGTGACGATCGCATTCTCACTGTAGGGGACTCCGTTCTTGCGAAGATATCCGGACCGCAGCCTGGTGGTGACCACCTTCAGATCGCCGTTCCGCGGCTGGCCCCGGCCCACAGCCGCCTGCTCCCACTCGGCGATCGAATACCCCTGCCATGTCGGCCCACTGGTCTGTGCCGCTTTCTGCGCCTCACTCCCGGCCGCGTCGCTGCCGAAGTGAAACAGCCTCGTCTGGGTGCCCGCCTCGGTCTCGACCTTCATCGTTGTGTCATTGTCCCAGGTGATGTGCAACCGTCCGGGGACGCGCATCACCGATGCCGCGCCGTACCATTTGCACTGCTCCCCGGCTGCCTCATCTTTCGCCGGGTCCCAGGCATTCGCGACAGTCCGAGCCGCGCCGTTCAGCGGAACGCCGAGAAACTGGCCCTTGGGCGGCGTCACCATGCGAAACATCCAGTCTTCGGTCACTACCGACACCCAGAAGCCAGTCATGTCGATCGCCGCGACGGCTTTGGGAGTTGGAGCCGCGCCGCCGCCGGCGCCACGTCCGCCTCCGCGTCCTCCACCGCCCTTTCCCTGCGAGTAAGCAGCCGGGACAAGCAAGAGCGCAAGTACGCCGATCGCAACCGCCGTTCTCCGCAATTTGGTCATGACTAATCGATGGTTTCGCCCGGCCGCGTTCCCCAGCCGAAACCGTCTGACGTGCGATGGAGCGTCTTCAAAGCACCGCGATTGTCGCCCTTCGTACGCGACGGATTGGCCGTGATCACTACATCGTCTCCGGCTTTCAGTGTGTCGCGCTTGATGCCCGCCTGGCCGAGCTGACCCGTGCTGCGCCATTCCAGCGACCAGCGCTGCATGGTCCCGTCTTTGTCCGGAACGTCGATCTGGAGGAAGGAGTGCGGATTCCGCAGCAGCAGCTGGACGATTTTGCCTTCCAGCTTCAACTCTTTATCGCTCTCGTAGGTCGCACCTAGAGAGTGATGCGCGTAAGCGCCGATGCCGAACGTGAGAAAAGCGGCCAGCCCCAGAAGCATCTTCGTTTTCATTCAACTCTCCTAAACAAATATTGTACCTAGTGCTTTTGACTCAAGCTTTTATAGACTGCCTCGACGAACATGTCGGTGGTCCACGGCCCCGTCGTTGCGCCGTACAGGCCGTCGTACTCGAGCGTGGGCTTGGAAGCCTTCACTTGCTGCAAAGTCATTCCCTTTTTGATCGAGTCCGCGACGCGATCTTTAATGATCGATACCATGTTGCGATAGTTGGCCACGTCTCCCGTGTCGCACAACCGGCCGTGGCCGGGGATCACCAGCGTCCCGCCCTGCGAGCGGAATTCCGGAATCGCTATGTCCAGAATATGGTTGAGTCCGTCGAGCACTCCTTGAATGGTCCCGCCCTTGGCCAGATCGATCACCGGATAACTCGTGGTGGAAAGAATATCGCCCGCGGCGATCACATCGGAGTATCGGAAATACACCATGCTGTCGCCGTCTGTATGCGCGGCTGGATCGTGGAAGAGTTGCACGCCTTCGCCGTTGAAGAACTCGCTGAGCTTGTAGGAACCCCCGCGGTAGGTGTCGGTAGGCCACAACCCGGAGGGAACAGCGGGCTTGCCGTTGGTCTCCGCGCTCATCCGCCCCAGCACGTTTTCGTGCGCGATCACCGTCGCGGTGGGCGCCACCCCGACTGGTGGAAACGTCACGCCCAGGATCTTTGAATCGGCCGGCAGCGCGGAGAGCGCCTCATTGCCGCCGGTGTGATCCGGATCGATGCTGGTGCTGATGATGTAGCGAATCGGCTTTGGCGGAGCAGGAGAAGAGATCAACGCATTCAAGGACGGACTTGACCATCGATACGGGCTTTCCGAACAGTGCAGGCCGACGCAACGATTGGGCTGCGGCGACGCCGCCACGGCTGTGACCAGTTGCAGAACCGTGGCGAGCACCTTGGCGCTCATCTGGCTGCTGCCCGCATCCACCAGCAGGATTCCATCCGGCCCGATCGACGCCGCGATATTTCCGCCGGCGCCCACCAGCATGTAGATGTTGCCCTGCACCGGCAGAACATGGATGTCCGCGCTTTGGCCTTTCGGCTGCGCGAAGGCGGCAGCCGCCAACACAAAAAGAAGCCCGATGCGTCTCATTGCTTGGCCGCCTGCTTCAGCTTCTGCCGGTAATCCGGATAGGTCGTTTCCGCGCCGCCCCGCGCGGCTTCGGGAGGAATCCAGCCGGCGGCGTCCTTCAGCTGTTCGGTGGTTCCCGGCAGAAAGTGCGGGACCGCGGTCGAAATATTCTCTTCGCTGACCGTACACGGATAGTAGGTCAGGGCCGTATGCAAATCCAGCGCGTAATTGGTGGTTTGGATGAGCGGCTCTTCCAGCCACACCGGATCGGTCAGGATCATGGTGATGACCAGATATTCGCCGTGCCGGTCGATGTATTCGCGCATGGTGGCTTTATCGCTGAAGCTCGCGCCGTTACGGCGCAGGTAGCTGCCTTTGATGTGGTCGGTGTCGACCACCAGCGTGTTGCCTTCCCACTTGCCGGTCGAGAATCCCGACCAACTGTACGGCGCATACTCGGGAGGATGCGGACGGCCGTCCATGTAGATCACCCGGTCCAGCGACCGCAGATACTCGACATGGATCGCCCGCAGATCGCGCCCGATTGGATCTACTTCGTTCCAGAACCGCACGCTCCCCAGCGCGCGCCACTGGTAGGGAGCCGAATGCGGACGGCACTGGAATTCGGGCAAGCTCCACTCGGAATGGTCGTGGCTGTCGGCCTTCCTGCGGCCCGCGTCGTTGAGCGGAATTCCTTGATAATCGCCCAGCGGCGGGCCGCCGGATCGCTCATAGCTGTCTTCGTGAACGCGCTCGGCCCAGACACCGGAAAAGTCGGTCAGCTCCAGAACCGGAGCGCCCTGGGCGAAAACCGCGCGGCACGCCATCAACACGAGCAAAAGAGGAAGGAAACGCATGGCATCCCCTAATCTACAACATCTTTGCAGTAGGACAGGCGATCTTGTCGCCTGTCGATGAGGATATCTACATCAGCGAGCACTCGATGCTATTGACTTCCGTCGCGACCACCTCGAGCAGGTGCTTTTTTTCGATCACTTCGGCGAGCGGAGCGGAGAAATCCTCCGCCGCAAGCTGCCGGTGACAACCGCAGGCTCCGAAACCGATGTGCTCCGCCGCAGCGCATCCGATCTGGACCAATTCCGCCAGTTCGGTGCCCGGGTTCGGCCAGTGGTGCAGCGCCGCTGCGTCCTGCATGACTTCGGGGAGGCCCCAGGTTTGCAGGATCAGGCCGGCCAGCTCGGCATGGTCGGTTCCATACGCGGCGCGCTCGTTCTCCTGCAGGTCCAGGCCGTTTTCAACAGAATCGTTCACCAGCCGGAGGTAATTTTGCGCCCCGTGCTCGAACAGCGCCAGTTGCCCCACCCCGTGGAGCAAGCCGGCCGTGTAGGCGTAGTCGGTGGGCAGAACGGCGGTATGCTCGGCGATGAGCGCGGCCGCCACGCTGTGCCGCCACCAGGCTTTCATAAACGGTGACGTGCGATTGGGCATGCCGCGCCACAGGGCCGTGGTCACTACCAGGCTGGTCACGCGTTGGAGCCCCACCATGGCGATCGCGTGCAACACGGACTGAATCTCGCTCCTCCGCCCATACTGGCCGGAGTTCGCCATGCGCAACGTCTCCCCGGACAGCGCCGGATCCAGCGCAATCAGCTTCGCAACTTCTTTAAAAGAAACGTTTTCGTCGGCCACAAGGGACATCAGGCGCACGGCCACAGGCGAAAAGCAAGGAAGACGCTTCAGGAACTGGCTGACCACCGCCCGGGCAGGCGTCGTCATGGTAGACACGGGTCCCACATGGGCCATATCGAGAAAACCAGCACGAATTCGAGGGTTTGGTCTAGGGCCTCGAAGATCGGCGCTGCAGCATTCGCCCTAGCGTCAGCAGAGCCAGCCCAGTACCACCCAGGAGAATCGCCGCGGGTTCGGGCACGGCGGGCGGATCGAAAATCGCCACGCTCGCACCCGGGAGAGCCGCGAAACCGGGATAGGGGACGAAACTTTCGAAAAGGGAGAATTGGAAACTAATGGTGCCGCTCCCCTGGCCAAACAAGGAGGCGAACGCGCCCACGTCAATCTGAAACGGTACCCCCAATGTGAACGGCAGAGGAGTTCCGTTAAAGTCATTTGCGGGGGAGCAGCTAAAGCCGCATCCGAAGCTATAACTGCCCACGGAGCCGTTACCGCTCCCGGAGTCCCCGCTGCCCGATCCGGTGATTTCGATGAAGCCATTCCTCACCGGTCCAAGAGTCATTGCGTTCACCAGCGCACTTGCGGAAATCGAACCGGGATCACTGTTCCCAAAGCCCGAAAAATACGCGGCGGTCGCGCTCGCGCTGATAGTGTTTGTGCCTAGCCCGCTTATCGTGGCATTCGTGATCGTGCTGGCGAATGCTGGCAGCGTCGCGATAAGCAACAAGATAATTCGTCGCATGGATTGCCTCCGAATCCGGAATCAAAGTATACCATTAATGTTTGGAGACATACACCTACTAAACGCGGCGGCATATGCCATTCCGATCAGGAGGAAGAGAACACCGTACGAAGATAAAGAGAATACAAAGAGAATACAAAGAGAATACAGGACCTTCAGGGTGCCGGCTCGATCTTAAGCAGTGCGCCCGGGTCCTCATCCGTCAGGAGATACAGCAGCCCGTCAGGGCCTTGGCGAACTTCGCGGATCCGCTGGTGCAGTTCGATGAGCATCGTCTCGCGGCGAAGCTCCTCCGTTTTGTCGTTGAACACGATCCGTTCCAGGTGTCCAGTCCCCGGAATCTCGCCCGTCCGCATGCTGCCTACGAAGGCATTGTTTTTCCACGCTGGAAAGCGAGCGCCGGTATAGATCGCCAGGCCCGATACCGCGATCGAGGGCACCCAAAACACCAGCGGCTGTTCGATGCCTTCGCGCCAGGGAACCTCCGATACCCGCGGACCTTCATAGGTCCGGCCATAACTCGCCACCGGCCAGCCATAGTTCCGGCCCGGCAGGATGATGTTGATTTTATCGCTGCCGTTGGGGCCGTCTTCGTTATTCCATAGGGCGCCCGTCGCAGGATGAACGATGAGCCCCAATGTGTTGCGATGTCCCATGGAATAGATCTCCGGCTTGTAACCGGCGCGGCCCGCGAAGGGATTGTCGGGTGGTACGGTGCCGTCGTCCCGCAGCCGCATGATCTTTCCCCGGTGACTATTGGGATCTTGCGCGCTGTCGCTGTTGGACGCGCCGTTTGACACGTAGACCATGCCGTCCCGGCCGAAGGCGATGCGCGAATTGTATCCGTTGGCGTCTTCCGGCAGCCAATCCGCGGTGAAGATGTCGCGGACGTCCGTGAGGGTGCCGTTCTCCAGGCGTCCGCGAGCCAGCACTGTCGCGATCTGTTTATTTGGGCCCGGCTTGTTGTAAGTGAGATAGACCAGCTTGTTTTCGGCGAACCTGGGATGCAGCGCCACATCCATCAAGCCTGAGTTTCCGATCGTGAGCACCTTGGGCACGCCGCTGATCGGCTTCGGGTCGAGCTTGGCGTCGCGGGTCACGTCGTGGATCAGCCGCAGCCGCCCGGGCCGTTCGGTCACGAGCATGCTTCCATCCGGTAGGAACGCCAGGCTCCAGGGGTGCGACAGAGCCTTGGTGACCACCGATACCCGGATCCTGTGCTGCTCCGCCGTATCGAAGACAAAGGGCCCGTCTCCCAACGGCGCAACCGGCACCCCAATTGGTTGTTGGGCCGGCTGCTGCTGGGCGATAGCTCCGGCCGCGAGAAGAATCGTCCAAAAGGCGTTCCGCATGATGCTCGAAAATATCATTCGCCGTCCCTCGGCGCAAGCTAGGGGCTGATGGTATCCTAGGGGCGGATGTATCTGCAGTTTTCCCTGCTCCTGTCAGGGAGCCTTCTTCTGTTCGGCCAGACCACTTCCCCGGATAAAACGCCAGGGGATCTCGCCGTGCATGCCGAAGTAACCGCCGGTTTGGCCGCGCGGGCACGCGTGGATGAAGCTCAAGCCGCGCGTTCGGCTATTCGGGACGCCGAGTTGCTTACCCGTTCGGTTTCGCTCGACGACTTGACCGAAGAAGGAGCCACGCAGCTCCAACAAGCCGCCCAGCGGCAGTTGGATCGGGCCAAGGCGCATGTGGAACAAGTGCGCACGATGGTCGCCGCGGGTCTACTGCCTAGGAAGAGTCTCGAAACTCCCATCGAGGAGCAGGCCTTGGCCCAGTCGACCTATGAGCTCACGCTATCCCGCACGGAGCTCCTTCATGAACGGTCCGAGATGGCTCGTATCGAAGCGCAGGTGGCAACGCCGCCTGCGGAGAGCGCGGCGGCTCCGCCTGTGCTCGCCTCTCCGGTGATGGAAAAATTCGAAGGCGACGGAGCCTTCACCGCGAAGGATTTCCACCGCGTTCAGGCCGCCTTTGAGTTGCAGTTTCACAAACCGCTGCCGGTGAGCGCGGAAGGCGAGACTGCGGTGCATCGCGCCCTGGGATTCGATCACCGGGATCGAGTGGACGTGGCGCTGTTTCCGGACACCGTCGAGGGGAAGTGGCTGCGCCAGTACCTGGAGGCCAGCGATATCCCGTATTACGCGTTTCGAAGCGAGGTCCCCGGCAAGGCGACCGCCGCCCATATTCATATCGGTCCCCCCAGCACCCGGCTTCCGGCGCACTCCGGGGTTTAGTTTTCGGCTAGATTTTTGAAGTTTGGTGCGGAGGAGAGCTATACGAACCCGCGCCGGAGTGAAGGCCGCAAAACACGGGGGCGTAAAATTCAGGCGCAAGCCCAAACTGACGGAGTTGCAGATCGAGCTTGCCAGAAAGCAGATCGAGCGCGGCGAGGATAGACGCAAAGTTGCCGAGAGCTTCGAACCGCACCACTCTTTACCGGGCGCTTGCTGGTCAACTACGGCGGCACCGCTTAATCACCCACACGCGGCCCGGAGAACAATGAAAGTGACCAATGGAACAAGCGAGGCAAATAAAGTTCGATTCCAACGATCCATGTTCTCCAGCGAATGATTACCTCTGCGCTGTTCTGTCCGGACTGGCGTACAAACCTCAACGCGAAATAGAAACTGGACTAAGTGCGGTCGGCTACCCCGGAACCGAAGTTCTATTTGTCGGGTGTCCCTTAGCCGCGTGTTTTATCCTCAGATGGGGTGATGTTACAGCCGTCGCATTCAAAGGATCTACCACTTGGCGAGAATGGCTTAACAACTTCAATACCCGGCTACAACCTACAGAATACGGACGTATCCACGCAGGATTCTTACACACAATTGAGCAGATTGGGCCCGTACTTTATCAGCTTCTCGACCCGGACATCCAATCAGGAGCCAAGATTGTTCTCACCGGCCATAGCCGTGGAGGTGCATTAGCAACGTTGTTTACTGTGTACTTAGGGCTTCATGGCTTCGGCGCGCATCGCCTTGTCGTCTTCGGTTCACCGAAGGTTGGCGATAGAAAGTTTGCCTCTCTGTGGGGTCACGTATCGAACGAACCAACCGGGCCGATCCGTTCGTTCATTAACCGTTCTTACATTGCGAGCTGGCTGTTGTTTTTTATGAGCTGGCCCTTCTATTGGTGGTGGCTGTTGCGAGTCGCACGAGGCATGGGCTGGCCTTTTTATCGGGGATGGCTATTTCGCCTCACACCACGCCTTTGGAGGAGTTAAATCCGCGCGGCATCCGATCAGACTGCCGCGCTGATCGACCTCGCAGGGTGATTATCACTCCGGTGCGCCCCTCGCCTTCCTCAGCCACGCGCCCCTCAGCGCGCTCACCACGTCACGTGCCGGGGTGTAGCAGTTTTCCCGTTCGTATACCTCTCCCCCGAATTTTGGTGCGGATAAGAGGACTTGAACCTCCACTCCCTTGCGAGAACTAGAACCTGAATCTAGCGCGTCTGCCAATTCCGCCATATCCGCACGCGAGGTAGGCAACTCCATTCTCCGGGACGCAAGGCCGATGTGTCAAACTTCTGCCGGCCGTCGGCCAAATGTTGCTTGGGCTTCAGTTCGCGAGCATGTGCAGGACAACAATCACCAGGAAGCCCCCGGCGGACAACGTCACCGCAGCGACGAATAACGTCGTCGGATTTGCGCGGATCGCGTCGCTTTGCATCAGCGTGGCGCAGCCGGTGACCAGCACGGCCAGCGGCAGGGCGATGAGCAATATCCAGAGAGTCCATTGCCGCTCCGCGTACCACATCACGATCCGCCCAGCAGTGTGTGCCGGCTCATCTTCGATCGGCTGCAACGTGCGTACGAGGAGCGCGGCCATGAAGAGGGCGGCAGGTGAGACGAGCACCAGTTCCGTGGCGGCGATAGCGCGGTTGACCGTATTCATACGTGCTCTATACTACAAAGTACACTCTAAGGACAACTACTTTCTAGCGGAGAAACTGCGAGCGGCGCGCTCCGCTGCACGCTCCCATCACGTCCTCGATTTGCATCACGTCGAAGGGCAAATAGCGGCTACAGCCGCTCTTTTTTCATCGAGCGCTACAGGCGCTCTTTCGTCATGTGAACGGAGTCTTTTTCGTTCTCCTGGCAGATGAACTCCATCAGTTGAAATCCAGGACGCCAGTTCACGGTATTGGTAGCCGTCCACGGCTTTGAATACGCTCCCGGATCGTCGATGGTGACTTCGTATTTGAGCGTGAGCGAGTCGGTACGCGTGTATCGCTCGGTCAGATGCGCCTGCGTGCTCTGCGGATGGCCCGCCTGATCGAGCCACGCTTTGCCGTTAAAGTCCACGACGTCCACCACCAAAGTGTCCTTCTTGTAGCGGCCGACGGCGTCGCCCAGCCATGTGGGTTTCGCATCCTTTGGATGCTCCAGATCCGCGCGGAGACGAACAGCCCGCCACAAATAGTTGTCGCCTTCGAACAGAAACATGACTTGCTTGGGAGTCTGGACCATCTCGAAGGCGTAAGGATCGAACATGTAGCGCGGCACGCCCACCGGCAAACACTGCGCTTCGGGGTCGTCCTTGGAATTGCTGGTCACGCGCTGGTTGAACAGCTCGAGCGCCGCCGGGAGAAACGGCACGTCCACTTGCTGGTCGGCGCTCTTGACGCCTTTCCATCGGGTCTCGGCGATGTTTCCCGCGAAGCCCGGATACCACGCGCCGTTGCCGCCGAAGTCGGGAAGCCCATTCGCAAGACGCGGCGCCGGACCTGCCACGGGGCGAGGTCTCTGCTTGGCTTGGCCGGCTCCCTGCGTCTCGCCCAGCTCAAAGGCGCCTGGATCAGGAGCAAGTTTCGGCGGGCTGGCCGTCTGTTGAGCCAGCAGCGTACCCAGCAAGATCGCAACGCTAATCGCGAGTGACCGCATAGCAAAAGCTATGATATCCCGGAATTGCGTGGTCATCCTGCTGGATCTTGAGGATCCGTCCGCCCCCGCGCTCCAGCAGCTCGACCACCTCTTCACGATCCATGCCATT
>Ga0210400_10002814_pt1 | contig 15699 bp, 11 predicted proteins | sample IncBWH26MmetaG_FD_155456 | JGI IMG/M metagenome (GOLD analysis project Ga0210400, IMG submission 155456) | Forest soil microbial communities from Barre Woods Harvard Forest LTER site, Petersham, Massachusetts, United States - Inc-BW-H-26-M | ecosystem: Environmental > Terrestrial > Soil >... | reverse complement strand
GAAGATCCCGACCTGCACGACGATCCGATTCTGCCCGGCAAGAATGCCTTCGGCGATCCGATTGAGGAGTACAAATTCAACTCCAAATTGCCCGAGGTACATGACGTATTGCGAGGATTACGCACGGTGACGGACGAATATACCGGAGTGCTGATTGGCGAGACCTGGACGGTGGACATCACGGAGTTGAATAAATATTACGGGGAAGGCAACAACGAGCTGCAACTGCCCATGGATTTTCTTTTCACCACCGTCAACAAGCTCTCGCCTGCCGATTTCCGCAAGCAGATTGCGGCTGTCGATTCGGCCTCGGGATGGCCGACATTTGTGATCAGCAATCATGACATCGTCCGCTCTTACGATCGCTATGGCGACGGCCTGCACAACGATCAGATTGCGAAGTTGATGGCGGGGCTGTATCTGACGCTGCGCGGAACGCCACTCATGTATTACGGCGAAGAGATCGGGATGAAGACCACTCCACCAACGCGCAAGGAAGATGTGAGGGACCCGATTGGCCGCATCGGCTGGCCCAAGGAAAAAGGCCGGGACGGCGAGCGCACGCCGATGCAGTGGGATGAAAGCGAGAACGGCGGGTTCTCCAAGGCTGCGCCGTGGCTTCCCGTGCCGGCGACGGCGAAGACTTATAACGTCGCCGATGAATCAAAGGATCCGGAGTCGGTGCTGAATTTTTATAAAAAGGTGCTCAAGCTGCGCCACACGAATCGGGCGCTGCTGGACGGGAGCTATGTTCCGCTGAATGAGAACGATCAGAACGTACTTTCCTACCTGCGATCGTACAAAGACCAGGCAGTGGTGGTAGCCCTGAACATGTCGGGCGCGCCGCAGAAGGTGAACCTGGAATTGAGCAAGCATGGGTTCTCTTCGGCGAAGAGTCTGCTGGCGACCGGAAAGTCCGCAGCGGCGGGAGATGTGGTGACGCTGGAGGCCTACGGAGTCTTCATCGGCCAGCTTTCGAAGTGAGCGAGTGCGGGGCGGGCTCGCTTGAGATTGAGATAATAAAAAACCTGCTTCTCGCAAAGAACGCGAGAAATGGGACATCTGTCGCTGTCTTTGAACCGCACTTATCGCGCAGCTAGAAGCCGTATTTGGCGACGACTCCCCTCTCCTTTTTCCCGACAACCGCAATCGCGGCGTGTTCGGCCGGCAGTGAGAACTTGAGTTGCGCGCCGGTGATCTGATCCCGCAGGTTAATGGCCGCGGCGGCGGCGGAATCCGACACAAAGACGTAGAGCACCGAGTCAGCCAGCACCGTGGGGAATACCAGCACGCCAGGTGGGATCGGCGATTGCTGAGAGAACATCGGCGGAATGCTCAGGCGGGTCGCAACGTGGGCGTAGAGTTCCGAAGTTGACTGCGGGTCTGCAGAGAGTTCGACGGGGTAGGAGGTCCAGAAGACGCGGCCTTTGCCGTGAGGAATCTCTTTGAAAGTGGAAGCGTCGTCGAAGCGGAGGGAATCGAGCCAGGTTTGTTGAGGCTGGGCGAAGGTGAGAGCGAGTGAGCGGTCGCCGACGCGAACCGAGGCGTTGTGATAGGTGAGCGGCTCAACGTGGGCGGCGAGTCCCAGATCGGCGGCACGATGGACAATCTGCCAGTGCTCGTCGCGGTCTACGGGGCCGGTGATGAGGAGGTTGCCTCCGGCGTCAACGTAGTTCAACAGCGCATGCCAAGCGGTTTCACTCAGGGCTTGCGGGGACGGCAGGATAGCAAGCTTGGGTGTGCCTAATTTATCGATCTGATTTTCTGCGATTAGGTAGGCGGGCAGATGGACGTCGTAGGCGAGGGCGCGGACCGCGTTCTGCTGGGCTGCTAACTGAAAATCCGCTAGCGCCGAGTACTGCGCGGCCTGCGAAGTGATGACCGCGACTGAAGGTAATTGTGGATCACGGAGATGTTGCTGCAGCGACGGAGCGAATTGGGCGAAGGCGCTGAGCAACGTGGCTTCCGGCTTTTCGGTGTAGTCGGTGCGGACGGCACCGATGGGAGTTTCGTTGCTCTCCGTCATGTCGGAATTCGTGTTCCACAGCCATTCGATGGCGCCGGCGCCTTGAATGAAAGATGCGGCGATTTTTCGTTCGAGGAGAGCGGCTTCGCTCTCGGTGGTGCGGCGGGCGATCTCGTCGAGGGTTAGCTCGCGCTGCAGGCCGGTTTCCTGAATCAGCATGGCTTCGCCAGGCTGCTTGGCCGCGAGCGAATCCCAGAGGATGTTGTCGTTGAGCCACCAGGAGTGGTTCGTCGTGAAGTCGACGGACTGTCCCCAGAAGGCGGGAGAGAGGCGGTCCTGGATGCCACCTTCGTCCTGGCCGATGGTGACGAGTTGTTGCGAGCCGGCGGCGCGGATGGTTTCGTGCATCGTGCTCGCCCAATACGCGAAGGATTCTTGCGCGAATAGAAAATAATCGTTGAGGCGGAGCGAGTTCGTTCCCGTGTACATGCCGCGCGGGGAGAACTCGTCTTCGCGAGGAAGGGAGATCGTACCGGCGACGGAATCAGGAGAAACATTCCACAGCGCGGCGAGTTTCGCGCGGTCGGGATAGCGCTGGCTAAGCCAACGATTCCAAGCGGCGATTTCGAACGAGTCGCCGTTGGGGCGAGTCCTCCAGAGGTGCTGCGAGAAGCTGGGCTCGTTGATGAGGTCCCAGGCGAGATAGGGCAGGTCGTGGAAGCGCGTGACAACTGACGAGATCAGAGTCTGCTGGCGGCGGACGGCCGCAGGGTCGAGAAAGGCGTTGGCGCCGCCGAGAACGTCTGGCAGGAAGGCGAAGAAGTTGAACTGCACGGGCAAGCCGTACTTGCGGGCGGTCATCAGATAGGCTTCGAGGGTGCGGAGGGTGCGCTCGTAGGGCTGGCCGTTTTCGTCGCAGAATTTATCCCAGCCGGTCCACCATCCGGTGCGGATCATGTTCAGTCCTGCGTCGTGAATCTGGGCGAGATCCTGATTCCAGACATACACGTTGGGATGGTCGAAGTAGAGGCGCTGCACTTCGCTCGACATGTAAGTGGTGCCGACGACGGCGAGGGGATGGCCATCGAGTTCGAAGTAGTCGTGGTTGACACCGAGATGAGGGCCGGAGCGGAGAAAGGAATCGTCACGGATCCAGAAGGCGGAGTGGTAGATGGCGCGGACGCGGTCGCCCTCGAGTAGCTGCGCTTCAACGATGTAGAGGCCTTTGCCTTCTGGCGGGGGGAGTGCGACTGGAGCGTTCGGCGTCGTCGCTGCCGTTACGGTCGAGCGATTCGAGGGCTTTGCTTCGGGGAAAGACGTGACCTTTATAGAGACGGGCGCGCTCGGCGGCACGGCCGCGTGCCATTGGACTTGCAGTTCGATGGGCTCACCGTTGAGGTAGAGAGGCAGCGCCGGGCGCACAGTAAATTCCTCGGCGCCTTGCAGTGCCCGGCTGGCAAGGGCTTGCACGAGGCTGGCGTTATCGAAGAATTCTGGCGGGAGTTCCGCGTTTACAAAAATCCAGCGGCCGCCGTCGAAACCGTTGCGGTAGTGATCGACCTGGAGGACCGGGGCCGACAGCTTGCGGCCGTCTTTTATACCCCAGGCGAGGGAGTCGAGGCGGGCGTCGATCGATCCGGCGGCGCCGCCGCGACGATAGAGATCGACGGCGCTGAGACGAATCACGGGGCTGAAGGCGTGCTTCCACGCGAAGGCGGGAAGCTGTTGTGGGATCTCGGGATTGGGCTGAAATTGCAGGCCGTCCGAGCCGGGGGTTTCCTGATACTGGTCGATCATGAGCGGACGAATGAAGCGGACGCTATAGTCGCGAAGATGCCACGCGCCGGCATCGCGGTAAGCGGCGCGGGTGAAGGGCCTTCCTCCGAGGACGAGGAGATTGCCTCCGTGGTCGAGGAACTGTTTGATCGAGGTCCATGATTGTTCGGGGAAGGCCGAGCCGTCGGGAAGAATCAGAAGGCGGGTTGCGGGTGCGGCCAGGGCGTCTTGAAGGTGGTCCGCGTCAGCCTCGCGAGCACCGGGCAACATGACGGAGACTTGTTGCGGGGAGGGGCTGGCGGAGTCGGCCGCGGGAAATCCGGGATCGCTGAATACTACCGCCGCGGACATATCAGGTTGGCTGGACTGGGCATGGAGGAGTGCTGGAGGGGCCAGAAGCGAGAGAGCGGCGAGGGCGAATAGCACAGGTTTGCGCATGGGTGTAGCCTGATGGGCAGAATCCGCCAGGCGGAAACGATTGCAGTCTCGGGCAAGGGGGCTGGAATGTCAAGCTAGAGAAACGATTTTGTAGGGTGCGAATTCGATCTCGCCGCAAGAAAAATGCGTAGAAGGGCGCTCCGGCGATGCTATGATGGCCGCGTTCTTTGTTCTAGTGGGTTCTATTTCTGGAGGGTGGATACAGCACTCATGGCGATCGCGGCCCCCAACACTTCTACGACATCTTCAGCGCCGGACACGGGGCAAAGCTACGGCGCTCCGCTGGCTACGGTGACCACGCTTTTCTTCATGTGGGGATTTCTGACCTGCCTGAACGACATTCTGGTGCCGCACCTGAAATCGATTTTCGATTTGAACTACCGGCAGTCCCAGCTGATTCAGCTCGCGTTCTTTGGGGCGTATTTCGTCTTTTCCTTTCCCGCCTCCAAAATCGTTGACTGGATCGGCTATCAGCGATCGATGGTGGTGGGGCTGCTGACCGCAGGCGTGGGTGCTTTCCTGTTTGTGCCGGCCGCGAGCGCTCCATCGTATCCGCTTTTCTTGGGCGCGCTGATCGTTCTTGCGGCCGGGATCACGTGCCTGCAGGTGGCAGCGAATCCCTACGTCACCGTGTTGGGCAAACCGGAGACAGCATCGAGCCGGCTCAATCTGACGCAGGCGTTCAACTCTCTGGGAACTTTTCTGGCGCCCTTCTTCGGCGGCCTGCTGATTCTAAGCGCGGCCCCGAAGGCTATGGACGAAATACGGGCGATGGCACCCGACGTTTTGCAGGCTTACCGCCAGCATGAGGCGGCGACGGTCAAGACGCCGTACATCGGTTTGGGCATCACGCTAGTGTTATTGGCGATCGCCATCGGCAGTTTCAAGTTGCCGACCATCGCACACGCCCAGCATAAGGTCGGGGAGAAAGTAAACGATTCGATCTGGAAGCACCCCAGCCTGATCTTCGGCGCTATCGCGATCTTTGTGTATGTCGGCGCCGAGGTTTCCATCGGTAGTTTTCTGGTGAACTACTTCAGCCAGCCCGACATTGGCGGTTTAACCGAGAAGGCTGCGGCGAACCTCGTTGCTTTCTACTGGGGGGGCGCGATGGTGGGTCGTTTCATCGGCTCCGGGCTTCTGCAAAAAATGAAAACCGGACAATTACTCAGCATTTGTGCGGTGTGCGCCGGTGCTTTGGTCGCCATCTCCATGCTGGCTACTGGACACGTTGCGATGTACAGCATCATCCTTGTTGGTCTCTTTAACTCAATCATGTTCCCAAGCATATTCACGTTGGGGGTAGCTGAGCTTGGTCCTCTAACTGGGGATGGCTCCGGGGTGATGATCATGGCGATCGTTGGTGGAGCGCTTATTCCTTACGCGCAGGGTGCGATTGCCGATCGGATTGGCATTCATCACGCGTTCTTTCTGCCGGTGATCTGTTATCTGTACATTCTGTTCTTTGCCTTGAGCGGGTCGAAGCCGAACAGCCAGCGTTATGCCAAGGCATGACGGCAATGAACAGCTGAGCCAGGGGCGTATCCGGAAAGCCAACCGGCGCGAAATCGCTGTCGATGCCGGTATTTGGTAATATGAGTCGCGCGAAGTCCGGAAAGTCCGGATTAAAACGATTTAATCGAACAGATTTAGCCGAACATGGGGCAAATCAAGAAGCCCGGCCAGCAACCAGAGGTGATCACCCTCAAGGCCGTTGCGCAGCATATCGGACTGACCCCGGGCACGGTGTCGGCGGTTTTGAACGATTCGCCATCGGCTCGTTCCATACCGCAGGAGACCAAGAACCGGATCCACGCGGCCGCCAAGGAACTCAACTACCGGCCCAATTTTTTCGCCCGCAGTCTGCGCAACAAGCGCACTTACACCATCGGCGTGATTGCGGAAGAGATTGGCGACTCTTACAGTTCGCCGATCATCAGCGGCATAGAACAGTACTTGAGGAAGCGCGACTATTTCTTTCTGACGGTGGTGCATCGGCACGATGCCGTGTTGCTGAACCGTTATTCGCAATTGCTGTCGGAGCGGGGCGTGGAAGGCATCATTACCGTGGATACGACGGTACAGGAAGCTCCCGCGCTGCCTACGGTCGCGGTGGCCGGCCACAAGAAGTTGAAGGGAGTCACCAACATTACTCTCGATCATCTCAGGGCTGCGGTTTTGTCCCTGAACCATTTGAAGGATCTGTCTCACCAGCGCATCGCGTTCATGAAGGGAAATCCCGTGAGTTCGGATGCGAAGGATCGCTGGGACGCGATTTGCCAGGTGGCGGGAGAGATTGGGATGAAGATCGATCCTGAGTTGACGGTACAGATTGATACTGACGACCCGACTCCGATGTTGGGTTATCCGTTTGCCAAGCAACTGCTGGCGCGCAAGGTGCCGTTCACGGCGCTGTTTGCCTACAACGACATTTCGGCGATCGGAGCGATTCGGGCGCTGCAGGAGCAGGGGCTGCGGGTTCCGCAGGATGTTTCGGTGATGGGTTTCGATGACATTCCGGGGGCCGCGTTTCACACTCCGAGTTTGACCACGGTGCAACAGCCGCTGAAGCGAATGGGCGAAGTGGCGGCGCAGGTGCTGCTCGAGCGGATTGAGGGGAAGAAGGAATATCCTTCCGAGATTGCGATCGAGCCGGCGCTGGTGGTGCGGGAGTCTACGGCGAAGGCGAACGGCTCGCACTAGCGCCATGGACCAGCTCTGTGGACCAGCGCCGCCGTTCGTATGTCGCCGTTCCTATATCGTCGCCGCAGAAGGTGTCTCTTCATTCATAATTCATATCGATGCCTCCCTCTGATCCGCCACACGCATCAACATCCTCGCGAGCGCTGACGTTCGCGGCTTATGCGTCGTTCGTGCCGATCGGGATCGTGACCGTGCTGCTGGGTCCGATGCTGCCCGTACTGTCGGCGCGATGGTCGATGAACTATTCCCAGGCCGGATCGCTGTTTACCGTGCAATTCCTCGTCTCCACTTTGGCTGTGGCTCTATCTGGGTTGCTGGTTGCGCGCTGGGGATTTCGATTCGCGATCAAGGCTGGGCTTCTCCTGATGAGTGTGGGAGTGGGCCTGCTGTTGGCGGGTCCGAAGGCGATGGGGATTCTGTGCATCGCAACCTACGGAGGAGGGCTAGGGCTGGCGGTTCCGGCGGCGAATTTGCTGGTGGCGGAGGTGAATCCGGGGCGGCGCAGTTCAAAGCTGAATCTGCTGAACTTCTGCTGGAGCGCGGGCGCGGTTTCGTGCCCCATTCTGGTGGCAACCGCGGTCAAGAACCATTCCGTTCCGCTCCTGATGGCGACCGTGGCTGGGTTTGGGCTCATGATGGCGATTGGGATTGCGGCGATGCCGGCATCGATTGTGGAGCCGTCTGCGGTGAGGGATACAGCGGGAGGAATGAAAATTCCGTGGAGGCTTGGCACTCTGTGGGTTTTGGCGGCCATGTTTTTTCTGTATGTTGGCGTCGAGAACAGCTTTGGAGGATGGGTTGCATCGTATGCCAAAAGCCTGGAGCTGACGCCCGCTCTGGCGTTGATGACTCCTTCGTTCTTTCATGCCGCGCTTATGTTGGGAAGATGGGTGGCGCCGCTGCTGCTGCGAGCGATCGACGAAATTCGACTGGCGCAGGCTGGAGTGCTGGTGGCCTGCGCGGGGATGGCGGGGCTGTTGTTATCCCATGGCTTGCGCGGTGTGGTGGCGAGCGCATGCTGTGCGGGGTTGGGGCTCTCTTGCGTGTATCCCATTACGATTTCGCTGTTGTCGAGGGAGTTTGGGGCAGCGTCATCGCGGATTGGGTCGCTCATGTTTTTTATGTCGAATATTGGCGGAGCACTGCTGCCGTGGATAGTGGGAGTCTCGTCGAATCATTTCAACAGCCTGAAGGTGGGGCTGGCGGTGCCGTTGGTCGGATGCGCGGCCATGTACGGGCTGTATTTGAGGGGATGGAAAGCGCCGACGGAACAGCCGCTCTAGCGATTTTCGGCTGCTGCTTGAAAACCAGGATCTAGCTGCGAACCGATCTCGCTGCCAGGCGAGAGAGGCGGACCAGCGGATACAGCGAGAACAGCGGCGCGGGGAGACGGACGGCTTGCCACTCGCTGGGACCGGGAGTGAAGATGAGGCGGCGCAGGAAGCGCAGGCGATCGGCCGGCCACTCCCGCAGACGCATCATGAGGCGGAAGTAGGCCAGGGATTCTACGTTGTATAAGGATTCGCTGGCGATATGAGTTTGAATCTCATCCACCAGCGCTGGGACAGCAGCATCTTCGGGAAGACTTGCCTGCGCTGCGGCAGGAATGGCCACATCCAAGAGCCGGTTCGCCAAGAGCATGCTGACGGCAATCATGCGCGCAATCCCAAGAGCTTCAGCCTGAGATCCAATCCAACTCCAGTTCAGAGTGGAGAGGCTCATAAGGCGCGCGATGTCGCAGAGCCAGATAAGGCGTCCCCAGACATGTTTGGCGGCGTGCGCGGACAGGACCAGAAGCAAGTCTTCGGGCGAAGGCGTCTTCACCATGTGGCCAGCGACCGTGACTCTGATCGCGCGCTGGAACAGGGCGGGCATATCGAAATCGATGGAGTAGAAGCGAGGCTGGATCGCCCACTGCACTTCGAGAAGGTTGGGTCCGGCAGCGCCGTCGAAGGCGTATTCGTATCCTGAATTCAGATATGCGGTCTCTTCTACTGCGGAAAGAGTCAGGTGGGGCGTGAAGCCGAGTTCGCGGACGGCGTCGCGGACGCGCGGCAGGTCTTGGGGATGGATCAGCAGGTCGATGTCTCCTGACTGGCGCAGCGCGATGTCTCCGTAAATTGCTTCCGCCAGCGCCAGGCCTTTGTAGGGCATGACTTCGATGCGGAGAGAAGACACATGATCGACGATTCGAATCAACTCGCGAGAGAGAAGCAAAGCTTTGTGCAGATTGTTCTGATTGCTCTGCCGCAGCTGGGACATCTCGGCAGGAGGAACGACGTCGTCAATTCCGTCCTGCGCGTCAGCGAGAGCACGGTATAGAAGGGGTTGAACGCCATGGCGCTCGGCGAGGTCGAAGAGAAGCTTCCAGCGAATGGGTTGGCGGGACTGGAGGCGGATGCGATCTATCTTTTCCTGGCGAGGAATTTCGGAACAGGCAGTTAGTAATAAGGACCACTCGGGTTCGAGTGTGGTGCCAGGGCCGGGCATGGTCTCAGTTGGACAGCTTTCGGATGGATCGTTTTCGACTGCGGCAACGGAAGCCAGTCCCGATCACGCGCTTGCGCTGGCTGGGTTCGGGAGCGCTCGAATTTGCACAAGGTTCAAACTGCCCGAATTCCCCTGTAGCGGGTTCAATCCGGCGCGCTGCTTGGCCAGCATGTTGGCCGAGGGAACTCCGGTTCTAGCGAACGACTTCCCGCAATCCTGCGACGAGGGGCCGCGCATGTTGCCTTCCAGGTAGGCGAGTCCGGGGCAGCGCGTGCAGTTGGAAACGTGAGTGCATGAGGGACAAGTCGTCAGATCCTTCATTCGGATGGAACGCACATCGTTCATCTGATCGGAATGGCGCCAGATGTCGACAAAACGCTGCTGGCGCACGTTTCCGGTGGGCAGCGGAAATTGCACGCAGGGAAAAACTTCACCATAGGGTGAAACATAGCAGGCGGTGTGTCCGGCGCTGCATGGGGTAGCGTCCAGGTCATCTTCGCCGGGCTTGGCCGGGATCGCGCAAAATTCCTCTACATCACCCACCAGAGCAGTATCGCGGAAAACCTGCCGCAGCGCGGTTTGGTCGACGCCCAGGTCGAGGACAGAGCGGTTGCCGTCCATCATGGGCGTGATGGTGGGATCGAGGGTGCATTCGACGCCAAGTTCGCCGGCCAGGGCGCGAACTCCAGGATAGTCGTGCATGTTCTGAGTCATCAGAACGTTGGCGATGATGACCTTCAGCCCCTGCGCCTTGAGAAAGCGAATGGCGTCGAGCGAGCGTTTGAGCGAGCCGGGAATCAGGGTGATGGCGTCGTGAACTTCCGGGCGGTGCGAATAAATGCTGATCTGGATGGATTCGACGCCGAGATCGCGGAGGCGGGCGGCCTGGCGCTCGCGTATGAGAACCGCGTTGGTTTTGAGCTTCACACAGAACATGAGACGGCGGGCGTGTTCGAGGAGCTCGAAGAAATCCTTGCGCAGAAAAATTTCGCCGCCGCTGAGGGTCAGGATGAAGACTCCGGCGTCGGCCATTTCATCGAGCAGGTGCTTGATTTCGGCGGTGCTCATCTCGCCGTGATCGTCATGATCGAGATAGCAGTGTACGCAGCGCTCATTGCAGCGATAGGTCAGGTCGAGCTGCACGCTGAGCGGAATGTTCAGCTGCAGGGCTTTCGCGGACATCTGTTCCATGAGTCCGCTCATCGAGAGTCTCCGGAGGAAGAAGCGGCTGGCGCGATCGGTTCGTCGGAAATTTGCAGGATCTCGTGGCTGGCAAGTTCCCGAGCCAGAGTCTCGGCATCGTGCAACGCCTCGGCGGGTTCGACCTCAAACTCGGGGCAGATGCGATGTTCAACAATTTCGTCGAGGGGAGTCGCGCCGTCCGCGGCCTGCCACAGGATGGTTGCTGTTTTGTTCAAGGTGAAGAGCGTGGAATCGCGGCCGGACATAATCATCATTTCGCCGTCGAGACTGCGGGCCGCGACTCGCGGATTGCGTGCCATATAAAGCTTGCTCATCCGATCAACTCCCAGACCCGGGCATCGGGCACAAAAGTAAGGCGGGACACCGGGACCCGGCTCACGAACTCGAAGGCGGAATGAAAGGTGGATTGCACGAGTTCTTCATCCTCGGCGAAAAAGAGAAGATTAGCAAGCAGAGATCGAGCCGCCTCCGCGGGCGGGATGGGGTCGATGCGATTCTCCTTGCCTTTGGCGAGGAGGTAGAGCGCGGCAATGGGTGCGGAAACATTCTCGCCCAGCTTGGCCAGTTCCCCGGTAAACGGAGTGCCGTAGGCGATGTAGCCGGAGTCCTGTTTCCGAACGTAGGAAATTTCATCGGTTAGGAGCGTAGCGTCGGGAGGCGCCAGGCGTGAGATCGTCGTCTTGCCGGCCTCGGAAACGCCGGCGAACAGGAACGCTTTGCCATTCCGGATGGCGCTGGCGGAGTGCAGCAGGAAGCCTCCCTGGCGGGCCAGCACGAGGGTGTGCACGATGCGCAGCACGGCGTCAATGGAATGGGGATTGGCGGTCTGGCGAATCCAGCCGTTGCGGGACGCGGGTTCCCACTCGGCGCGAAAATCTCCGCGATCGAAGGTCCAGCGGCCGTGCTGCTGGGTCACACGCACGTCGGCATCGGGGTCGGGAAAGCGCGGTGGGCTGAGGTCGACATCGAATTCAATCTCGGCGTATTCAGGGGCAGCGACAAATCCGGCGTAGCGATCCTGCAACATGGCGAGGAAACCCGGATCGGTCGTATTCACGCGCACCGGCATGCCCCCGATTTTGATAATGAGACTGAGACGCTCGACTTCTGTGGTTAGCTCTGGCAAGGCAAGACTCGAATCTTACTGCGTTTGAAACTGTGAGGGTTGAGCAAACGAACTTTGGCGGAGACCCTGCATGCCGACGACGACACGGGCGGCGAAGTCCGAGCGCCGGGCCAAGGCCGCGACGGCGCGTTCGGAAAAGCGCAGGGTCCGGCTTGGCTCGATGCACTTTCCGTTCCTTAGAATGAATGAAACCCTTCCTAGCAGGTCGCTCTCGGCTACGGGCGGGTCGAGGGCAGGCATAGCATCTCCGCGAGTCAAAATTGCCGCATTTTTTGCCTCGCGCTTGGCTATGACGCGATGAGCAAAGAGACGGCGGCTGCGGCTGAACAGAACGATATCGCCTTCGGCGGCGGCGTTGATGAAGATGCGCTCAACCACGAGCGTGTCTCCCGGCATTACCGAGGGCAGCATACTACAGCCGGTAACCTGCAGCCGCAAGGTACCGAACGAGCGCAATACTTCGCCCGCCAGTTCGCACTTGAGAGCGTGAGCTTCGTCCGCGAGCGGTGCAGAGAAGTTCATGACACCTTGGTGTTTCCGGTGCATCCTCCCCCGGTGCCGCCAATCTTTCCGCAGGAGAGCGCGGTGGTTACAAATACCTTCTCGTAACGGAAGGACGGTTTTTCATAGGGCTTCTTGGAAGCCGGGGCGATCGAATTATCAGATGCTGTATCGTTCATAGCCATGATGAGGAAGCCTGCCTTTTTACTTTCGTTCTATTGTAATGCCGATTGGGATGCCTGTACGGCGCAGCCACCCGATCCGCCGGATGTAGTACAAGTCTGCGTGCCCTGAGTCGAATAATAGACTTGGGAGGCGCCCCCTAAAGTGCCCGACCCGACCGTATTGTCCATAATGATGCCGCTCGTGCCTCCGGCCGCCGCCTGGCTGGCGGTGGCAATTGGCCCGACCATTTTCCACTTTACGGTACCGTCGTTGGTGTTACCGGTGATGGCTGGGCTCCAGACGGGGTGGGTGCCAGTTTTCGACGTTCCTCCGGTTTTCACCCATTCCACATTGCCGTTACTGTCGATGATCTCTTGACCGGCGGTGTATACGGTGGTGGGCTGCCAAGCCGGGTGGGAAGCCAGATGAGGACCTTGGCAGGTCCACTGGACCGTGTTGTCGTTGGTGTTGCCATTGATCGTGCCGCTCCAGCCGGGGTGCAAACCGGCTTTCGAAGTTCCCGCGGTTCTCACCACTTGAACATTAAGATTGACATCGAGGATTGCCTGGCCAACGGTGTAGGCGGTTGAGGCCTTCCAGGGCTGAACGTTGAAGTTCATGATGCAGCCACCGGCCGAGCAGTTATTACCCGATCCGCTGGCTTGAGTGCTGGCGAAGATCCACTCGGCGGCGCCTCCCGTAGCACTTGGATTGGGAATGTCGCTGACTGGAGAGCATCCGGTCGTGGCGCTGGCCAGAGTCGGCCCGGTGTGCACCGTTCCCATCACGCCCGCAGCGATCGGAATCTGATACAGGGTTGGAGCGCCGGCAGTGTTTCCGCAAACGTAGAGGTTTCCGGTGGCGTTGGCGGAAGCTTCATAGGTGCTGTCGAAGCCGCCTTCATAGAGCGGATTGGGATTGGGAGGAGCGGCTTGACTGGTACCCACCGTTTTCTTCGTTCCAGTCGAGTTCGCGGCGAAGGCGGCGGTAAACTGGTAGACGGCTGAACAGGGGGCGCCAGCGCAAGCCGCGCTCCCGTCGCTGGAGGAAAAGACGTACACCTTTCCACCCGTCGAATCCACGATGGGTCCCGCCACCAGACCTGTTCCGTGATCGACCTGGCCGGATGTGGTGACCACTCCTGTGGCGCTGACGCGATGGAAGAGTCCGCTGTAATCGCCGACAAAGACATTGGTCGACGTCTGGTCGTATACGGGGCTGGAGAGGGCGGCGCCGGTGCTCACCTGAACGGGAAAACCGCCCGTGAAGGCTTCGGCGGGGGTTCCACGAAACGCGCCGGTGATCTTGTAAAGTAAACCGGTAGCTCCGCCTACCCAAAGTATGTCGTGGGTGTAATCGGGGAACACCGACGAGGTTCGGTCATCGGCCGGGGTGAGAAGACTATCCTCCAGAATGATGGTCGTCATGCAGGGCGCGGCGCAGGTACGATAGGCGCTGTTAGCAACCGCCGTTAGATGTACCGGGGAGAATACGGTCCCGCTCGCGGCGGCCCATTTCAGCAGTACCAGGGTTCCTTCGAGGCCCGCATTGGTCTGGACGAACGCCACCTGTGAGCCATCCCCCGAGATCGCCGGAGAAGTCAGGATCTGGCCGCCTGTGTTGTAGGCCCAATAGGCACTGGGACTGGTGCCGCTGCATCCGGAATAGAGATTGTCGTAGGCAACGACGCTGGCTTGGCCCGACGAACCGCTCAGTCCAGTACTGAACACCACATAATCAGGTGTTCCCGTGCTGGCGCAATTCGCGCTTGTGATTTGGAACGCATACTTGGCGGGATAGTTGCCAGCGCCGACAAAGGCGCTGGGGCCGAGATCCTCCGACCAGTCACGGTGCACTTTATGACTATCGGCATGATTATCGGCCAAAGATCCAAGGTTCATGGTCGCGTCATTCGAGGCGGCCGGGTCCGACAGAACGCGCGCCACATTCTGGCGATACCATTGCTGCCAGTAGCGGGGATCACTGCTGATCTGTCTGACTTTTTCGAAGGTTGCGGGCTGGGAAAAGATGACGTGCCGGTGCGTCCAGTCGGTGGGCAGGCCTTCCGGAGCGGGTTGCGCTGCCTGGCCGATCAATACCCAACCCAATACGGTTAATCCAGACAAGCCCCCAGCCAACCGGAGAAATCTTGGCGCAGTACCGTTCATTGTGCAGACTCCATGGGTCGCGCGAGATGCAAAAGGTTTGCGGGCCGTACGAAAAAAAAATCCCGTCATTAAAATCGTCCCTAAGTTTAATCAAGCTGCGATCTGGAAGACCGACCTCAAATCTTCGTCTTCCTAAGAACTCGCAGGCGCGAAACTCCAATGAAAAGTGGACGCGTGCCTTCCATTGGGAGGCTGGATTGGCGCTGATTCTACTCTTTATTCGAGGCGCAACGCAAACGCGATTTTCTCAGAAACCGGGCGCCTTCCCAGCAGCAACGGCAGCTGCAGAGCGCATCGAAAGCCGGGATCCGGCCGGAGGTCCGGATCATCCCGCCATAATCCGATACGGGAAATATTGCGGTCCTTACGGGAAAAGCCGCGCTGAAAATCCGAGTCTGACTCACGATTTTGCTCACACCCCTTACAATAGGAGAATCTTTCGTCGCGACGCATCCCGCAGTAGTCCGGCGAACCGGTGTTTGGCAGATGCGGTACACGACGGAGGCGAGCACCAGATTGGACGGATACCAGAAGGTGGCAGAAGACATGAAGCAGGACACGCACACCGGCGAGGTCAGGAACGTTCTGACCATGGAAGAGATTGCGAACCTCGCGGCCGAGGGTGCCCAGCCGGCGGAGACGCTGATGAACGTGGTCGCCCTGATTGCGAAAAGATTTCGGACGGACGTGTGCTCGGCCTACTTGTTGGAGCCGGATCGCGCAAATCTTGTGTTGGCTGCGACCGTCGGACTGCGCAAAGAATGTATCGGCAGCCTGCGAATGGCGGTGCATGAAGGGTTGACTGGACTGGTGGCCGAACTGGTGCGGCCGGTTTCCGTCGGCCAGGTGAAAACTCATCCCCGGTTCAAGTATTTTCGCGATGCTGGCGAGGATGCTTACCAGTCATTCCTGGGAGTCCCGCTGATCGATCGCGGAGTTCTGCAGGGTGTTCTGGTGGTTCAGACTAAAGAAGCGCGGGTGTTCGACGAGGACGAAATCCGGATGCTGACCGAGGCTGCCACTCAGGTCGCTCCGGTGGTCAGCGAAGCTCGAACCCTCGATCGCTTCATTGCTCCATTGCAGGAACGCTTGTGGACCTTGGCGCGTAATTTGTGGTGGAGCTGGGATCACAACTCTTCCAGTCTGTTCCTGGATCTGGATCC
>Ga0210400_10002812_pt1 | contig 15702 bp, 15 predicted proteins | sample IncBWH26MmetaG_FD_155456 | JGI IMG/M metagenome (GOLD analysis project Ga0210400, IMG submission 155456) | Forest soil microbial communities from Barre Woods Harvard Forest LTER site, Petersham, Massachusetts, United States - Inc-BW-H-26-M | ecosystem: Environmental > Terrestrial > Soil >... | reverse complement strand
AGGGGGCATCTGCCGCAGGGCGACTTTGGTTTTGATCGAGCGGGCCCACGGCCGCGCTTCATTGTAGGTAAGCAGTGACATCGGGGCGATCGATCCAGGCCGATGGCAATTCTGGCAGGCGCGCTGCAGAATCGGGGCCACGTCCTTCGAGAATGTGACTGGTTTCGAATCCGCGCCCCAGGCGGCAACAGTGCTGGCGAGCACCAGGGGAAGGATCTGTATCATTCCGGACTTCCATGCAATCATTCCGGACCTCCTGAAACGTGCGTTTACCCAAGCCCATTGTATATATACACAGGGTTGCCTGGTTAGGGGCGTTGGGGTGTACAATCGGAGGCAACGTCATTAAGGAGCTGCTTGCATGATCAAGTCCTGTCTCCGGTTGTCCGCCGTCCTCTGCGGCCTTTTTTGCCTCCCAGTGCTGGCGCATCACGGAACCAGCAACTACTCAACCACCGCGCAAACCGTCACGCTCACGGGCACAGTCACCGAATTCGTGTGGTCCAATCCTCATGTCTATGTTCTATTTGACGTGAAGGATGCGGCGGGCAACGTGGTGCACTGGGCCGGCGAAATGAACAGTCCGGGCGTTCTCAAGAATGCAGGTTGGAGCAAGAACACGCTCAAAGCAGGAGACCAGATCACGGCGACCTTGCGTCCCAACAAGTTCGGGACGCCGGTCGGCCTTCTGAGCAGGGCGAACATGACGGTCAACGGCAAGCCCCTTCAAATCGGTCCAGAACAATAGATTATGTCGAGATACATACTGCTCGCCGCCGTTCTGGCGTTCGTTCCAGCCTTGTTACTGCAGGGGCAGGGAAAAGGGAAGGGCAAGGGCAAGGCCGCCGAGCCTCCGGCCCCATCCGTTCCTCACGACCCGCACGATCTCAACGGCGTCTGGAGGCGGTCCGGCGGCGTGCTGACCATGAGCAATGAGACTCCCGCCATGACGCCTTGGGGAAAGGCCAGATTCGACGCCGCCAAGCCTGTTTATGGCCCGCGCGCGGTTCCCGGGGGCTTGGGCAATGACCCGATGAGCACCTGCGATCCGCTGGGGATGCCGCGCAATATATTTTTGGAAGTTTCCATTTACCCAATGGAGCTGGTGCAGACGGGCAACCGGGTGATCCAGTTCTTCGAGTGGGCGCACTCCTATCGAACGATTTGGACGGATGGGCGGCAGTTTCCGAAGGACCCGGATCCTCAATGGATGGGATACTCCATCGGCAGTTGGGACGGTGACACTTTCGTAGTAAAGTCGGTCGGTTTTGAGGAACGCACGTGGCTCGATCACTTCGGCAACCCGGTGAGCGAGGACATGACGCTTGAAGAGCGTTACCGTCGCGTCGACCGCGACACGCTCGAACTCAACATGGTGATCAATGCGCCCAAGGCGTATACGAAGCCGTGGGTCAGCGAGAAAAAGACGTTCCGGCCGGCGCCGCCGAATACGGAAATTCAGGAACTCTTCTGCGTGCCGAGCGAGGAGCAGCGGTTCAACCAGCTGGTCCGGGATCCCGGCTCGGGGATCACAAAGAAGTGATGCGCCCGCGCGACAGTTGGTATCGGGTCTTTGCCGCGCTGGCGCTGGCGATTCTGACCATTGGGCCTCCAGCGCGTCCGCAGCAACGCAAAGCTCAGCCGCCGAAGTCCGTCCGCCTGTACGTGTTCGATTGTGGAAGCTTGAACATCCCCGATACGTCGCCCTATCAGCTCAAGCCGGAGGAATTGGGCACCACCTATATGTCCGTCGCATGCTTCCTGGTAGCGCATCCGAAGGGAACCATGATTTGGGACGCGGGTGCCGTCCCCGATAGTGCCTTCAAACCCGGTGGGGGCCCGGCAACCCTTCGATACGCGACTTCTATCAAGCCCCTGACGGCTCAATTGGCCGAGATCGGCTACGTCCCCGCCGATATCAATTATCTGGCGCTCTCGCACTTTCACTGGGACCATGTCGGGAATGCCAATGTCTTCGCGGGCTCCACTTGGCTGGTGCGAAAGCTCGAGCGCGACATCATGTTCGCCGAGCCTCCCTCTCCACGCACCGAGCCGGCCAACTATAGCGCGCTGAAGAACAGCAAGACCAAGATCGTCACGAAGGCCGACTATGATGTCTTCGGCGATGGAACGGTAGTTCTAAAGTCTGTCCCGGGGCACTCGCCTGACCACCAGGTATTGTTTCTGAAACTGGCGAAGACCGGCCCCGTTGTGATCAGCGGCGATCTTTATCACTATCCGGAAGAGCGGAAGCTGAATAAGGTCCCGACCACGGAATTCAACGCCACGCAAACCGTCGCGTCCAGAGTCGCGATCGAGGCGTTCCTCAAGAAGACCGGGGCTCAGCTTTGGATTCAGCACGACTTCACGGCCAATGCCAAGCTCAAGAAGTCGCCTGAGTTTTACGAGTAGCCTACGGCTACGTTTCCTCGGAGAAAACTACGCCCCCATCTTTGATGCTAAGTCGAGCATGTCGCTTGACACCACGTCAAAATCCCCTGATTTAGCGGCGTCACCTTGGCGAGCAGGACCGTACTCGTTCGGCCTGTGAATGAAACCCGTGCGGAGACCGAAGCCGCGGGCGGCTTCCAGGTCGGAACGATGTGCGGCGGTCATCATCACCTCTTCCGGTTTGAGGCTGAGCAGCTCGCACGCGGTGAGATACGCCTCGCGATCGGGCTTATAGTGCCGGGCAAGTTCGGCGGAAAGGATCAGGTCCCAGGGCAGGCCCGCATTCTTGGCCATGTCGGCGAGAAGCGATACATTCCCGTTCGAAAGCGGAGCGATCGAGTACTTCTTCTTCAACCGCGTGAGGCCGGCGACGGAATCGGGCCACGGCTTCAGCCTGTGCCAGACCCGGTTCCAGTGATCCTTTTCCTCCTCGGTGAGACCGGTGATGCCGAATTCCTTGAGCAGATCCTCCAGCAGAGTCCGGTGGAGGACATCGAGCTTGGTCCAAGGCACCTCGCCCTTGCGGACCTTGTCCATCGCGGGCGCATAGCCGCCGCGCCAACGGTCGGCAAAACGCGCCCAGTCAATCGTGATGCCCTTCGCTTTCCCCCACACAGCGCCTTCGGCGATGATCGAGCCACGCCAGTCGACTACCGTTCCGAAGGTGTCGAACACCAGCGCTTTCACACCCCGCACTTGGGCTTTCATGGAGCGCGCACCAACGACGGCGACCAAGCCCGCGGCGGCTGTGCGGAAAACTTGTCGGCGGTTTAGCCTCATATTCAGCGGTAGCTCATTTCCGGCCGCATAATGTTCCAGATTCTATCAGAGCCCTACCTGCGGCGTTACACTCTGAAAAGGAGTGGATGCGATCTTATGTCGAAGAAGCACACGGCAGCCGTACTGGCCTTCGCTTTCTTACTGTCCACGGAATCCTCCGCGCAGTGGCTCAATTACCCCACCCCTGGAATTCCGCGCACTCCGGATGGCAAGCCGAATCTTGCCGCGCCCACACCTCGGACCTCCGATGGCAAGCCGGACGTTTCTGGCGTCTGGAGGGGGCCGGGGGCGGGAAGCTATGATCGGAACATCGCCAGGGACCTGAAGCCCAGTGATATTCAACCATGGGCGGAGGCGCTGTACCAGCAGCGGGTCCGTGACCTGGGGAAAGACGCGCCGCGCGCGAATTGTCTGCCCGACCCCTTCCCCTACTATCACGCCGTCGACTTGGCCCGGATCGTCCAAACTCCTGGACTGATCGTGATTCTGTATCAGGGCACTACCAACAGTGTTCATCGAACTATTTTTACGGACGGTCGAAAGCTCCCTGACGATCCGAATCCCACGTGGATGGGGTACTCGGTAGGACATTGGGATCAAGACACGCTGGTGGTCGATACTGCGGGTTTCAATGACCGGGGCTGGCTCGATATCGAAGGACACCCTCACACCGAAGCTCTTCGGATTACCGAACGCTTCCGGCGCCGCGACTTCGGACACATGGACCTGGAACTGACCATCGACGATCCGAAAACGTTCACCCGGCCGTTTTCGTTCAGGATGGACAAGACCTTGGTGCCGGACACCGACCTTCTGGAAAGCATCTGCGAGAATGACCGCTCCATCCCGCACATGCTCGGCGGTACGGAAATCACCAGGCTGGGACCGAACATCCTCTCGAGGTATGTGGGGACTTACGAATACGCACCGGGACGCCCCGCCGCGATCAGCTTCGAGGGCGATCTGTTGTTCCTGCAGGAAGGCGCGAACCCGCTCAAATTACCGCTCGCGCCCAAATCGGAGACGGTCTTCGTGTCGCGCACGGAGGGAAACTGGATCGAGTTCATAAGGGATGGCCAGGGTGCTGTCACGGAGTTCGTCTACCATGGCGGCGGCGCCGATCGACGGGCGGTACGGAAACAATAACGAATCCTTGAGGCAAACCGCGAGTCTATACCGCGACTGTGCTGTCCAAGTGTTTGTCGCCTGACGTTTCCGCGGCGACGCCGAAGCATACCGTGAAATGAAATGAGCTGCCTTTTCCAGGTTCGCTCTCCACCCAGATTCGCCCACCCAGGAGTTCGGATAGCCTGCGGGCAATCGTTAGTCCCAGACCCGTGCCGCCATACTTCCGCGTAGTCGAACTGTCGGCCTGGGTAAAGGAGGAGAAGATCTCCTTTTGCCTCTCCGGCGGAATGCCGATCCCGGTATCTTTGACGGTGAACCGTATGGTTGTATGTTCCGCGTCTCGAGATTCGCTTTGAACGGATAGCTTCACTCCACCCGAACTGGTGAATTTGATCGCGTTCCCTACTAGGTTCACGATGATCTGACGCAAGCGAACCGGATCGCTGGCCACCAGATCGACCACTTGTGGATCGACGCTCCAACTGAGATCCAATCCCTTCTCGTGCGCCCGCAGCGTCAGCGGTTTAATGGTCTGCGCCAAGCTCTCTCGGAGACTGAAGTTAACGGTCTCGAGATTCATCTTTCCAGCTTCAATCTTAGAAAGGTCCAGGACGTCGTTTATGACCGTGAGTAGCGCCTCTGCCGACTCTTTCGCGGTATCCATATAATCACGCTGCTCGGCGTCCAGCGGAGTGTCCAGCAACAGCGCGAGCATGCCGAGAACCCCATTCATCGGCGTGCGAATCTCATGGCTCATGTTCGCAAGGAACTCGCTCTTGGCTCGATTCGCCGCGTGCGCCGCCTCCTCCGCTTGCCTGCGCTCCATCATCTCTTCTTCCAGTCTGTTATTCGCTGTTCGCAGGGCTTCGCGCTGTAACTGGGCTTTTAAAGCAAGGTGAACCACCACCCCAAAGAGGACGGCGCTCGACAATCCTCCCAGCAGCGTCAGGTTGGACAAGAAGCCCCACTTGGTTTGGGCCTGGGCGGAGAATGCGTGCCACAATCCAATTCTGACAGTTGCTATAAAAACGGTTGCGCCGATGGGCACCCATGCAGGCTCGGTGAGTCCGCATTGAGTCATATCGAAAGCGGCAGCAGAAACACCCAACCCTAGCAGCAAAAGACCGATTGCCGTGTGTAAGGCCACGCGGTTTAGGTCGCCCAAACCAAAAATGTCACTCGCTCCCGAGAGTATGCCGATGCCGCAGGTTGCACCAACGGCGGCAACCATCAGGCCCACAAGGCCCATCACCGCGGACCGGCTAGCGCGCAGGCTTGATTGCGTCCATACAAAGCCTGCCGCAAGCAGCATGAAACAGAGCGCAGTGGCCGGCGACATCCTGCCCTGCGCGGATGCCTGCGTGGTGATGTACCCGACTCCAAGAAGTTGGTCGATCCCCAGGTTGGCATGGAACAGATACTCAAGAAGCGTGATGACCGCCAAAGTTCCGGTAACGGCGGAGCCGATAAGTGTGAGTCGCGGCCTTCCCATAACGATCCCCAGGAGCGCGAGCCCGCAAAGAATAAAACTGACCGCCGTGTTGCGCTGCATCGGAGCCAGGTTTGGCGAAACTTGAATGAGAAAGGTAGAGTGGACTGCCCAGCCCACAAAGACGACCAACCCCAGCAGGATGGCCAGCGCACCGGCTATGGCTCCGGCCAACCCGGGCCACGACATACCTGAAGAGCCGGCTCGGGTGCGCATGAACTGTCCCACCTCTTACTATCGACTTACTGAAAACATAGCTTTAACGGTTTGTTGGCCGGAGCTACCGAACGTGCCGGGTTGGAACGCCCCGGAGCTTATTTGGTGGCCTGAACCCGTTTGGCACGCGCAGCTCGGACCTTGTCGCCTTCGATCACCGGTCCGATCGCACGAAAGGTATAGCCCCGAGTAGCCTGTGTGTCGAAGGCGGGGCTCGACGTGCCAGGCCGTGTGGCAGCCTGCTTTACGGCCGCGATATCGGAGGTTTCCACCTTGAACAGGGCAAGGTATTTCGTCGCCGGAATCGAGGCGGTCGATGGCCGCGCCAGAATCATTCGCTGCGCGCTGACAAAACCCGGAATCGCGGCCAGCTCGGGCGCATGATGCTGATCGTAAAAGAGGTTGAATTCGTTCTCCTTGCCTTCGACCATCGCGGTAAAGACAACTTGGTAATAAAGCTGCTTCGGACCGGGCCTGGCCCCTTCGGGTTCGCCTCCAACGCCTTTTATCTCTGGCCTGAAAGGCCGATACACGTAACTGACGGAGGTTTTCTGATCGAACGTCGGGCTGAGGACCGTCTCCCCGGTTTTGAGACGCCTGGAAACTTCATCAAACACTGCCTCCACCTTATCCGTGACAATTTTGTAGATGACGAGGTATTTCGGCACCTGCAAATCGACCATGCGGTACAGAGGCAGATCGTTCTTTACGAAACGCTGCGCCGTGACAAAGCCGGGTATGGCAACGACGTCAGGAGCATGCTGTTCGTTGTACCACTTGTTGTATTCATCCTCGTGACCGGCCACCGGATTACTGAAGACGAAAAAGTAATATGTCTCGGTTGCCGCCGAACACATCGCACCGGAGGCGAGCAACAGGCCGAAGACGACTGACGCGCGCGCGATCACGGGAGACGTTAGCCGTTTCAATTTCATATTCTTGCCTCCAGCAGTCCATTCTAGATGAATCCGTTGTTCCAAGACTCTGGTATGCTACAAAGGACTTTTGGGAGGTCACTTACGATGAGGGCACGTTTAATCGCTCTTTCGGCCGTGCTCGGGGTAGCGCTTTTCAATGCGGCTCCGGGACTGGCCCACCACAGCAACGTGGCATTCGAGGTGACTAAAGTCATCACGATAACCGGAGTCGTCAAGGACTTCGAGTGGAGAAATCCGCATACGTGGGTGATCCTGACCGTCGACGACGGGAAGGGAGGGAAAGTGGATTGGGCGGTAGAGGGTCGCGCACCGGGCGTGCTGCTTCGCGCCGGCTGGACCAAGAACTCACTCAAGCCAGGCGAAATGATTACCGTTGACATGAGCCCGGCGAAGGATGGCTCGAGGACAGGTCTGGTGGCCCGTGTGACCAAGGCTGATGGAACGATTCTGCCCAACGCGGGGCCGGCGCAACAATAGGATCGGTATGAACACCCAGAGATTTGTGGTTCTTTCGCTTGGCCTGATCGTCTTAGTCCCGGCCGCGCTCCACGCTCAGAACAACGCGTCCCCGCCGGACTTTTCCGGCGTATATTATCCGATCAATCCATTCGGCGCAGCAGCCGTTCCTCAGCCGCCTGCGGCTGCAGGAAAACAAAAAGGTCCGCCACCGCGGCCGACCCAGTCAGCGCCGCTCTCGGATGGCTCGCAGGGGCGCGCGCCGGGTGCGCCGTCGCTTACGCCCGAGTACATGGCCAAGTGGGAGATGATCCGTAAATCGCGCATGGCCGGTTCCTCGGAATATGACAACACGGCCAAGTGCCTCCCGCCCGGAATGCCGGCGATGATGAGCATGGCGTACGGAATGGAAGTGATGGAGGGCAAAGACCGGATCACCTTCTTTAGCGAGCTGAACGATGCCTTGCGGCGCGTGTACCTGGACGGGCGTAAGCCTACGCAGAAGATTCTGGATGATCCTACGTATGCGGGTTACTCGACGGGCCACTGGGAAGGGGACACCTTAGTGGTCGACACGGTCGCGTTGCACGAGAACTCCTTCATCGAAGGCTTCTCGCCGCACAGCGACGCGATGACGGTTCACGAACGCATCCGCTTCCTCAGTCCCGGTCTCCTGGAAGACCGTATCACCGTCACCGATCCCAAGGCGCTCACGAAACCCTGGGAGACCGTCAAAACCTACCGGAAAGCAACGCAGGGAAACGACGAGCTTCGGGAATTCGCGTGCCCCGAGGGACTCGCCGACGCCAAGTAAGTATCAACGCTCCGCTTTAGTAAAATCGGCCGACTGCCGGGCCGCGCCGGAAAGCTCCAGGATGTGCATGCCGGTATTAGCGCGATCCACTGCGTAGATATAGCCCCGGTCATCCACCTCGACGTTGTTGGTCTGGATCGCGGTCTTGCAGTGTTGATCCGCGCCCTGCCCGGTGCAGCGCTGATCGGTCTTGCTGGTGACGGCGGGAATGTAATACCCGATCTCCTTTATCCGATAAGGATCGCGTACGTCAAGCGCGCGAACGCCGGCGTTGAAATGCGCGATAAACACCACGCGATTGTAGTACACCGGGGTGAGATTCTCGTTCGAGGAATGCGTGCCGAATCGTCCGCCCGCGGTGCAGAAGTTCCCGCTGTCCTCGGGAACAGTCCAGGTCGATACGCCCACGGGTCTCGTTTCGCTAGTGATGTCGAAGATCCGCACCATTTGCCGGTTCTCCTGACATTCGTTGGCGACGGTTTCGCCGATGAGCACTAAGAAGTCTTTCACCTTGCCGTCCCTTTGTTTGGCGAATTCGGGGAACGGCATGCGTAGCATCGGCAGCACGTTGTGCGCGCCCATGTCGGCCGGCAGATCGACTCTGGCAATCACCGGCGAGCGCAAGTTCTCATCCGTGGGCTCGGCCGGGCCGGCCAGCAGCTTTTGCCGGTCGACGATCTCGATCACACCGTCCCGCGAGTTGTCGTAGGCGAAATACACGCGGTTGCCTTTCGGGCCGGTCGACACGGGCCCATGCAAACCTCCGGGCGCGGGTCCCTTGGCGCCAGGCTGCTGTCCAGGCAAGCCGAAATTGCGAATAAACACAGGCTTGGCGGGATCACTCAGATCGTAAATCTGCGCCATGCGGGTGGTTCGCCATCCGTACACGCCGGACACCAGGTAGGCGATGCCGCTGTCGCATTCCCACCAGCTCTTGTGCGTGTCCTGAAGGCCGCTGACGATAACGTTCAAGCGGCTGGGTTTGGCCGGATCGGTTACATCCCACATTTCGTGCGCGCTATTGCCGTAACTGCGCAGCATGTAGAATCTGCCCTTCATGCCATGCGGAAGATCGTTACCGCTGCACACGCGAACCATGGACGCTCCGCCGGCTTCTCCGGCGCGATCCTTCGGCTCCCCTGGAATATGCGCCAGATACACGGGCCGGCGAGGATCCGTGACGTCCACGATCGAAGTCCCGTTCGGCTCAGTCTTTCCGGTGAGAGGGTTGGGCTGCTCGCCGCCGTGATGGCCGACGTAAGCGATCCAGCGCGTACCCTGTTTTTGGATCACCGGCTGATAGGCGCTGCGGGCCTGCAGGTCGTTGTAGCCCACCAGGTCCATATTGCTCGCTCGAGCAGTTCCCTGCGGCCACGCGGGGACAGTGAGCGTGCCAGTGAGTACACACCCGAGAAGAAGGATTCGCTTCATGCTGGGAAGAATACACCAAATGCCGCCCGAAGGACACCAACGGTGGTGTATACTGCCGCAGATGAAACTTTTAGGCCGCCGCGAGCTGCTTCGGTCTGCCGCTGTTGCTCCCATTCTGCTCACCCGAACTCCACAATTGTTCGCGGCTGAATACGACCTGATCATTAAGGGCGGACGCGTTCTCGATCCGGCCCAGCGTATCGACCGCGTAGCCGACGTTGCGATTCGCGGCGGCAAGATCGCGGCGATCCGTCCCGGCATTCCTTCATCTGTCGCCGCGGAGGTGATCGAAGCGGGCGGAAAGCTGGTTACGCCAGGTCTCATCGACATCCATACACACGTTGCGGACAAGGAACTGACGCCGGCACAATGTCTCTCGACCGGTGTCACGTCTCAGGTCGACGCCGGCTCACGCGGCGCGCAAAACGTGGATGAGCTGGTGAAGATCGCGCAAAGCGCGCCCAATCGAGTACGCATTCTCCTGAATATTTCAGGCCGCGGGCTGGCGGATGGCGCGACTGAGCTGCTCGATATCGAGAAAGCTGACGCCCCCGCGGCTCGGCGTGCGATTGAACGCTCGCGTGACTGGATCATCGGCATCAAGGCCCGGCTTTCGCGTTCGGCTGCTGGAGAGCACGATCTGGAGGCCGTTCGCCGCGCGCGACAGGTGGCCGATCCGTTGAAGATTCCCATTATGGTCCACGTGGGCGACACCGCGGCGCCGCTCCCGGAGATCCTCGCGCTGCTCAGGCCGGGCGATATCGTCACCCATATGTATGCTCCTCCGCCGCATGGCATGCTGGATGACAATGGCCGGGTCCTGCCGCAAGTCCTGCGGGCCAGGAAACGCGGGATTCTGTTCGATTTCGGCAACGGGCGAACGGCCCACTGGACTTGGGACGTGGCCCAGCGCGCCATGCAACAAGGGTTTTTACCCGACACCCTCTCGTCCGACATGACGGGAGCGGGGCTGACCGATCAGGTTATTAACCTGCCGAACGTGATGTCGAAGTTCCTGCTGCTTGGAATGCCCATCGACCAAGTGATTGCCCGCGTGACCACCAACGCGGCGCGCGCGATACCGGAGTACAAGAGCTACGGCACTCTCCGGACCGGTGCAGCCGCGGACGTAGCCCTGTTCGACCTGCGGGAAGGCGACTTCGAGTTCGTCGACAATTATAAAGGCCAGCGCACGGGACACCGCAGGCTATTTCCCTACGCGGTCGTAATGGACGGCAAGAAAGTCGCTTAGGGCGTCACCGTTACGGCCCGACCGCCAGTACTGGTGGAAAGACCGCGACGCCGGTCGGGTTGTACAGCTGGGCGGCTGTAGCGGGTCCGCCGTCTCCGCTGTAGCCCGGCGTGCCCTTGCCTGCAAGTGTGGAGATGCCGCCGCCGGTGACCATACGGATGCGGTGATTGACATCATCCGCGATATAGAAAAACCCGGAAAGGTCCCCCGCGACACCGGTTGGATAATTCAGAGCAGCGCTGGTGGCTGGCCCACCATCGCCGCTGTAGCTCGCTAGCCCGTTGCCCGCGACGGTGGTGATGAAGCTGCCGAAGACCTTGCGGATGCACTGGTTGCCAGAATCCGCGATGAGGAGGTTACCGGCAATGTCCAGCGCGACGCCGGTCGGAGTATGAAGCCCGACGCCGGTGGCGATCCCGTTCGTACAGCTATAGCCTACTGTGCCGTTGCCCGCGATGGTGACGATGGGGCCGCCGACGAAGAAGACCTTGCGGATTTTCTGGTTGTTAGTGTCCGCTATGTAAAGTTGGTCGGCAATGTCTACCGCGATGCCAGTCGGGTAATAAAGCTGGGCGCTGGTGGCTAGACCACCGTCACCGCCATTGCCCACCGTGCCGTTACCCGCGACCGTACTGATGATGCCGGTAAAGGAGACCATGCGGATGCGGTTGTTTCTTTGATCCGCGATGAAGATATTGCTCCCAAGGTCCACCGCGACGCCGGTTGGGTTATTAAGCCCGGCGAAGATGGCGGGCCCACCGTCACCGCTATAGGACGGCGCGCCATTTCCCGCGACTGTGGTGATGACGCCGAGGTGGACTTTGCGGACGCGATTGTTTAGCGTATCCGCGATATAGACATCGCCGGTGTTAGGGTCCACCGCCACACCAGATGGTAAATGCAGGAGGGCTTTGGTGGCGAGTCCACCGTCGCCTGCAAATCCCTGCGCACCGGTGCCCGCGACTGTGGTAATGCCGCCGCCGACGACCTGGCGGATGACGTTGTTTTGGCTGTCCGCGATGAAAGTAACAAACTGCCCGAAAGCGGGGGCGGCAAGCACCCCCACGGAGACGAGGAAAGTTGTTAGCTTGCGCATAGACTGGCTCCTTCCATGAAATGATCGTCTAACTTTTCGAATTTTCTTGCTTCCCAGCGGGCTATGGCACATCAAGTGCGCATCCGCCCGGACTCTTACCTCTGCGCCGTTTATGGCCCTACTGAAAACGGTCCCGCTGGAAACGGGACTGCGACCCCAGTTGGGTTGTACAGTCGGGCGCTGGTGGCTGGCCCGCCATCGCCGGTATAGCCTGCCGTGCCGTTGCCGGCGAAGGTGTTGATGGTGCCGCCGATGACCACGCGGATGCGGTGATTGACATCATCCGCGATAAAGAGATTGCCACCCAAGTCCACCTCGACGCCGGTTGGGTAATTCAGGGCAGCGCTGGTCGCCGGCCCGCCGTCGCCGCTGAAGCTAGAAATCCCGTTACCGGCGACCGTGGTGATGAGACCGCCAACGTTGCTGACACTGCGGATGCATTGGTTGTCAGAATCCGCGATATAGAGATTGCCGGAAAGGTCCAACGCGACGCCGGTGGGGGTGTGAAGCCCGACGCCGGTGGCGACCCCGTTTTTGCAGCTATAGCCCACTGTGCCATTGCCCGCGACTGTACTGATGATGCCGCCGGCGTTGACTTTGCGGATTTTCTGGTTGTTCGAATCCGCGATGTAGAGATCGTGGACACCGTCCACCGCGATGCCAGTGGGGTAATAAAGCTGGGCGCTGGTGGCGGGACCACCATCACCGCCATTGCCTACCGTTCCATTACCCGCGACTGTGGTGATGATGCCGGTGCCAAAGGCGACCATGCGGATGCGGTTGTTTCTTTGGTCCGCAATGAAGATATTCCCGGAAAGGTCCACCGCCACACCAGTCGGATTATTCAGACCGGCGCTGGCGGCGAGACCACCGTCACCGCTGTAGGACGGCGCGCCATTGCCCGCGACGGTCGTGATGATGCCCGCGCCATTGACCATGCGGATGCGGTTGTTTATGGTATCCGCGATGTAGAAATTGCCGGAAAAGTCCGCCGCCACGCCCGACGGTAAGTGCAATAGGGCGCTGGTGGCAGCCGCGCCGTCCCCGGCAAAACCCTGCGTGCCGGTGCCCGCGGCCGTGGAGATGGTGCTGCCGCCGGTGAGGACCTGGCGGACGACATTGTTTTGGCTATCCGCGATGTAAACAGTAAAAAACTGACCAAAAGCAGGGGCGGCAAGCACCCCCACGGAGACGAGGAAAGTTGCTAACTTGCGCATGGACTGGACGCGCTCCTTCCAGGCCATCATCGGTCTAGCCCCTCGTCTTGTCAAGGTTCAATTTTTTGTTTTTGCTTGCTTCCCGATCTCTTCTCCTGGAGTGTTAGAGTCGGCCCTGGGCCGAGGCTTACAGTCGTGATGTGTTAGGGCTTCACAGTCACGGTTACGTCACGTGATGTGAACAATTGTCCGTCGTTGGCGGTCACGCGAAGCACGTACGTTCCGGCCGCGCTGAAGGTCGCTTTGGAGGTGAGCGTGATCGGTTCTCCGTGCACCACCGGGCTCGAATCCGGAGCGAAGGTAACTTTACCGGGACCCCGATACTGAATCCATTTGATCTGGACGCCGATGGGACGGCGAGGCTGCGCATCGCGATCCGGGTTCGAGTTAGAACGTCGATATGGTTTCGGAAGCCCGTCATCAGTCGCAGTTGCGACCAGCGTCGCCGGATTCGCCAAAGTGACGGTTTGAGAATCGCTGACGGTGACGACAGGAGCTTTATTGTCAGGGTCAGGAACGCCGCCGCCCATATTCTCGACAATGACGTCTGAGCTCAGTTCCCATTCCGGCTGGAGCCAGCCTTTTGCCTGATCAGTTCGTCCACGTGAAGTGAGGGTCCACACCACCTTCTGCTTCTTGTCCCAGTCCGCGGGCACAACTACTCTGAAGAGGAATCGCTGTCGCCGCGGGTAGAAATGCGTCGGCTGGCCTTTATCGCCAAACGTCTCGCTTCCCACGGTGACTGTGTTTTGGGCGCCGAGTGGGATGTCGACTTCTTCCTCGTAGTTGCGGTTCAGATAGCCGAAGACCAAGCTATATGTGCCGTCGGGGTTATGCTCCCATCCTTCAAATGTGGGCGCGACGTTCTGACCTCTTGCATACTGGACCTGAGCGCTGAGACCAGCGCCCATCCAAAGCGCGACGAGGAAAGCCGCGCACAGCCAGAACCAGCGCATGACCTACTCCAACTTCGCGGACAGTTTATTCTTTCGCGCCTCGACTTGCTGCTTGTACTCTTCGTCGGAGAGGTAGTAATAGCTGATCCACGCGCCACCCATCTCGTCGACGGTCCGCTGCCCGTAGGTGATCAGATTATCGGGATCGGGATTGAACTTGTTCCCAGGCGAGTTGTCGTACCAGGAAGAGATGTGCAGGATGGTTCCGGCCGGAAGCAGCGGCTGATCGTCTTCGTCATAGAGATATACAAGATGCCAGGCGAACTGGTACCGGTTCACGCAACTCAGGGTCTCGACCTTGTGCCCGCCCGGGTAGATCGCCTCCATGCAGGAGGCCTTTCCGCGATTGTGCAAATGAGGCTGGAACGACAAAAGCCGGGCCGGCTTGGCAAGCGTCTGGTAGCCATCGAACCGGACATTGTCGGTGTTGGGCGGAATGTCGAGATCCTTCGGATCGCCGACTTTCTCCGTGGTCTCAAGGAACTTCGGCTTGTAACCCTTGGGGTAAAGCGACAGGCCGAGGGCCACGTTCGCCATGGTTTCCTGGCCGGTCGAGTGGAGATGAAGGTTGAAGTTGATCTTGGTCCCCGCCTTGATCAGCCGGCCCGCGCCATCCGGGAAGACATCGGCATTCTTGCCGAGCGCGTACTCATTTAGAAACGTCCCTTGGACGTTGTCCCCATCATCGGGATCGTCGGGGTGCTTCATAGACGTCGTCACGTGGTGGACCGACCTGAAACCCTTGATGGTTCTAACCTCGATCCCGCGGACGTATCGATCCTCGGTCAAGCCCGAGTCCGCCAGCACGTCGATCCAGCGGTCGGCGCCGGCGGCAGGAACCATGATGTCTTTGGGCAGTTGCACGATGAGATCCGGCTGCCCCATGTGCCACTTGTCGTTGTCTTCGAACTTGCGCGGCGGCGGCATGTCCGCGGGATTCCCCTTGGGCGCGCCGTTGTCCGCCCACTTCACCAGCGTCGCGATCTCCTGGTCGGTTAACGACACATCGTTTTTGAAGTTGTGGATGCCGACGTTCTTGTCGATGTACCAGGGCGGCATCTCCCGCGCGACAACTTTCTGCTTGATCGACTTGGCCCACGGCCGTGCTTCCTCATAGGTCAGCAACGACATCGGAGCGAAGGTGTCGGGCCGGTGGCACGTTTGGCAGCGCTGCTGCAGGATGGGCGCCACGTCCTTGGTAAAGGTAACCTGAGCAGGCTCCTGTGCGACCCCGAAGGTCGTGACAAGCGCCGCCGAGAGCAAGCATTTCCCTGTGGTTTTCATGTGGCCCCTCCTGGAGATGACTTTAGACGTCCCGATTCACGGTGTCAAGCCTAAGGTCCTACTTCTTCACGAACTTGTGCAGCCCCATGGAGCTTACGCCCGCAGCGTAGATGTCGCCCTTCGCATCAGCGGTGACTCCTTCCGCCTGCGCGATTTGGGGATTGGTTGAAGGATCGGGGATAAACGCCTTCACC